>OLPG01001346.1_pt1 | contig 20803 bp, 18 predicted proteins | sample 1672311 | NCBI WGS metagenome assembly OLPG01 (sample SAMEA3136670, study PRJEB25190) | human gut metagenome | biome: human gut; feature: human-associated habitat; material: faeces | place: Austria | collected 2013 | reverse complement strand
GGGGCTGCGCCCGCAGGCGCGTGTCGGAGCGCAACCGCCGTAGGCGGCTCTTAGCGCGGAGACTGAAGCTGTCCGCGCAGCGGACTGATGAGGGCAGACCTCGCGGCCATTGCCCATTTACTGCCAATCTCGCAAACTCTGCCCTCATCCGGCCCTCCGGGCCACCTTCCCCCTCGGGGGAAGGCCTTTTTACGCTCTCCCCATCGCCAGCACCGCCACCGTTATGTCATCCTGCTTGGCCCCGGCGCGGCGGGCGGCGGCGTCAGCCACGGTCTCGGCGGCCTGCTTCGGCGTATGGCCCAATTTGGCGCAGAGCTGCAATTGCTGCATCAGCCAGTCGCTCCCGTCGGTCAGTGCACCGTCGCTGACCAGCACGACCCAGTCTCCGGCGTCCAGCGCAAACGTCGTGCTCCGTCCCACCAGACTGTCCAGCACACCCATGGGCAGGCTTGCACCGTCCAGCATCCGCGGCACGCCGCCGCGCACCAGAAAGCTCGGTGCGGCGCCCGCTTTGAACAGCCCGGCCCGCCCGGTGTACAGGTCCACCGTCAGCAGGTCCAGCGTCGCCCCGGCCTCCTGCTCGGCTCCCTTCAGGCCGAGCGCCACGTTCACCAGCCGGGCAGCGCTCTCCGCTGCGAACCCGGCGCGCAGCAGCTGTGCCGTCAGCTTGGCCGCCATCTGACCGTCCACGGCGGCGGCGCGGCCCGTGCCCATGCCGTCGCACAAAAGCATCTGCGCCCGCCCGCTCGTATCGCAGAACTGGTCCAGCGCGTCGCCGCTGACGCTCTGCCCGCCGGCTGCGTGCGCCGCCGCGCCGAATTCGACGGTAAACAGCGGTTTTTCGCCAAAGCACAGCATCGTGACCGTGCGGCAGTGGGTGATTTCGGGCGTATCCATGTCGCGGCGGCAGATGCGGGTCATCTCGTCGGTCAGGCCCGCGACCTCGTCGGGGGTGAACCGCGTGCGGCAGATCGTCACATTCGCGGTCAGCCGCCCGGCCAAATCAGCGGTCACACTGCATTCCAGCGCGTCCAGCCCCAGCTCGGCAAACAGCTGCGCCACGCGGGCCTCGCGCCGCGGGTCGGGCAGACCGGCCTGGCCCAGCTTGCCCGCCAGCTGGGCCAGCGCCCCGGCCAGTGCGCTGTACTGCTCGGTCAGGGCGGCGCGCAGCGTCACAGCCCGGGCACGGGTCTGGCGGCGGCTGCGCCACAACCGGTAGCCGTGGTTGGCCGCTGTACAGAGGTCTGCCGGGTGGATGCACCCCGCCAGCTGCCCCGGCAGGTCCTCGACCTCCACGCGGCCCTTGCTCTCGAGCGTCGGCTTCAAATGATACAGCCCGTCCATGGCCGTGGCGTAGCCGCGCACCCAGCACCGGCTGCGGCGGGTGCAGCTCTGGCAGGTCGTGCGGGCGACCTGCTCCACCACAAAGTCAAAGGTCTCGCCCTTGGGCGGCAGCTGCCGCTGGCAGACCGCGTTGACCGTGTCGGCAATGTCGCTCAGCGTGTCCGCCACGGCGGAGAGCTTGCGCGCCGCCCCGCCCAGGCCCTGCGTCTGCACGGGCGGCGCGGGCGGCGGGAAAATTTTGTGCAGCACGCTCCCCGGCACAGCCAGCGCAGCCACAACGCCCACCCCGGCACTGACCGCCAGCGGCAGCACACTGACAGCGTCGGGCGCGGCCAGTGCCCCCGCGGTGCAGCCCGCCGCAAACACCCCGGCGCAGCGGCCCCGCTCCCCCGGGCAGAGGCAGGATGCCGCCAGACTGCCCAGCGCCACAGCCAGCGCGGCGTAGGCCAGTGTCGGCCCCGACGCCGTGATGGCCGCCGCCAGCGCAATGCTCAGCACGGCGGTCTGCTCCAGCGTGCCGCCGATGGCCGCGCACAGCCCGGCCCCCGCGGCCAGCGCCAGGCCCGGAGCCAAGGGCCCGACGGCACAGCGCTGCAGGCATGCCGTAGCCACAGCCAGCCACAGGCAGACGCCGCGTGGCTCCCGCGCCGGAAAATGCGCGAACGCCCAGCCAAAAACCGCGGCCAGCAGCGCCGTACACCCCACCGTGACGGTCTGCCCCGGGTTGAAAAGTCCCCCCGCCAGCACGATTTGCAGCACCTGCGCCGCCGTCAGCGTCAGGCAGCCCGCCAGCGCCCCGGCCCCGGGGCGGCCGTCGATGAGCCGCCGCACCGCCGCGGCAGCCACAGCAGCCACGGCCAGCTTGACGCCCAGCAGCATCGGCTGGAACGCCAGCCCCGCCGCCAGCGTGCCCAGCGCCGCGGACAGGCAGTAGGACGGCGGGCAGCCGATGACCAGCGCCAGCCCAAACGGCGCAGCCCCGCCGTAGACCTGCCCGGCCCCCAGCGCCGCGCCGCCCAGCACTGCCGCGCCCTGCCACAGCAGCGCCGCACTGCGCGCCCCGGGCAGCAGCCTTTCCATTGTGTCGTGCATACGTTCCCCGTTCAGTACAGCCATCGTGCAAGCCCTCCGTAAATGTACAGTATATGTCTCGGACGCTTTGCACTATACCACCCCCGCACGCTGTTTTTTGCCGCAGAGCGTGGAAAACCGAAAAGAGCGTATAAACAAACAAAAAAGAGCACCGCCACCCATAAAAAGGGGCGATGCTCGCAAAAGGCTTCCCCCGAGGGGGAGCCTTCCTTAGTGTCTCCAGCTCCACCACAAAAACTTGGTGTTCGTCACGAAATAGCGTTTGAAAAGCCGCTTCGGGTCCTGCATCAGGCGGTACAGCCATTCCAGATTGCAGCGCTGCATCCAGGCCGGGGCGCGGCGGATGTTGCCGGCCTCGTAGTCAAAGGCCGCACCCACGCCCAGCATCAGCGCCTGCACGCGGTTTTCATGGGCGGCCATCCAGCGTTCCTGCTTCGGCGCGCCCAGGCCCACCCAGACAAAATCCGGCTTTGCCGCGTTGATCTTCTCCACGATCTCCGCATCCTCGTCCGCCGTCAGCGGGCGGAACGGCGGAGAGTACATCCCCGCGATGACCGCGCCGGGGTACTTTTCCGTAATTTTTTCGCGCAGGATGTCCAGCGTCTCCTGCGTGGAGCCGTAGAAATAGTGCCGGTAGTGCTTTGTCCCGCTCTCCTTCAAAAGCTCGCGCATCAGGTCGGGGCCGGTCACGCGGGCAGCATCGGCAAAGCCCTTCTTGCGGCTATATCTGGACAGCGGCCCGCCGTCCGGCAGGGCCATGACCGCGCCGTTCTGCACCCGCAGATAGGTCGGGTCGTCGTGGGCCGTCACGGTGGTGTGGACGTTCGCCACGCAGATATATTTCCCGCGCCATGCCTCGCAGTTGTCCTCCACCAGGCGCAGCGTTTTGTCCATGTCGGTGACGGCGATGTTCACGCCCATAATATTGCAGGTCTGCATGCCGCTTCTCCTCACTTTCCTGTTTGGCTTTTATTGTATCACACTGCCGGGCGGCTTTCAACCGCGCGGGGAGAAACGCACATTTTTTGCCGTTTTTCCTTGTCCTATGTGCATCCTAATTATAACATTTTCCCGTCAGATTCCCGTCTTGTCAAATTTCACTCGTCTCCGTCTTTTTCATTTGTCTGTTATGACAATTTTTGTCATTTTATATCTTTCTCGCGGATATTCACTGGAATTTCAGATTACAGTAAGAAGTTCGTCACCGTTCTGCTGGGCGTTGTGATGGCTTGCGTCTTCGCTACCTCCGCTTTCGCTGCTGATTTCAGCAATGCTGATACCGCTGCAAAGGCTAAGGCCGAGATCAAGGCTTTCGCTGCCAGCTACGGCATCACCACGATTGACAACACTGTCAACAGCCTGACTGCTGCCCAGCTGCAGGTCATCTACAACAACATGAACGATCTGAAGGCTACCGCCGCTTCCGCCAATGCCACCATCAAGGGCACCACGGATGTTGCCGTTGCCACCAAGGCCGCCAATGATGCTGTTGCTACGATGAACAGCCTGCTGCCCGCCGGTGTTTCCATCTCTGCACCGACCATCGACACCAGCGATTCTTCCAAGCTCGTTGTCTTCGCCGATGTCACCGCTAACAACGCAAAAGATACCGTTGCTGTCGTTGCTGTCGTTGCTGAGGTTCCTACCACCACCACCGACAACAACACCAACACTAGCGCTGCTGTCAGCAATGCTGCCAAGAACAGTGCTGCCGCTTCCAGCGTCAAGACCGTTTCTTCCGCTGCGAACCCCATCACCGCTTCTTCCAGCGCTGTCATCAAGACCACCGGCGATAACACCGCCGTTGTCTTTGCTGTTGCTGCTCTGGCTGTTGCCGGCGTGCTCGGCATGGCCGTCCGCAAGGAGCGTGCACTGTAAATCCAGCTGCATAAGTCCGGTTTTTGACCGGCAGCGGGCAGAACCTCTGGCTCTGCCCGTTTTTCGTTGTTTATACGGAATTGGTCAATTTATTCCTGTTTTAGACCTTCCTTTTATATAGAAAATAGTTTGTAATATAGGATACAGTAATTATCAATCATATCAGGGGGGGAAGCATATCACCATGCAGGCAAGCAAGAACCACTCTTTTCTGCGCCGCAGTCCACAGGCTTATGTAGTGGTCCCGCTGGCCTTTGTTCTGGTCAGCACCGCGCTGGTCTTTATCGTGGGCCGCACCGTACTGGCCCCGTACCAGGCCCTGCTGGGCTGGTTCTTCAGCACAACGGAGGTCGCTCAGCCCAGAGATTTGCTGGATAATGCTGCTGCCGTCATCAACGGCGGCACGGCGGATGAGCCGGACGCCCAGCCGGACAGGCTGCCGCTGAGCTCCGTCACCTACCCGACCTAGGGGGACCGCTACGCGACGATCACGATCTCCGGCACCAACGTGGACGCCCCGGTCTACTACGGCGACACGAGCAAAATCTTAAACGCCGGCGTCGGCACCTACAAGGACGACTCCCGCGTCGGCATTCCCGGCGAGGGCAAGACCATCCTGCTGGCCGGGCACAACAACACCTTCTTCAATGACCTGCAGCACGCCGAGGCCGGCGCGACGGTCACGATCACGACCCACTACGGCGTCTACACCTATGAGGTCACCGGCACCGAGATCCTCGACTATCAGGACGAGACCGCCTACGACTTCACCCGCACCGACGAGAATCTGATCCTGTACACCTGCTTTCCCTTCGATGCGCTCGGCTTCACGCCGAACCGTTTCTTCGTCTATGCCAAATACGTGTCCGGCCCCGTGCTGGACGCCAACAGCTAAGGGGGTGTAGGTATGGCACAAAAACAAGCTCCGCACCCCCGCCGCAAGGGCAGCGTTGTGTGGGCCACGATTTTAAGCTGGCTGTCCAGTCTGCTGCTGGCACTGCTGGCGCTCTGCCTTGTCCTGATGACAACGATCTGCAGCGCTTCCTACATGAAGGAGCAGGTCAACCGCAGTGATTTCAGTGAGGCCGCCTACAGCTATCTGTATGACAACTTCATCAGCTACGGCGCATCGTCCGGCTTCTCCGCCGACGTGATGACCGCCGCCCTCTCCCGCGACCAGATCACGGCGGATATGGAGGATTCCATCACCCGTCTGTACCAGGGCGACACCGCTATTGACACCCGCAACGCGATTCTGAACACGACGTATGACAACCTGATCAACGATTTGAACAGCCGCGGCGTCGAGGTCACATCCGATGTGGAATCCGCCGTCGTCGTCGTCGCCGACGCCTGCCGTCTGGACTACGCCAACTATGTCACGGTACCCCTGGCCAGCCAGCTGTACACTTTTATTGAAAAGTGCAGCCGTGTTGTGCCGGTGGCCGTCGCCATCATGGCGGTGCTCTGCGCAGTCAGCCTCTTTGTGATGCTGCGCTTAGCCGGCAGCTCCCGCTACGGCGTGCGCTGCCTGACGTTCGCTTTCACCGCGGCTGCGGCGCTCTGTGCGCTGGCCGCCACCATTATTTTTCCTGCGATCCACATGGAGGCGCTGAGCATCAATCCCGCTTCGGTCAAGCAGCTGATCGTCACCTATGTGCAGAATCTCTTTGGCCGGTTCGGCCTGTTCGCCCTCATCTACGGCGCAGTCGCCGTGATCCTTCTGGCCCTGACCGCCACTGCCAGAAGCCGCATGAAACGCCGTCAGAACATTTAACAGGAGGACCCACACATGGAAAACGAAGGTTACGAAACGATTGACCTCTTGGAGGTCCTGAACGCCGTCCGGCAGCACCTGCTGGCCGTCATTCTCACCACCGTAATTCTGGCCGGTGTCGGATTCGGCGTCTCCAAGTTCCTTATCACCCCGCAGTACGAGGCTTCCGCCCTGATGATCGTCAACACCCGTCAGGATACAACCTCCAACGTCACCAGCGACCAGATCAACTCCGCCACCAAGCTGGTTTCCACCTACAGCATCATCATCAAGAGCGATACCGTGCTGCAGCAGGTCATTGACAACCTGGGTCTGAGCCTGACGTATGAAAAGCTGGCTGAACGTGTCACGGTCAGCGCCGTGGATGACACCCAGGTCATGAAGGTCACGGTCAAGAGCGACAACCCCGAGTGGGCGCGCCAGGTCTGTGAGCAGATCACCGTCGTCTCCCCTGACGTCATTCTCGAGTCCGTCGAAGCCGGTTCCGTCAAGGTCATCTCCAGCGCCGCTGTCAATCCGACGCCTGTCTCCCCCAACGTGGGCCGCAATACCATGCTGGGCGGCGTGCTGGGCCTGGTCATCAGCGTCGGCATCATCCTGCTGGCCGTCCTGCTGGACAACAAGATCCATACCGAGGACGACATTGCCAAGTATCTTGACCTCGCCGTCGTGGGCGTCATTCCGGAATATCACGGAGGTAAAAAGAAATGAGCAAGGCAAGCAAAAACACCAGCCATCGCAAGCTGTTTACCGTCGGCAGCGACGCCCCGTTCCAGTTTGTGGAAGCCTACAAATCTCTGCGTACCAACCTGGAATTTCTTTCCTCTGCCGGCAACTGCAAGACCATCCTGATCACCTCCTCCGTTCCCGAAGAAGGCAAGACCAACGTGGCCGTCAACCTGGCCATGACGATTGCGGCCTCCGGCAAGCGAGTTGTCCTTGTGGACTGTGACCTGCGCAAGGCGACGATCTCCCGCTATCTGCGCATTCCGCGCAACCATGCCGGTCTGACGAACGTCATCACCTCCAAGGATGAAGGCGCGCTGGCCACAGCGCTTGTCCGCGTCAAGGATTCCGGCATCACGGTCCTGACCGCCGGTACGATCCCGCCGAACCCCGCCGAGCTGCTCTCCGCCCCCATGACCGAGAAGATCTTTGCCTCCCTGCAGAAGGCATTCGACTATGTTATCGTGGATACCCCGCCCGTCAGCCTCGTCACCGACGCTGCGGTCCTCTGCCGCATGGCGGACGGCGTGCTGCTGGTCGTGCGCCCCGGTGTCACCACCATCCAGAGTGCCCAGCTCAGCAAAAAGAACCTGGAGGCCGTCAACGCCCACATCCTGGGTGTTGTCATGAACGGCTACAATGGCAAGCAGAGTGGCCGCCGCGACGGCTACTCCTACGCTTACTCCTACAGCTATTACGACGAAGATAAAAAGGGAAATGATGCATGAGTAATGCCCTTGTAGAGCTGCACTGTCACATCCTGCCCGGCATTGATGACGGTGCCAAAGATCTGGATATGTCAATGTCGCTCATTCGCAAGGAATTACAGGATGGTGTGGCGGGCATTGTGTTCACGCCGCACTTCCATTATGAGCGCATTTCCGTGGAGCAGTTTACCGCGCGGCGCAAGGCAGCGTTCCTGCAGGTGTCCGCGGCCTGCAAGGCCGAGGGCCTGCGGCTGGCCGGTAAGATGGGCGCCGAGGTGTTTTACTCCACCGCGCTGCCCAGCCTTGACCTGCGCCAGCTGGCCTTTGCGGGGAGCAACTATATTTTGATCGAGTTCCCCACCACGATGCACCCGCCGGGCATCGACGAGACGCTCTACGCCATCCGTGCGCAGGGGTACACGCCGATTCTGGCCCACGTGGAGCGCTATCCCTTTGTGACCGAGGACCCGACGCTGCTCTACAACTGGGTCTGCGACGGGTGTTTGGCGCAGATCAACGCCACCGGCCTGATCCGGGACGGACACACCGCCAAGTGGCTGCACAAGCTGATCGAGTGGAACCTTGTGCACATTCTGTGCAGCGACTGCCACCACCCGGTCAAGCGCCCGCCCAACCTGGCTGAGGGCTTTGCCCATCTGCCTGACAAGGTCGCCCGCCGCATGCAGCGCAACGCCATCGACATCTATCTTGGCGATGACCTGCGTCCCCCCGAGCCGACGAAGCCGGTCTACCGCTTCGGGCATTGGGTGTAAAACAGAATATAGCGTAGGGGAGGGTTAAAAACCCTCCCCTACGCTATTTTTATTGCCCGTTTTCCACCGTCTGCCCGGCCCCTACCGCGTACTATTCGCCGCGCTCACGCCTCTGCCACCGCCACCAGATACTTGTAGATCTGCGGCTTGTACTCCTCATACAGGCCCAGATGCTCATACAGCTCCTTATAATATGCAAACAGGGTCGCGCGGGTCGCCACGATGTTCACCGGGTTCAGCGCCGTGTGCACCGCGCTGCCGGGCGTGTTGAAATAGTTGTAGATCGGCGTCGACAGCGCGTAGAACTTCTCCGCATAGCGGATATAGCTCAAATTGAAATACAGGTCCTCCGACCAGTCCATGTCCTCGGCGCATATAATGTCATCGTGCGCGCGGACAATGTCGGCGCGGTAGAGCTTATTCCACATCACACCGTAATAAAAGCTGGCCGGTTCCTGCATCAGGCCCGCGGCGAATTCCTCCTTCGTCATCGGGCCCTCCATCAGGAAGCCGTAGGTCTGCACCTTGGTGGGCCGCTCGGGGCGGGGGTCATCCTCGGCACGGGGGCGGGGCGGCGTAATGCGGTTGTAGTGCGCAATGACCAAATCGGCGCCGCTCTCCTCGGCCCGCTGCACCAGCAGCTCCGTGGCGTAGGGCTGGATCGTGTCGTCGGCATCGACGAACTGCAGATACTTGCCCCTGGCCTCCCGCAGGCCCATGTTGCGGGTCGCGGCCACGCCGCTGTTGGCCTTGTCGATGAGCACGATGCGCGGATCGACGTTGGCATACATCTTGCAGACCTCCAGGCTGACGTCCTGGCTGCCGTCGTTCAGCAGCAGAATTTCAAGGTTCCGGTAGGTCTGGCGGCGGATACTCTCCACACAGCGGGCGATATGATCCTGGGCGTTATAAATCGGCACGATAATACTGACAAGCGGCTGCTCCGGCATGGCGGGTGACCTCCTTTTTGTAGTAGTATATCCACAATACCACACTTTTGCCCGGTTGGCAATGGAAAAAGTGCGCGAGGTGTGGTATGATGCTTATAAGGGCTTCCCCATCGGGGGAAGCTGTCCGCAAAGCGGACTGATGAGGGCCATCCTTCCACCGCAGCCTGTTCATGGGCTGCCCCCGCAGACCTGCCCCTCATCCGGCCTTCGGCCACCTTCCCCCAAGGGGGAAGGCATCACTATGAAACGAGGTCACCACCATGAAGCCTTCCATCATCCGCCTGCGTGCGCTGGAAAAGCAGCTGTACGCCTACCTGTATGCTATGACCGTCATCGACTTTGACGCCGAGACCGTCGCGCCCGAGGGCAGCGCCGATGGCCGCGCCGAGGCCACCGAGGTTTTGAGCCGCGCCAGCTTTGACCTGCTGGTCAACGACGGCACCGCCGCCCTTTTGAAGGAGGCCGCTGCCGACGCCGAGACCGAGCAGGAGCGCGCCGAGGTCCGCAATTTGCAGCGCCAGTACGACGAGATCGCCCGGATCCCCGCCGACGAGTACGCCGCCTTCACCAAGCTGTGCAGCCAGAGCGTGCCCGCCTGGACCAAGGCCAAGCGCACGAACGATTTCAGCCTGTTTGCGCCGTATCTGGAAAAGATCATCGCCGCCCGCCGCGCCCAGGCCCGGTATTTTGCGCCGGACCGCGACCCCTATGAGGTCCTGCTGGACCGCTACGAGAAGGGCCTGACCATTGCCCAGTGCGATGAATTTTTCGCGACGCTGCGCGAAACTATCGTCCCGCTGCTGGCGGACATCCAGACCCGCGGCAAGGCCGTGCGCACCGACTTCCTCGACCAGGAGTGGCCCATCGACGCCCAGCGCCGGGTCAGCAAAAAGATCATGGAGCTGTGGGGTCTTGACCCGGCCCACTGCTATCTGGCCGAGAGCGAGCATCCCTTCACCACCGAGTTCTGGCGCGGCGATGTGCGCATCACGACCCACTACATGCCCCGGGACATCTTCTCGAACCTCTACAGCGTCGCCCACGAGGGCGGCCACGCGCTGTATGAGCTGAACATCAACCCCGACTACGACTACACCGTCGTCACCCACGGCGCGACGATGGGCATTCACGAGAGCCTGTCCCGCCTGTTTGAGAACCTGGTGGGCCGTTCCCGCGCCTTTGTCCACTACCTGTACCCGACGCTGAAGGAGCTGTTCCCCGCGCAGTTGGCCGACGTCTCCGCCGAGGAGATCTGGCGCGCCGTCAACCGCGCCGAACCGGGCCTGATCCGCACCGAGGCAGACGAGCTGACCTACTCCCTACATATCATGGTGCGCTATGAGCTGGAAAAGGCCCTGATGCAGGGCACACTGGCCGTGGCCGACCTGCCCGCCGCCTGGAACGCCAAGTATAAAGAGTACCTCGGCGTCGATGTGCCCGACGATGCCCACGGCTGTTTGCAGGACATCCACTGGTCCATGGGCGACATCGGCTATTTCCCGAGCTATGCCCTCGGCAGTGCCTACGGCGCACAGGCCCTCGACGATCTGCGCAAAACAAACGATTTTGACGCCCAGTGGGCCAACGGCGACGTGGAGCCGCTGAAGGCCGCCTTAAAGGAGCGCGTCTGGCAGTGGGGCAGCATGAAGGAACCCGCCTGGCTCGTCGAGAGCCTCTGCGGCGGCAAGTTCGATCCGCACCACTTCACCGATTATTTAAAGAAGAAATACACCGAGCTGTACGAGCTGTAAAATAGGAATCAGACTGTCGAAAAACGCTTGTAGGGGCGAGCATTGCTCGCCCGTGCCCGTTTGCCTTGCAAAAAACTGTCCCGGAAAAAGCGTTGCTGCGGCAAGTTGGCGGGCGACCAATGGTCGCCCCTACGCACGCAATAAGGCAGGAATGCAATTTATTGACGGTCTGGACTTCCCCCTCGGGGGAAGGCAGGGAATCACTCTATAACCTCACACCCCGGAAAATACCACTCCAGAATCTCCTGCCACGTTTTGCCGTCCTCCGCCATCGCCTTTGCGCCGTACTGGCTCAGGCCGACGCCGTGGCCGTAGCCGTGGGTGGTGAAAACAAACGCATTCTCCCCGGAGTCATACGCCACGGTGAACGCCGCGCTCCGCAGACTGAACGCACTGCGCAGACGTGTGCCCGTAAACACCTGCCCGCAGACGGGCATCTGCGCCACATAGCCTGCGCTGTCCAACACGCCCTCGCCGAACCACCCGGCGGGGGCGTTTGGTATCTCGTCGGTGTCCAGGCCAAGCCCGGTCAGGATCGTGTATACCTGCTCGGCACTGTAGGTGACGGACGTTTCAAACCCCGGCGCATCGGCGTCCCACGGCGACGCGACACCCTGTAAGTACGGCACGGCGGTCAGCCACACGTTCTGGCTTGCCTCGGTCTGCCCGGCGCTGCTGCTGTGGTAGCAGGCCGCGGCAGGCGCACCGTCCCAGCACAGCACGGCCCCGGAGACCTCGTCTGCCAGCTCGGCCAGCCTGCTGTAATACGTGGCAAAATCGCCGCCCCACCGCGCGCGCAGCACCTCGGCGCTCGTCCAGCCCGCGCACTGGGCGCTGTTGCAGGTGAACGCCGCGCCGCCCAGGCTCAGGGCATAGCTGTGGGCGGCGGCCATCTGGGCTAAGACCGCGTCGTCGGGCCAGTCGGGCGGCAGCTCGCTGGCGGCAGTGCCGATCAGAAACTCCTGCACGGATACGATGATCGCCTCACCGCCGTCGTTCAGCAAAATCGGCGCATCTGCGTCAAAGCTGCGGCTCTCGGGCACGGCGGGCAGCACGGGCTGCGGTGTGGCGGCAGGGGTGTCAACGGCATCCGGCAGCACAGGAGCCGACGCTTCGGGCATCGCGGCGGCGGGCTTTGCCAGCGGCAGGGCGGCAAACGGCGCGGCAAACGCCAAAAGGCCGAGCACCACCGCCCGGCGGAATGTTTTCCTCAAGGGGCAGACCCTCCTTGCAATTTGCGGCGCGCGGTTGTACAATAAGGATATTCCGCGCGGCCTGTCCCAATATACGCGGGGGCCGCCGCTGCTATGAAAGAGGAACACCATGAAAAATAAACATCCCCACGCCGCTGTGGTGCTGGTCCTGGGCCTGGCCATGGCGGGGCTGCATCTGGCCGACCTGCTGCTCTGGTCCGAGGCCGACACCGGCTTTGCCGCTGCCGGGTCGGTCTGGCTGCGGTACATCCCGTGGCTGGCGGCGTTTGCGCTGCCCTACCTGCCCGCGCGGCGGGCGGCGGCGCAGCCTGCCGGCCTGCAGGATACCAACAAGCCGCTGGGCGTCTGCATGGCGCTGACCGGTGCGGCACTGCTGGCCTCCGGCGTGGCGGCGGGCAATACGGCCCGGTATGCCATCCTGTACCCGGAGGTACTCTCCGGGAGCTGCCCGGTCTGGGCCGCGTGGGCGGACCTGCTGCTGCCGATCTTTGCCGGCGCGTGGCTGCTGAACTACGCCGTGCGGGCGTTCAGCGGCTTCGGTCTGCAGCGCCAAAGGCTGGGCAGCTCGCTGCTGGCGGGCGCTGTGCCGCTGGTGTTTCTGTGGCGGCTCATCTGGCGGTTCCAGTTTGCGCCCGCATCGCTCTGCCGTATGCCCTGCACGCTGCGGGTGCTGAGCGCTGCCGCCGCACTGCTGCTGGCTGTGGTGCTGATCAAAATTTTTCTTGTGCCGGGTCTGCCCTGCGGGCATACGCTCTACGCGGCGGGGACAGGCGCGTTCCTGCTCTGCACCGGGCTGGAGCTACCCCAGACCCTGTTTGAGGCCACCCGCGGCATGCTGACCCTGCCCGACCTGCTGACCGGCATCGGCATCGGCCTGTTCGGCCTGTGCGGTCTGGTGTGTGCGTGGGAGGCGTGCGGGAAAGAGACGGAATAAGGCAAAAAAAAACACTCCCGTTGGCGGGTGGTGAAAAAGCCCCTCCGGCCGTCGTTGTCGCTCGGCCAGCTCCCCGCACAGGGGAGTTGGCCGAGCCTGCGAGGTCTGAGGGGCTTTTCCCACTTCCGGGAAGAAACTGTTTTTATTCCTCATCCTCCACGCAAAGCCCGTCCAGATATACCTTTGCCGCGCTGTAGCGGTCCAGCACGAGATCTGCCGGGGCGGGCGGCTCGCGCAGGGGCAGGGTGGGGGAGAGCGGCAGCCGCACCGCGGCGGCCCAGGGACCGCTGCCGGTGGCTGTGACATACGCCCCGCAGCGGTGCAGCAGCGCGGGCAGGTCGCCGGGCATCCGCGCCGGATCGCCGCCCTGCAGGGCCAGCACCGCAGCACCCTGCTGCGCCGCCAGCCGCACGGCGGCGCGGCGCTCACTGCGCAAAACTCCGCGCAGGAACGTCAGTACGGTGCCCTGCAGAAGCGCCCGGGGCACGGCAGCGGGCAGCGGGGCGTATGCCGGGCAGAAGTACAGCCACCCCGCACGGCAGTCCGCCAGCTCCCGCACGGCGGCGCAGAGCGCGTCCAGCTCGGCGTTCAGCTCCAGTGCGCGGGACGGCGGGGGCGCAGTCAGGGCCTCCGCCGTCAGCACCAGCCGCAGCGACGGCAGAATGTCCGCCCCGCGGGCCGCCGCAGCCGCCAGCGCCGCGCGTGTCGGGCCGAAAACCGGCATGAGCACTCCCTCACCTTCTGTGCAAATTCTGGGGTTAGTCTGCCCCACAGGAAACGGTTTTGCGCTGGAAATGGCTGGGATTTCAAAATTTCTGTGGATTTTTTGAAAAATTGTGTTAAAAGAATAACAGACCCCCTTGCAGAATTGTGAAAAATGGGGTACAATAGTACCATACCGACGAGCGGGTGACCGCTCATAAGGTGAAAAAGACAAATCTTGGGAGGATTTCACTATGGCTGTTAAAGTTGCTATCAATGGTTTTGGCCGTATCGGCCGTCTGGCTTTCCGTCAGATGTTTGAGGCTGAGGGCTACGAAGTTGTTGCCATCAATGACCTGACCAGCCCCAAGATGCTGGCTCACCTGCTCAAGTACGACACCGCTCAGGGCTCTTTCCTGGGCAAGATCGGTGAGAACAAGCACACCGTCGAAGCTACCGAGGATTCCATCATCGTCGATGGCAAGGAGATCAAGATCTACGCCATTAAGGACGCTAAGGATTGCCCGTGGGGCGAGATCGGCGTTGACGTTGTTCTGGAGTGCACCGGCTTCTACACCAGCAAAGAGAAGAGCATGGCTCACATCGCTGCTGGCGCTAAGAAGGTCGTTATCTCTGCTCCTGCCGGCAACGACCTGAAGACCATTGTCTACTCTGTCAACGAGAAGACCCTGACCAAGGATGACCAGGTTATCTCTGCTGCTTCCTGCACCACCAACTGCCTGGCTCCTATGGCCGACACCCTGAACAAGACTTTCCCGATCGTTTCCGGCATCATGACCACCGTTCATGCTTACACCGGCGACCAGATGATCCTGGACGGCCCGCAGCGTAAGGGCGACCTGCGCCGCGCTCGTGCTGGTGCTCAGAACATCGTTCCTAACTCCACCGGCGCTGCCAAGGCTATCGGCCTGGTTATCCCCGAACTGAACGGCAAGCTGATCGGCTCCGCTCAGCGCGTTCCCGTTCCCACCGGCTCCACCACCATCCTGGTTGCTGTCGTTAAGGGCAAGGATGTCACCAAGGAAGCTATCAACGCTGCTATGAAGGCTGCTGCTTCCCAGAGCTTCGGCTACAACGAGGATCCGATCGTTTCTTCTGACGTTATCGGCATGAAGTACGGCTCCCTGTTCGATTCCACCCAGACCATGGTCGCTAAGATCGACGACGACACCTATCAGGTTCAGGTCGTTTCTTGGTACGACAACGAGAACTCCTACACCAGCCAGATGGTTCGTACCATTAAGTACTTCGCTGAGCTGTAATAGAGATCTTCCCAACAAAATAGCGTGAAATTAGCAGTTGGCAAAATGTTATTGCGTGCGCCGGGTTCCGGCGGGCAGCAGGCAACCCCTGTTGAGCAATAACAACTGCCAACGATTGTCGTGGGTACCCTGCGGCAGACTGAATACACGATAGAAAAGCCCCTTCCGGCTGTGAATGCAGCGGGAAGGGGCTTTTTGTATGAGAAATTTCAAATCAGTACTTCAAACAGACCGATCATCAGCGGCATGGTGAAGATTGACAAAAGCGTGCTGAGAACATACAGTGCGCTTGAATGTGCCGCATCACGATTGTACAGCTGAGCCATGGAAGTGACAGTTGCACAGGAGGGTGTGATGGCAGAGAGATAAACTGTCATCAAAATTGCCTTGCCATCGGAAATCCAACCTGCTGCATGTACCACCCGGAGTAATAAAAGAACAATGACAGGAACCATCAGCAGACGAAGCACAACAGGGAGGTAGTTCCGCAGTGTGCAAAACACCTTTTTCAGCGGGACCTCTGCGATTGCCATGCCGGCCAGCAGCATTCCCATAGGTCCAATCATATTTCCTACGCTGCTGAGTGTGCTCACGATTGGCGCTGGCAAAGAAATGTGCAACAGATACAAGAGCGCTCCTGCCACAATCGCAATCAGGTTGACATTGGTCAGGATCTTTTTCCATTCCAACTTGGTACTCCCTTGCAGGCAGGCGCTTGCGTGGGTCCAAAGTAAAATCAACTGCACGATGACAAAGGCGCAAGAGTATACAACATACTCACTGCCAAGTAAAGCTTGTACCAACGGAATAACCAATGCTGCCGCATTGCTGTAGATGATGTTGACTCTCTCGACTGCATCCAATTTCAGCGGCCTGCGTATCACTGTATCGAACGCCAGAAAGACAACGTGCATCCCCACGGCAATCGCCATCGAATACAGAAGCCCAGCACGAAGTTCAGGAGTATCATCAATCTGAAACGCATTCAGAACTACGCAAGGCATAATCAGATACACAAAAACAACAGAGAGCACCTTGCTGTCAGAGGGCTTTAGCAATTTGGCCTTGACCACAATGTACCCCATCAGCAGGACAATGAATAGTTGAGCAATCTGCTCCATCAGCAAAAGACTAACTTCCATACAAATCCCTTCCTTCATCTTGTCCGCACTATCGTACTCTTTTAAAGCTCGATAGTCAATACGCAGCTTGATGGAAATTCCCGGGAAGATGTGATAACCTTTTGACTGTGTGTATGCAGCCGAAATGAAGTTTGCCTATTCTGGCAAAAATATGATTTTTTGATATTTTAGGGCAATACCGCATAATTCTAAGTGCCGATACGGTGAGCGAGGTGCGGCAGATGCTAAGCCAAAAGCGCAGATAATACTGGATGCTGCAAAGGTGAGCGCCGCCAGTGGCGGAAACAGCGAACCGAAGCAGGGGCAGCGGTCGCAGAGTGCGAGGGGCTTTTGCCCCCGAAGCACGATGCGGGTACCGCAACCCGACATTATCGAGCATTTTGGCAACGCAGATGCCGTGCCGCAGCTGCCGGAGCGGTGCTTAAGCCGTCAGGCGGGAATTGTGCGGTATTACCTTAGATAAAAATCAGAAAAAACACTTATAAATATACCAAAAATATCTATACATCGTTTAAGGAAACTGCTAAGATATACGTAGAACACCTTATGAAATCATAAAAGATAGTGAAAATGTGGGGGGCTGTGTATGAAATACAGCGTGGTGATTCCGCTTTACAACAAGGAGCATTACATTGCCGGCACCCTGCGCTCCGTTCTGACACAGACATTCCCTGATTATGAAGTGATCGTGGTGGATGATGGTTCAACGGACCACTCTTTGCAGGCATGCAAAGAGGTGCGTTCGGATAAGATCCGGGTTGTGCAGCAGGTGAACCAGGGCGTTTCCGCTGCACGCAACAAGGGCATTGAGCTGGCGGCGGGGGAGTACATCTGCTTTCTGGATGCTGATGATACCTGGCATCCGGATTATCTGCAAAATATCGAAACCATCGTGCAGAAATATCCCCAAAGTGATATCTTTGTTACGGCCTACCGTATTATCTACGCCAATGGCCGCTGCAAGGAATCGCGCAGACTGCCGCAGGCGGATGGCTGTTTGCCTAGCTACTGGGAAACACTGGGTAAGGGCTATGATTTTGTCTGGACCTCCGCCACAACGGTGCGGCGCACGGCACTGTTGGCGGCGGGTGAGTTCCGGCTGGGTGAAAAAATCGGGCAAGATCTGGATCTTTGGGCGCGATTGGCGAGAAATAACCCGTGTGTTGCCTATGCCTCCCGTGTTTGCGTGGATTATAACCGTGGGGCAGAAGCCAACGCCAGAACACGGGTAAAAGTGGCCCACGCCAAGGCATTTATGCAGGATTTGGAAGAGGAACTGAAGAATCCGAACCATAGCAAAGCCGAGATTGCGGCGATCCAGAGAAAATACGATTTAAAGATGACAGTTTATATTTATACAAGCCTGATTGCAGGGCAGAAACACCAGGCAAAGCAGGCGCTGAGCAGTTGGAACGGCAGGCCGAACCTGCGGAATGTTTTGTTGCGTGCGGGCCTTTGGTGCGCGGCACTGCTGCCGGCCAGCGTCAATGCGGCCGTCTACCGGGCACGGCTGACTTTGTTTTGAAATAGCATGATAGAAAAAATGAGTGTTTACCTTGTGCTTTGTCTGCTGCTTGCCTACCCGGCGCGCCTCTGCGTGTTGGCACGGCGGCAGGGCAGGAGCGCGCAGCGTGTAGCACTGGCCATGTCCTGTGTGGTGCTGTGGTTTTTTATGGCAATGCGGGCACAGACTGTTGGTGTGGATACCAAGTATTATGTCTGCATTTATCAACAATTCCCACAGATTTCGTGGAAAGAACTGTTTAACGCCCAGCTTTACCCAACGCCCCGCCGGACATGGAAATTGGACTTGGAACCTGGGTACCGCCTGCTGAATAAGCTCCTCAGCATTTATTTGCCTGCGCCACAGTGGATTACAGTGGCAAACAGTGCGCTGATTATAGCGCTGCTTTACCGCTGGCTGCGGCGGGAATCCCCCAATGCTATGCTGAGTATCTGGCTTTACCTTACGCTGGGTGTTTATCAGACAGAAATGAATGTGGCCCGCAATGCGATTGCAATTTTACTGGGTTATACGGCATTCCACTGGATCAAGGAGCGAAAACTTGCACCGTACTTTTTGCAAATTCTGATGGCAGTATCGTTCCACAAAAGTGCAGTGGTCTTTCTGCCGCTGTATTGGTTGGTGAACCGGCGGTGGAAATATCGCCATGTGTTGTACTGTACCATGGCAGCTTGCATCTTGGGCGCAGCATATCCGGTTGTGGCGGGGCGCGTGGCAAATTTGCTGCCCTATGCGCTGGCAAAATATTTTACGAAGAGCAACAGCAGAATGGAATCCATTGCGGTTGGTGCGTTTTATGCTCTGCTGGTTGCCTTTGTTCTTTACAAAATGACACCAGAGGAATGCAAAAAGCTGGAATCCAAGGAACCGCAGGGATTATTTCTCACAATGGCGGCACTTTCGCTGTACGGGCTGAACCTTGGGCTAGCCTCTGCGGCGCGGATGGCTGCGTTGTTTGGGCCGTACCTGATCGTATTGCTTCCACGCATGTTGGAGTATATAAACTGCCCGCGCAGACGGGCTGCGACAATCCAATGGTTGGCAGTGGCGGCGGGCCTCCAATATGTTTTGCGGCTGCTGATAAATAATATTGGCGGGAAGATGCCGTATCAGTTCTTCTGGGCAGCATAGTTCTGGTATGGAGAAAATATTTTGAGTATCGTTTTTCTACTTAGTGTAATATTAAAAGGGCTTGGTGCAGTGCTGGAAGTGCTGCTGCAGGTTATGATCACCCGGATGCTGGGTCTTGCGGGATACGGAACTTACTCTACCTGGGTCAGTGCGGCGGATCTTGTGTACTGGGTATTGTTTTCCGGTATTACGAAATGCAATACTTTTTACTTATCAAATAAGGGAACAGAGCTGCGCCGGTTCAAGGCAAAATATTACAGCTGTTATGTGCTGCCAGTCCTGACGACATTAGCGTTGGTACTGGCATTGGAAAAAGGACGGGGCGGTTACACGGTCATAGCACTAATTACCGGGATGGAACTTCTGGTAATGGACCATAGCAGCACAATGATGGCGCAAGGCCAGCCGGGATCTGCCTTATTCGGAGAGTATGTGCTGGGAAGACTGTTCCTTGTATTGGGAACACTGGTTTTATATAAAACGGAAAGACTCTCGCTTGGCACACTGCTGGCGCTGTATGGGATACAATACGCGGGAATCCTGGTGCTTTTCCTGATAAAGCGGGACAGAGAACCCCGGAGGGATATCTCGAAGGAACTTTCTTTGCGCAAATGGGGGAGCTATCAACGGGCGGATCTGATACAGGCGTTGATTTCGCAAATGCCAATCCTTTTGCAGTACTTTTTCACAGGCGCGTTTGAAGCGGGAATTGTCAGTGTAGTGCTGATGGTAAAAAAGCTTGTCAACTTCATCTCTGGTCCAACAGCAAAAGTGTTTCTGCCAGAATTTTCGCGCATGTATCATGCAGGGGATAAAGCGGGAATCAAGCAGTGCTATGCGTCCATTATGCGGATTCAAATGTTATTTGCCGGCAGTATGGCAGTTGTGCTGGTGGGCTATCCGCAGGTGCTGCTGTCGATTCTGGCGGAAGAGCTGTTGCCTTACACCAAACAGTTTGTTGGGTGTGCGCTGGTGTTTATTTTGATTGCGACACTTGGACCCTGCAGTGGGGTGCTGCAAATGACGGGTAACGAAAAGAAAGATAACCTGTATCGCGAAGCTGCACTGGGGGTTATGCTGGTGCTGCTGTTTGTTATGCGGGGCAGCCGGTTGGTGATGCTGTATGCACTTTGTGTGCAGGCGCTGCTGGAAGGGGTGGTGAAATACTGGTATGTCTGCCGCTGGATGCAGGGGAGTGCCGTTAAGCTGAAGACTTACTGTATATGGTGGAGCGTACCGGCTGCAGTAATTGCGGGCGGCTGCTTGCTGCATTTGCAGCATTCTGCACTGGCGATGCTATTGGCGGCAGGGGGGACATTTGCTTTTGGCTTGGTGTGCGAACTGCGGCCCGGAGGGTGCTTGCATGGATATTGGGAAGGACTAAAAAAGAAGTTTGAAAAAACTTGAAAGAAATTTTGAAAAAGGTGTTGACTTTAGGCGAAAGTGTGGTATTATAAATAAGCTGTCGCGCAAGACAGCAGCTCTTCAAAAGCCAAATAAAAGCGATGTACCAGCAAAAACGCAGCGGGGAACCGGACAGCGTGCAGGTGGAAAGCTTTTAAAAAGGCGTTCGGAAAGCTCAAAAAAATATCGAAAAAGTGCTTGACAAAAAGTACGACCTTTGATATAATGATTGAGCTGTCCGAGAGGAGAGCAAGCAGGACCTTGAAAATTGAACAATACTGAAACTTGTGGAACCTTAAACGTGATGGAAAATCACGAAAAACAATTCCAAAGCCGAGAGATCGGCAAACAAGTAATTCATACAGGACGCAAGCGATTGTGTCTGAGTGAACGAGATTTAACACTTTATGAGTGATAAATACCATTTATAAAGAGTTTGATCCTGGCTCAGGACGAACGCTGGCGGCGCG
>OLPG01001339.1_pt1 | contig 20833 bp, 19 predicted proteins | sample 1672311 | NCBI WGS metagenome assembly OLPG01 (sample SAMEA3136670, study PRJEB25190) | human gut metagenome | biome: human gut; feature: human-associated habitat; material: faeces | place: Austria | collected 2013 | reverse complement strand
CGAATGTGTCATTGCACTTTCCAAGGGTGAGATCGACTCCAAAAAAGTCCGTGTAGAGTTCTCTTTGGAGGGCATGGACACTTCAGGATTGCAAAAGGGTGCGACCTATCCTGAAATCAAGGCCCGTGTGTTGGAACAGACTGGGCTAAAGGTTTCTTCCCTGTATATCTCGCAGGTCAAGCAGAAATGCGGTCTGGAGGTACGGGAGAACCACCACAAGGCGAAATCCGAAAATACAAAGCAGCCTCAGTGTCCGAAGGAAAAAGAGGATGCAATTGTGGAAGCATTGAAGTATTTTCAGATGATCTAATTTTCGCTTTCTTACTCCATTTAATTGTGCTTAAATATATACCAGCAGATTTTATAATATATATCCTCGTGAAAGGAGTCCACACTATGAAGCTCTCATTGTCAAATATTGGAAAAATAGGGACTGCTGATATTGAGATTGATGGAATCACAGTGATTGCCGGCGAAAATAATACTGGCAAAAGTACTGTTGGCCGCGCTCTATTTTCAGTCTTTAATAGTTATTCTAATATTCAAAATCAACTTTATCAAGAGCGTGTCACAAGCGTAGATAACATTCTGAATAGCTTTTCCCGTGAAAATAGATTTTTCATTGATAGTTCTGACGAAGCATCAACTATCGTTAAAAAGGCACCTAGTTTTCAATCACATCCTGACTTTCTGTATCATGAAATTTCTGATTTCGCAGCTTCTTTTGAGGAAAATTTTTCCAAGGATTTTCCCGTTGACGAATGTGTCAAACGTATAACTGAAATTTTAAACATTTCCGATTCCGATTTAACGAAATCTCTTTTAGAAAAGCATCTGTATACAGAGTTTAACGGTCAAGTCGGAAATATTTTTTCAAATTCTGAAGGGAGAATTGATCTTTATATTAAGGACCAACACACTACTATTTTTATTTTTGATAATCATGTTTCTGAAATAGAAAGCAGTGAAAACTTCAGTCTTCATACTGAAGTTATTTATATTGATGATCCATTTATTATCGATGAATCTCGTTTTCCTATATATCGTTTTCCCTTTTCAATCTATTCAGATCATCGTAGCCACCTGCGTCAAAAATTGTTTTATCCTAAAAAAGACTCTAATATTGTTGATGAGATTGTCACTGCCAACAAACTGGAAAGCATTTATAGTAAGTTATCCACCGTTTGCAGCGGTAACATTGTAAACGAAAAGCGTTATAAAATCGGCTATCAACGTGCTGGCAGTGATAAGATTCTTGATGTTAGAAATCTATCCACAGGTCTTAAATCCTTTGTTATACTCAAGACATTATTGATTAATTCTGCGATAGATCGAAACGGAACAATTATACTCGATGAGCCAGAAATTCATCTTCATCCAGAATGGCAACTTTTATTTGCCGAATTGATTGTCCTCATTCAAAAAGAATTTAATCTCCATGTTCTTTTGAATACGCATAGTCCATATTTTTTACGTGCAATTCAAGTGTATTCAGCAAAATACGACACTATTAATCGTTGCAAATATTATTTATCGTCTGTTTCAGATGATATTGCCACGCTTGAAGATGTCACAAATTCTGTCGATAAAATTTATGCTAAGCTTTCCTATCCTCTTCAGCAATTAGAGAACGTGAGGTGGGAATCTTGATTGAACTTTCGTCTTATCCTATTTTCACAAGCAACCTAGGCACCTTGGAGTCAACTTCCTTTGATGACAAAAATGGTCAAATCATGACCGCCTCTCAGCGTATCGTCACCAATTTTGATCATGTAAAAAATGTTTACTCTCGTTCGCATCACTTGTCAGAATTTTTGACATCTATCGATGCTCTTTTTAATGATAAAAATGGAAATCTAGTTTTTGTTGAATTCAAAAACGGATTCTTAGATAAAAAAGAGCAGTACTGCCTACAAAAGAAATTATACGACAGCATCCTCATATTGTTAGACACTACGTCTGAGCCATTTTCTTCTTTTCGAGAACAATCTAAATTTATATTAGTTTATAACGATTCTGCCAATTCAAGCAATCGAGATCCCGATTTTTTGCATAAAATGGAAGCTCGTAATGGTAGTACTCCTTCCTTGGATTGCATTGCAAAATCTTTTTCATCTTTTGCTCACACGGAGTATGTTTGTTTTGGGTTAAAACCTTTTTGTAATTATTGTTTTAAGGAAGTCCATACATATACTCAATCCGAATTCGAGCATTATCTTGAAACTTTATAAAGTATTTTTATTGCTCAAGCTATCAACAAAAAAGCACGATTTGCAAACTGTTTTTCTTTGCAAATCGTGCTTTTTTGTTAGGAATTTAGAATTTTTTGCACGGCATATGGCTTTGCATACTTTATATATGCATCGCTCACATATACTGTATCTTCTTGCTGCGGCTCTTTCCACATGGCAGGATAGACTACGAGTTTTCTCTCTTTTCCTTTACGTTTTACTAATATGCCATCGTCTAAAGCAACAAGCGTACATCCAGACACTCTCAAAATCGACTCCAGCGGGAGCAGGAGCCGGTGTTGTTCTTCAACGCTCAATGATTCTGCCAGCTTTCCTGAAGTCCCCCATTCAAGGAGTTCCAGTGCTGCAAATCTGTCAAGCAGACCGTGAACATATTGATTTCGATAATGCTTAAGGCACCTATGACAAGCACTTCCGCAGTCACAAGAGACAAGCAGTTCCCGAATCTGTTTCAGCAATTTTTTCAATATTATCCGCCACACTGACTGCGTATCCGGCACCACTGGACAAGCTATCGTACAGATAAACATCGACAAATGCTCCTGCAGCATTTGTACGGATTCGATATCCCGTTACAAGTTCCGTGAACTCAACATCAAGTTCCTTGCTTGCCGCCAAACGGAAGGCTTCAGCCAGTGATTGTGCAGCCCTTGTCAGCCATGGATTGTCTGTTCGATGAATATCCATATCAGAACGTCTTTTTAACAGAGATGGAGTACAAGCGGCTTAAAGCCGATTTCTTCGGGCTGGACATCCTGATCGAGCAACTTTCGGCTTATATCCAGTCTACTGGCAAAAAGTACACCGACCACGCCGCCACCCTGCGTATCTGGGCAAAGCGGCAGAAAACAGAACGAAAATCGACGCCGGGCATCCCGGACTACACATTCAAGGAAGGAGAAAGCCTATAAAGACGATAGAAAAAATTTTGGAGCAGCTCCCATCCAGTATTCCCGAAAACACCGATGATTATTATGGCAAGGACGGCCTGCTTCATTGTGGAAAGTGTCACACCCCAAAAGAAGCGTTCTTTGCAAAGGGCATTGCCCTGATGGGCAAGAACAAGCACCCCATTGAATGCAGCTGCCAGCGCACGGAAAGAAAAAACAAGAAGTCCTTATCAGCCAGCAAAAGCACAGCGACCTTGTGCGGCGGATGAAAGCTAAGGGGTTTTCTGACCCGGCAATACTCAACTGGACCTTTGAAAACGACAACGGCCGCAGCCCGCAGATGCACCATGCACGCTGCTATGTGGAACAGTGGCAGGCCATGCGCTCAGAGAACCTAGGACTGCTCCTCTGGGGCGGTGTGGGTACAGGCAAGAGTTTCCTTGCCGGGTGCATTGCGAACGCTCTGATGGAGCAGGAGGTGCCTGTGCGTATGACGAACTTCGCCCGAATCCTGAACGAGCTGAACAGCAGCTTTTCCGGACGAAATGATATTGTGGACAAGCTCTGCCGCTATCCCCTGCTTATCATTGACGACTTCGGCATGGAGCGTGGCACCGAATACGCACTGGAACAGATCTACAACATCGTGGACAGCCGATACCGCAGCCGGAAGCCGCTGATCGTCACCACCAACCTGACGCTGGGCGAGATACGATACCCACAGGATACCGCCCATGCCCGCATCTACGACCGCCTGTTGGAAATGTGTGTTCTCATCTCCTGCATCGGGATCAGCTTTCGCAAGGAAACAGCGCAGGAGAAGCTGGAACGGCTGAAAGAATTGATTGGATAAGTTTGAAGGGAAGTTTGATAAAATCGCTGGTACACGCTGTCCAGCTACAAGGAAATGGAGCTGCCTATTGAAAAAATATCCCGCTAGCGAAAAAGACATCTTTCCCGTTTCCGCCTACACGTCCAACTTTGATGAATGGAGTGCCTTGGCGAGCTTTCTGGTCGATATGATTGAAAAATATGCAGAAATTTTAATCCCAGAAATCGAAGCCGGGCGAATTGCCGTTGATGAACTCCTTGCAGCATGATATAATTTTCTTGTAATACTTGTCCCAACACAGTGGTAGGGTCTTTCTCTCCACTGTACTACATACACGGAACGAGGTACTTAAAATGAATCGTCCAGATGACTCTCCTAAAAATTCCATCCTCATTTACACCACAGAAGATGGCCTGACCAAAATTGATACTACCTTTGACGGTGACACCGTCTGGCTTTCCATTGACCAGATGGCTGAGTTGTTCCAGCGTGACCGCAGCGTTATTGGAAAACACGTCCGGAACATCTTCAAGGAAGGTGAGCTTCAGAAGGAATCAGTGTGGGCAAATTTTGCCTACACTGCCGCAGATGGAAAGGTCTACGATGTGGACTATTACAACCTCGATGTCATCATCTCCGTCGGCTACCGGGTCAAATCCAAACGCGGCACACAATTCCGCATCTGGGCAACCGGCATCCTGGCAGTGCTGAGCAGCCTGCTCATGGCATTTGCGCCCGGCCTTTTCCTGATTTGTGCGGCAATGGTGCTGAACGCCCTGTCCAGCACCATGTTTTCCGGCACCGATGCCGCTCTGACCTACGACAGCCTGAAGCAGGCCGGGCAGGAAGAACGGTATCTTTCCGTGGCCGCCAACCGCTCCCAGATCGGCATGCTGGCCAGCGCGCTCGGCTCCCTTGCCAGCACACTGCGGCGGTTTCTGCGGTTTTCCGGCTTTTATCTGGTGAGTGCGCTGTTCAGCAGCATTTCCACACTGGCCATGCTCCTGCTGAAGGAACCTGTGGTCACCGAGGCACAAGCCGCCCGGAGTTCCCATTCCCTGCGAGAGCTGCCGGGCCAGTTCGCGCAGCTGGTACAGGACAGTGCCGCCGCCCTGCGCGGCTGCCCGCTGGCGGCAAAACTCATCGCTGCCGATGCGGTCATCTCTGTCCCCTGCTATTTGACCAAGATGTTCCTACAGCAGCGGCTCGTGGAGCTGGGCTGGCCCACCGAGTGGCTTTTTCTGCCCTTGCTGCTGGGCGGTGCGGCCTGCGTGGCCGGTACCGAGATCGGCCGACGGGTACATCCCCACACCCTGCGGCGGTTCTACACGGTGTGTGCCCTGCTGGTCGGCGGCGGGACCTTTCTGGTCGGCGCGGCGCCTGCATGGGGCGGCATTCTGGGCATGATGCTGGTGCAGGGCGTGCTGGAAGTCTGGCTGCTCCATGCCGACCAGCGTCTCAATGCCCTGATCTCCAGTGATCAGCGGGCTACCCTCATCAGTGTGGACAGCATGGCCTACAGTGTCCTGATGATCCCCGCAAGCCCCTTTGTGGGTGCCGTGGGCGATCTCTTCGGGCAGGCGGGTGCCGGGCTTGCCCTGCTGGGCGTCCTGACCGCCGCCAGCGGGGCGGCGGTACTGGCCAAGCGCCGGAGCTGAGTTTTACCACAAAACGCAAAAGACCGCTGCGGCCTCCGGAGAGATCGCAGCGGTCCTTTCTTTTATGCTCAGTAGCACTTTTTGCAAGCCGTGAATCCGCGGGATTTTGCAGTGGACAGGCTCACTTTCTCAGGGCCTTTCATTCCGCTGCAGTTGGGGTTGCTGTGGTACTTCTTGCCGCCATGGGTGGGGATCCACACCATCTGGCTGGTCGTCTGGCCGGAAGATGCACTGCCCGTGCTCTTTTTGCTGCCGGAAGTGGTCGTGGTCTTTTTGCTGCTGGCGGCAGCGGCGGCCTTCTGGGCATCCAGCTTTTTCTGCCCGGCCGTGTACAAAGCTGTCGTGTCGCTGGTGGTGCCGTTCAGCAGCACCGAGCCATTCTGGATGTCCAGAATGGGCATGCCGTTCACGTCCAGTGTGCCGGCATACACGCCGTACAGAGTCATCTGCTGTGCCGGGGCCGCCGCCTTGAAGGCATCAAATTTCGACTTCTGCACGGCCACATACCACACGCCGTCGGCGGTGTCAAAGCCAAAAATAAATGCAGTATCGTTGCTGGTAGCCGCACTGTAATTGGGCGTACCGGTAATAGTGATAGGCTGTCCCAGCGGCTGAGACGTTGCCTGCGCATAGGGTACCGTCTGGCAGGAACTGCTGTCCACCGCCGCAAAGGCCGCCGGGCAGCACAACAGGCTCAGGCACAGGGCCAGTGCCGCTGCAAGAATCCGGAATTGTTTTTTCATCGCACACATCCTCCTCTGTTTGCCGGTCACCCGGCTATTTTACGGTTTGATCGTACCTCCTGTTTCTCTGTGCAGCAATTCCCAGAATGTGTTGTTTTCCGACACATTCCGACGCATTCAGGAAGCAAGATCAGTTCTCACCATATATTATACCACTTTATGTTCATTTACGAACCGTAATATGGCATTCATTTCAAGCAAGATTCACCTCATAATAGTATTGGGGTGATAATAATGGATGAACTCAGAATTAAAAAGCTCTCCGAACCTGTTACATTTACGATTCGCGTAGACAAGTCAATCGTCGATTTCTACGATGATCTTGCCGGAAAAACAAATCGCTCCCGCAATGAGCTGATCGGGCTTGCTTTGGACTACGCCAAGGATAAGATCATCGTGGAAGAATAAGCGTTCTTTCCGTAAACAAAAAATGCGAACGAAAGCACTTCTGCTCTCGTTCGCATTTTTTATTGCTTCACACAGCGTGTCGTGTTGCGGGCGCTCCGGATCAGATGCCGGCGGCAGCGTTCTGACCGGCAAGGCGGCCGAAGGTGGCGCTGCGGCCTGCGGCGGCACCAGCCATCAGGCAGGGATAGCTGCCGGAGAAGTAGTTGCCGCTCATGTCACCGATAACATACAGGCCCGGGATGGCCTTGAAGTCGTGGTCCAGTGCGTGCATGTTGTCGTCGATCTGGATGCCGTCCATGGTGCAGATGAGGTAGCCGCCGGACTGGCGCACACCGTAGAAGGGAGCTTCGCTCAGGGTGGACAGACGATAGTCCTCCTTACCGTAATCCTCGTCCTCGCCCTTGGCAGCCAGCTCATTGTAGCGATCCACCGTTGCGGTGAAGGTGTCCTTGGGCAGGCCCAGCTTGTCGGCCAGCTCCTCCACGGTGTCGGCCTGCACGATGTAACCCTGGTCCTGCAGATCGGCGTTCATGCCCTCGATGTACTCAATGGGGAACACCGGAGCGGTGCCGTTCACATGCGGGTACAGACGGCTGCAGCCGTGGGTGGCAAAGTGCTCCACATCCTCGGGGTACTTGCTGTCCCACACAGTGCAGTAGGTGTGGTAGGGCTGGCTGGCTGCAGCGTGCAGCACCAGATCGTAAGGCATGTACTCGTTCATGAAGCGCTCACCGTTCAGGTTCACCTTCAGGAACGGCTGGCTGCCCATCCAGAACAGGGCACCGTCGTTGGCCTTGCCGTACTCCCCCACCTGGTCGGGCTTGATGGCACCGCGGTCAAAGATCATGGAGGTGTGGGTCTGGTCCATGATGGCACCGGCCCACAGGCAGGCCTTGATACCGTCGCCCTTGGCACCGGGCTTGGAATAGTTGATGCAGGTCTGCTCCACGCTCTGGGGCTGCAGGGCGTTCATCATGGTTTCATTGCCGCTGTAGCCGCCGCAGGCCAGAATGACGCCCTTGGATGCGTTGTAGCGCACATACTCGTCGTTGGCATTCTTGGCGATCAGGCCGGTAACGCGGTTGCCATCCTTTTCCAGCTTGACCATGGTGATCTCGTACTGCACTTCCAGACCGTCAGCCTCGGCGTGCTTGAGCACGGCGTCCATGGTCAGCTGCTCGCTGTACTCGTCGCCGTACTGGGTGCTGTGGCCCACGTCCAGCACCTCGTAGTTGTCGTTGTCGTGCTTTTCGTCGATCTCGTGGCGGAAGTCGATGCCGCTCTCGGCCAGTACGTCGGTGAACCAGTCGATGGTCTCACCGCTGCGGTCTGCCCACACCTGTGCCAGGCTGCGGCGGGTATAGCCCTGGCTCCAATTGCACAGGTAGCGCACAGCGTCCTTCTTGTTCACGTCATCGCCGTCCTCCTGCTGCTGCTTGGAGCCGCAGGCAGCCAGCGTGTCGCGGATGCCGCTGGCCATGTCGTGGCCGAACTTTTCGATCAGGATGGTCTTGGCACCGGCCTCGGCCGCGGCGGCAGCGGCAAAGCTGCCGGAGGAACCGGCACCCACCACCAGCACCTCACACTCCACGGTCTGCTTGATGTCGCTCTCGGCCACTTCGGGCTCCTCGCCCAGCCAGTCGGCGGTGGAGGCAGTCTCCTCGGTGGTCTGCTCAGCGGGGTTGATGGCACCGCCGCTGGCCTGACGGATGCAGTCGGCCACAGCGTTCTGCACAGCCTTGCTGGTCACGGTGGCACCGGTCACACCGTCGATCTGGCTGGTCTGAGCGTTCATCACCTGCTCGATCAGCTTGTCCTTGGCGGCCTGGCCGATGCTGTCGGTCTCGCCGGACAGGTCCAGCTCCACCTTGGTGATGCTGGCAGCGTCAAAGGTCACCGTGGCGGTGATTTCGCTCATGCCCTTGGCGGTGGCGGTGTAGGTGCCAGGGGTGTAGATGCCGGCTGCACCGGAAGATGCAGCAGAGGTGGAGCTGCTGGCTGCATTGCAGGCAGCCAGACCGGCTGCGGTGACGCTGCTCATGGCAGCGGCTGCTGCGATTTTCAGAAATCCTTTACGAGAGATCTTTTCCATAATAAGGTTCCTTTCTCTTCTTTTTCTTCGTGCTTTGTTCCAGAGTAGCAAAAATGCTTTGCCATTCTTGTTAAAAGTATCACATTTACAACCAAAGAAAAAGAAGTTATAATATCCCTGTAGGTATCAAGAAAAACTTGCGTTTTATTTCCGGAAAGGAACCTCCCATGACCATTCAGCAGCTGCGCTATTTTCTGGCCCTGTGTCAGGACCTGAACTATACCCGCACGGCCGGGCGGCTGTATCTGTCCCGGCAGGCTCTGCGGCTGAGCATTGCCGCACTGGAAGAAGAACTTTGCGGCCCGCTGTTCATCAATGTGCGCAATCACCTTGCCCTGACCGAAAAGGGCCAGCGCTTCCGGGCACAGGCCGCGCCAGTGGTGGAGCAATTTGACCGGATGTGCGCGCAGGCGTATCAGGATATCCGGTCCCCCGCCCTGCGGCTGGGCATCAGTGTGGCGTTGGTGCCCAGCTACCTGCCCATGCTGGGGGATGTGCTGGAGCAGTTCCGGCAGCAATACCCGGGCATCCCGCTGGAAACCACATTGCTCTCCAACGACGCCGTATGTGCACAATTGCAGAACGGCACGCTGGACGCCGGGCTGGTGATGGACCTGGGCGGCTGCGCGGCCGGGCTTGCCCGCACCGCGCTCACCCGGCACACTGCGGCCCTGCTGGTGCCCCACTGCAGCCCGTTCTGGGGGCGCAGCAGCATCGCCCCGGCAGAGCTGGACGGCCAGCTGCTGTTGGTGCCGGGCCTTGCGCCGGAGCCGCTGGCCCCGCTGTGGAATACCCTGCGGCAGGCCGGTGCCCGCCCGAAGGTAGAGATCGGCGAGCAATACTATCAAGTGCTTTACCGCACCCAGGAGCGCAACGGTCTGGCCCTGGACCGGTTGGAGATCACCTCCGACCACTGCATGGACAATGTTCAGGACGTGGCACTGGACGGCATGCCGCCCATCTGCGCCGCCTTTTTGCAGCCGGAGCACGCAGAGCACCCCTGTGTCCGGCTTTTGTGCAGCTTTTTGCAGGAACACCTGCGCAATCTATGAAAGAAGGGACCCTTATGCATTTTTATGGAACCATCGGCCCGGCCTGCGCCAGTGCCGGAACTCTGCGCCGCCTTGTGGACGCCGGCATGACCGGCCTGCGCATGAACCTTTCCCACGGGGCGCTGGCCGAACACGCTGACTGGCTGGCAATGATCCACGCTGTCGGCATTCCGGACCTGCTCATCGACCTGCAGGGGCCGGAACTGCGTGTCGGGCGGCTGGCCAGCCCGGTCATCCTGCCGGAGGGCGGCACGGTACAGCTGGGTGCAGGCGGCATCCCCTGCCCTGTCCAGCTGGTACAGGCAGCCCGCCCCGGGCAGCAGCTTCTGCTGGATGACGGCAAGCTGCTGGTGGAAGTAACTGCCGCCGGGCCGGATGCACTGGTCTGCACCGTACTGCGGGGCGGCGTTCTGCAAAGCCGCAAGAGCATTGCCGCCCCGGGTCTGTCGGTGCCCATGCCCACCCTGACAAGTGAGGACCTTGCCAACCTGCGCATCGCAGCTTCCTGCGGCGTCACCGGGGTCATGCTGCCCTTCGTGCGCGGGAAACAGGACATCCTTGCTTTGCGGCAGGCGCTGGCCGAGGCCGGTGCGCCGCAGATCCGCATCTTTGCAAAGATCGAGAACCTTGCCGGGGTGCAGGCCCTGCCGGAGTTTCTGTCCCTCGTGGACGAGGTGGTCATTGCCCGCGGCGACCTGGGCAACGCCATGCCGCTGTGGGAGCTGCCCCGCTGTCAGAAACAGCTTTCCGCCGCCTGCCGGGCCGCCGGGGTGCCCTTTATGGTGGTCACCCAGATGCTGGACAGCATGTGCACCCGTGCCGTGCCCACCCGCGCCGAGGTGAGCGATATTTACAATGCTGTGTTGGATGGTGCGTCCAGCCTGATGCTCACCGGCGAGACCGCCGCCGGGCAGTACCCCGTGCAGGCCATGGAGTTCCTGGTTCGGACGGCAAACACCGCCCTGTAAGGCAGTTCGGCCTTCTGCGCGCTTTTTCGGCCCGAAATGACAAAAAGGATGGATTCTGTCGTAAAGAGTTGGTATAATGAAGGCAAAATATTTTTGCAGGAAGGTTTTTCTATGGGAATCGTAGTCATCGGAGCCGTTTTTGTGGACATCAAGGGGTACCCCCTTTCCACCTACATCCCGGGCGGGCGCAACTCCGGCCGGGTCGAGCAGGTACACGGTGGTGTGAGCCGCAACATCGTGGAGGACATCGCCAATGTGGAGCTGCGCCCCACCTTTGTGGGTCTGGTGGATGACACCGGCATGGGCCAGGATGTCATCGACAAGCTGCGCGACCACAAGGTGAACACCCAGTTCATCCGCCGCGTGAAGGACGGCATGGGCACCTGGCTGGCCGTGTTCAACAACGACGGTGACGTATGCGCCTCCATCTCCAAGCGCCCGGACACCACTCCCCTCACCGCTCTGCTGAAAGAGCAGGGAGACGAGATCTTCAAGGACTGCGACAGCATCGCGCTGGAGCTGGATCTGGAAAAAGAGACGGTCAAGCAGGTGCTGCGCTTTGCCAAAAAGTACAACAAGCGGGTCTACGCGGCCATCTCCAACATGAGCATCGCCATGGAGCGCCGCGACTTTTTGCAGCAGGTGGACTGCTTTGTGTGCAACCAGCAGGAAGCCGGGCTGCTCTTCTCGGACGATTACGACCACCTTTCCCCCGCTGCCATGCGGGAGGTGCTGGCCACCAACGTGCACAGCGCCAACATCCCCTGCATGGTGGTCACCATGGGCGGGCAGGGTGCCGTGTATGCCCGCGCCAACGGCGAAAGCGGCGTTGTGCCCGCCAAGAAGGTGGATGTGATCGACACCACCGGTGCCGGTGACGCCTTCTTTGCCGGTACGGTCATCGGCCTGACCTACGGCAAGAACCTGCCCGCCTCCTGCGAGATCGGCAGCCGTCTGGCCGCCTCGGTGATCTCCATCACCGAAAACGTCTGCCCCCGGTTCCGCCCGCTGGAATTCGGGCTGGACATTCCCGTGCTGGACTGAGTTACACCCAAAAGCGCCGGAGCATTCCCGCAAAAGGGAGCGCTCCGGCGCTTGTTTTTTGTTTGTCAGAGTTCGTTGATGGCTGCTGTGACGGGCATTGCCTGCAATCGCTTCACCGGGCCGTGCACCGCAAGCGCCGCTGCACCTGCCACGAACAGACAAAGCACTGCCAGCAGCCCGAAGGGCACCCGCCACACGACGCCGAAATAGTGGGTGATCAGCCGGGTATACAGTGCACGGTGCAGCACAAGGCCGGCAGCAACACCCACCAGCAGGCCGGACGCCGCATAGGTCCCGGCCTCCGCCGCGATCATCCGGCACAGTTGGACATCCTCCATGCCCACGGCGCGCATGGCACCGTACTGCCGGGCACGGGCGGAAACGCTCATGGAGATGCTGTTGACGATGTTCAGCAGCGAGATGCCGCCGATGATGGCCAGAAAACCGTACAGCACGATGCGTACCGCGTAATAGGTGCCGCGGTCCTGCCGGTTGCTCTCCCGCAGGTCCTGCATGATGACGTCATCCGTGGCAAGGTCCGCCAGCGTGAAGAGGGTGTCCTCGTCGGCGGTGCGGTCCAACTGCACACCTACCATATTATAGTTCTGGTCGCCTGCCACCTGTCGGAACAGCGCTTCCGGTGCAATAAGGGTCACATCATCCGGGAAGGTGCCCTCCGAGAAGGCACCCACGATGGTAAGCGGCACCCCGTTCACTGTGATGACGTCCCCGATCTGCATGGGGTTGTTCTTATTGTAGATGGTCATCACTTCATTGCCTGCGCCGGGCATCCGACCCCGTACCACCACGGAACGGCTGGACTCCAGCATATAATCATCGTAGGAGCAGAAGATAACGTGGTCCACGTTGCCCTTGTCGCTGCTGGCCGGGGTATCCACCAGACCAGTGCAGCCCCACGCATGGGCGACGCCCGGCACTTCCAGCAGTGTCCGGGTCATGCTGCCGGGCAGCACCTGCGCATTGCCGTAGCCGTTGTAAAGCACATCGGGCTGCCACGGCACCAGACTGGGCAACAGCAGAGAGGCGAACTGCAAGAGCACGGTAAAGCCCAGCGCCAGCACAATGCTCAACGCAAAGCTGGCGGTCATCAGGGCCCAGTTCTTTTTGCTGGCGGTGGCATGGCGGACGCCCAGTGCCAGTTCCACCCGGCCCTTTCCGGCATGGGCCGCACGGCCCACCGGCACATTCTGGGTGCTGCCGGAGACCGCCGCCATCGGCGAGACCTTTGCCGCCCGCTTTGCCGGGGCCTGCGCAGCCAGCAGCACCGTCACCACACCCACCACGGCACCGGCGCACAGGCCCGCAGGGCTCAGCTGCCAGACTGGCGTTGCCGCAAACTCGCCGCCGATGCCGTACCGCAGCGCGGCGCAGATCGTCCAGCTGGCCAAAGTGCCCAGCACAAGGCCGATGGGCACCGCCGTCCTGCACCAGTTGAGGGCTTCCAGCCGGACGAACCGGATGACCTGCCGTTTGCTCATGCCGATGCAGCGCATCATGCCAAAGAACTGGGTGCGCTGGGCCAGATTGCTGTTCATGCTGCCGGAGATCATCAGCACTCCGGCCAGCAGCACCAGCACGAACAGCATCGCTGCCATCCCGTACACGGTCTGAAAAGCCGTACTGCTGCTCTGCCCTGCCGAACCCATCACCTGCAGGTTTTCCTGCACAGCCGTCTCCCCGTACCGGCTGCGCAGCTTCGGCAGGGCCTTTGCTGCTCTGGCCGCGCTGGTGTATTCCAGCTCATAATGTGTCTGGGGCAGTGCCTCGCCGTTTGCAGTCAGCAGGGCCGCAAAGGCTTCCTGCGGCAGGTAGGCATCCACGATGCTGTACTGCTCGCCGTAAAAATCCTCGTCGATGCCGCCGACGCCGGTGACCGTGAGGGGCTTTTCCGTTCCGTCCGGCAGTGTCAGCGTTACAGTGTCTCTGCTGCCCACATGCAGCACCCGCGCAGCGGTCTTGCCCAGCAGCACTTCGTTTTCCGCCTGCGGGTAGGTGCCCGCAAAGGCTGCGGCACGGTTCAGGCTCACATAATCTGCATCGGCACCATACAGCACCACCCGCTTGCCGCTCAGGCGGTATGCGCTTTCGCCGTTCTCATTGAATACTGCTCCGGCACCCACCCGCACCACGTCCGGCTGGCCGACCAACTGCGCAGCCTGCTCCGGCGTGATGCCGGTGACCTCCAGATGCCAGCTGCCGCTTTTTCCGGCTGCACGGCCCGTCTGGGTGCGCAGCATCATGTCCGCCACACTGAAGATGGCCGTGACCAGGAACACTGCCGTGACGATGCACAGGATGGTCAGCCGGTTCTGCCGCCTGCGCACCCTGGCAGAAATGGGGATCAGGCTTAGATAGCTTTTCATTCCGCGCACCTCCCGAAGTCGGTCAGCACGCCGTCCGACACCTGCAGCACCCGGTCTGCCGTCTGAGCGATGCTGCGGCTGTGGGTGATCATGACGATGGTCTGGGCGTATTTGCGGGAAGCCTCCTTCAGCAGGGCGATCACCTCGCCGCTGTTGCGGGTGTCCAGATTGCCGGTCGGCTCATCGGCTAAAATCAGCGCCGGACGGGTGATGAGCGCCCGCCCGATGGCCACGCGCTGCTGCTGCCCGCCGGAAAGCTGGCCGGGCAGGTGACTGCGCCGCTTGCGGAGGTCCAGCACATCCAGCAGTTCTTCCAGATACGCCGTGTCCGGCTTCTGGTAGTCCAGCAATACCGGGAACAGGATATTCTGCTCCACGGTCAGCTCCGGGATCAGGTTGAACGCCTGAAACACAAAGCCGATGTTCCGGCGGCGGAAGATGGTGCGCTCCCGCTCTTTCATGGCAAACAGATCTCGCCCGTCCAGCAGCACCTTGCCGGAGGTAGGGGTGTCCAGCCCGCCCAGCAGATTGAGCAGAGTGCTCTTGCCGGAACCGCTCTCGCCCACCACGGCCACAAATTCGCCCTTGGGCACCGAGAAGCTCACGTCCTTCAGCGCCTGCACGGCAGTCTCGCCGGTGCCGTAGGTCTTGCAAAGGGCCTGTGCCTGCAACAGATTCATACAAAAACCTTCTTTCGTTTTGATCTGTCCACAGCATACCACCCGTTTGCTACAGCCCGGTGACTGCAAGACTACAATTTTGTAGGGATCGCCGGAGCGGGCCTGTTCCGCAGCAGGATGGTGAAGGCGGTGCCCCGGCCCAGCTCACTTTCCACTTCCAGTGTGCCGCCGTGGACCTCCACAATGGATTTCGCCAACGGCAGCCCCAGCCCGATGCCCGGCGTATCCTGCGCAAAGCGGCTGCGGTAGAATCGCTTGAACAGATGGGGCAGGTCCTCCGGGTGGATGCCGGTGCCGGTGTCCACCACCCGGATGCGCACAAAGTCGGCAAAGCGGCTGCCCTCTACCGTCACGGTGTCCCCGGCGCGGGTGTGGTCCAGCGCATTCTTGATCAGGTTGCCCACGGCCTCGCGCATCCACACCCGGTCACAGCACAGGCACACCCCCTGCTCTGCCGCGACGGCCAGCTGCTTTTGCTCCTGCCGGGTGCGGCAGGCAAAGGGCCGGGCAGTCTGCTCCAGCAGACCTTGCAGGTCTTGTTCCGTTTTTTCCAGCTGTACGGTCCCCGCATCCAGCCGGGTGAGCTTGAGCAGACTTTGCACCAGCTGTTCCATCCGGTCCAGCTCCTGTTCGGAAAGTTCGGCCAGCTCCCGCACATTTTCTGCGTCATCCGTTCCGGCCTGCAGCAGACCGTTGTAGATATTCAGAGCGGCCAGCGGCGTCTTGAGCTGGTGAGAGATATCGGCCATGGTGTTCTTCAAAAACTGCTTTTCCCGCTGTTCCCGGTCGGCATGGGCGTTGAGCACTGCCGCCATCTCATTCACTTCATGGAACAGCCGGTACAACTGCCCTTCACGGCCGCTGTCCAGCCGGGCAGTGGCGTCCCCGTCCAGCAGGGCACGCACCTGCGCAGCCGCTTCCTCCAGCCGTTTCTGCCGTCGGGCAAAATAAGCAGCGGCACTGCCCAGCACCCCGGCCGCCAGAAGGACAAACAGCCCCAGCAGCGGCAGGCACAGTGCCGGGCACAGTGCCCACGACGCGCATTCTGCCGCCAGCAGGGCCGCAGCCAGCCCGGTGCACAACCGGGCAAACAGCTGCCGGACATCGTCCTCCACCAGAAATTTCATCTCACACATCCCCGTTCCAGCGGTAGCCCATGCCCCGCACCGTGACCAGCCGCTGCGGGCTGCCGGGGTCATCCTCCACCTTGAGCCGCAGCCGCCGGATGTACACCGTGAGGGTGTTGGTATCTACATAATTGCCCTCGCAATCCCACAGGGCGTTCAGAATGGTCTCTTTGGTCAGCACCTGCCCCGGGCTGCGCAGAAACAGGCACAGCAGCTTGTACTCCGCTGCCGTGAGTTCCAGCGGAACGCCGTTCTTTTCGGCCCGGCCGGCCAGCAGATCTACCCGGATGCCGCCGGAGCACAGCTCGGTGGCCTGCTGTGCCCCGAACCCTCCGGCCCGGCGCAGCAGTGCGTGCACCCGACTCAGCAGCACCCCCAGCTTGAAGGGCTTGGTGATGTAATCGTCACCACCCAGGTCCAGCCCGGTGATGATGTCCATTTCCTCATCCGACGCGGTCAGAAACAGGATGGGCACCCCGGAAGTGCGGCGCACCTCCCGGCAGAAGTCGAAGCCGGTGCCGTCCGGCAGGGTCACGTCCAGCATCAGCAGGTCGTAGCGGCCCGCCTGCCACAGATGCCCGGCCTCGGCCAGGGTACGGGCCGTGTCCAGCGCATAACCCGCCCGGCCCAGTGCAAGGGTCAGCCCGGTGACCAGACTTTTGTCATCCTCCAGCAGTAAGATCCGCTCCATGGTGCAATTTCTCCTTTTTGCAAAAAATGCCGGGTGCTGCCGCAGGTACGGCAGCTGCCCGGCGTGCAGTCACGCATTCTGTTGTTTGTACTGTTCGCCCCACGCCCACATAGCGTCCATGATGGGCTTCAGGCTCCGGCCCCTCGCGGGCCGTTTTTTCTATTTTACGGCACAGACGCGGTGCTTGTCAAGCAGGGGCCGGGCGCCCCGCACATCCGGCTCAAAAAATTTTTTTGCAGTCCAAATTGCGAGAAATCGGCGGTTCACCGCAAAAGTTTCCGAATCGTAACCGGTCAAAAGTCACCCGCCGGTAACCAGGTTACCGCATTGTGCGTACTTTACGCCGGGCAAAAAGGGGTGTATCATGGCCTCGTCAGCCGGGGCACGCCGAGATGCCCCGCACACCCAATGCAATAATCCTGGAGGATGCTCACGGCGCCATTGCCGACTTCTCCGGCAACCCTCCCTACGAGTTCTGATTCCCGTTTCGTGCAGATCGCCTTGGAAACGCTGTTTTCAGGGCGTTTTGCCGTTTGGTACCGCAAAGGAGGTCTTTCTATGACCCAGACCGAACGCCGCCGTTTTTTGCTCAGCCGCCTGCTGGCAGAAGCCCCCGAATACCGGCAGCTGGCCGTCCCGGACGATGTCGCCGGGCAGAAGCAGCTGCTGCGCGCACTGCTCAATGTGCGCCCGCCCCGGGATGCCAGCCCGGAGTTTTTGCAGGTGCAGGACGAATACCTGCGCGCCGAGCTTGCCCAGAAGGGCGTTACCGTCCTTGAAGGCCTGACCCCCGCCGCCCGCTGCGGGGAAGCTGCCCTTTACCTGTGGCAGGGCGACATCACCACGCTGCAGTGCGACGCCATCGTCAACGCCGCCAACAGCGGCATGACCGGCTGCTATGTGCCCGGCCACCGCTGCATCGACAACTGCATCCATACCTTTGCCGGGGTACAGCTGCGCAGCGCCTGTGCCCGCCTGATGGCGCAGCAGGGCCACGAGGAGCCCACCGGGCAGGCCAAACTCACCCCGGCCTTCAACCTGCCCTGCCGGTATGTCCTGCACACGGTGGGGCCCATCGTGACCGGGCGCGTCACCGCACGGGACCGCGCTCTGCTGGCCTCCTGCTACTGCGCCTGTCTGACGAAGGCCGCAGAAGCCGGGCTGGAAAGCATCGCATTCTGCTGCATCTCCACCGGCGTGTTCTGTTTCCCGAATGAGGATGCGGCAGAAATTGCCGTACAGACTGTGAAGGAGTTCCTGCAAACGCCCACAACCATCAAAAAGGTGATCTTCAATGTTTTCAAAGATTTGGACAAGGAAATCTACACCCGACTGCTCACAGCCTGAGCAGCTCAAAAAGGCCCTGCACGAGGCTGATGCCGTCATCATCGGCGCAGGAGCCGGGCTGTCCACCTCCGCCGGGTTCACCTACGCCGGGGAACGATTCCGAACATATTTTTCCGATTTTGCCAGCAAATACGGCTTTACGGATATGTATTCCGGCGGCTTTTACCCTTACCCCACCATGGAGGAATACTGGGCGTACTGGAGCCGGTACATTTATATCAACCGCTATCAGAACGCCCCAAAGGCCCGCCGTCCATCTCTTTTGGCTCCGGCTTGATGGCCGCTTTTAACTGCGGTGTATTGACCGAACCGAGCTGGAACAGATGATCCGCGAACACGGATTTATCGTTTCCGACAGCTAAAATGTATTTCAGCAGATCTCCCGTAATATGCCGGGCCGTACCATCCGACCGAAATTTCCGTCGTAGTTCAGGTTTCCACGCAAGAATGACAGAGCATTCCCGTCCTCTCGCTGCAGTCCTGCACCCCGATAAAAAGCTGCCCGCATACCGTGTGATCTTGTCACATCCGGTATGCGGGCAGCTTGTCTTTTCTGATTTTACGCGATTTAGGGGCTTATTTTGCCACGATCTCGTCGGCCAGAGCGTCCATCTGGGCCTCCGCAGCAGCATTGGCAGCAGAGCGGATGGTGACCACGTTCTCGCAGACCGTGATGTTCTTCATGCCTTCCAGCTCGGCGCGCATGAGTTTGGCAGCCATGGGGGCCCAGGTGCCGTTCTCCATCAGGCCGACGGTACGGTTCTGGAACGCCTTGGTCTTGAGGTGGGTCAGCAGGGACTCCATCGGCGGGAAGAGGAAGCCGTCATAGGTGGCGCAGGCCAGAACGATCTTTCCGCAGCGGAATGCCTCGGTGACGGCGTAGGACACATCGGTGCGGGTCAGGTCCATCTCCACCACCTTTGCGCCCTTGGCACGCAGCTTTTCGGCCATGGTGTGGGCCGCGGCGCGGGTATGGCCGTGGATGGAAGCACTGGCCACAAGGATCTTTTCCGGCTCCTCCGGCTTGTAGCTGGACCAGGTATCATAATAGGCCAGATACTTGCCCAGGTCCCCGGTGAGCACCGGGCCGTGCAGCGGGCAGATGGTGGCAATATCCAGTGCGGCTGCCTTTTTGAGCAGTGCCTGCACCTGCGGGCCGTACTTGCCCACGATGTTCAGGTAATACCGGCGGGCTTCGCTGGCCCAGTCGGCCTTTTCGTCAAACTTTGCCACCGCCCCGAAGCGGCCGAAACCGTCGGCGGAGAACAGCACCTTTTCGCTGCTCTCATAGCTGACCATGACCTCCGGCCAGTGCACCATGGGTGCAAACACAAAGGTGAGGGTGTGGCTCCCCAGAGACAAGCTCTCGCCGTCCTTCACCACCACACGGCGCTCCTTGGCCACGGCATCCGGGCCGAAGAACTGCTCCATATACACAAAGGTCTTGGCGTTGCCCACCACCTTCATGTCCGGGTACTTAGCGGCCAGGCGGGCAATGTTGGCACCATGGTCCGGCTCCATGTGGGAGACCACCAGATATTCCGGCATGCGGTCGCCCAGCGCTTCGGTGAGGTTTGCCAGCCAGGCATCCGTGGCACGGTTGTCCACCGTATCCAGAATGGCGACCTTTTCATCCAGAATGACATAGGAGTTGTAGCTGACGCCGGTTGGCACCGGGTACTGACTTTCAAACAGGTCGATGGTGGTATCGTCCACCCCCACGCCCAGAATGGCATTGCTGATCTTCTGTACGCTCATAAATCCCATGCTCCTTTATTTTTATGCTGTGCCGCAGAAAGCGGCCGATTCTTCTTAAGAACAATTCCTAGTATAGCATATCGTCAGAAATTTAGCAAGAGGGATCTGCGGCTTTTCCCTCCCGGACCCCTGACCACAACCGTTATTCATCGCCCCTGCTTTCCGGCAGGCGGGCAGACACGGGGCGGCCCGGCTCGGTGTCCAGCTCCAGCAGGGCCGCAGCGCTGGCGTCATCCATCGTCTGTACGGCCCGCAATTTGCGGCTGATGGCACGGCTGCGCACGCCGATGAGATTATCCAGCTCTTCGTCGGTCTGGCGCAAACGCTGCTGCAGCTTGGAAAGCCCCTGCCCGAACTTGTCGAACTCAGTCTTGACGGCACCCAGCAGCTGCCACACCTCGCCCGAACGTTTCTGGATGGCAAGGGTCTTGAAGCCCATCTGCAGGCTGTTGAGCAGGGCCGCCATGGTGCTGGGGCCGGCCACGTTCACCTGATAGTCCCGCTGCAGCACCTCCAGCAGGCCCGCATTCACCACCTCGGCGTACAGGCCCTCGAAGGGCAGAAACAGGATGCCGAAGGCTGTGGTATACGGCGGCTCCACATACTTTTCGCGGATGTCCTTGGCCTCGCTGCGCAGCACCAGTTCCAGTGCATGGCGGGCGTTTTCCACAGCCTGCGCATCGCCGGATGCCTGCGCATCCTGCAGGTGGGCGTAGGTATCACCGGGGAACTTGGAGTCGATCGGCAGCCAGACGCTGCCGCCGTCGGCACCCGGCATTTTGATAGCGTACTCCACCCGCTGGGTGCTGCCGGGGATGGTGGCCACATTGGTGTCGTACTGCTCTGGGGCCAGAATTTCTTCCAGAATGGCTCCCAGCTGGATCTCGCCCAGGATGCCGCGGGTCTT
>OLPG01001330.1_pt1 | contig 20896 bp, 20 predicted proteins | sample 1672311 | NCBI WGS metagenome assembly OLPG01 (sample SAMEA3136670, study PRJEB25190) | human gut metagenome | biome: human gut; feature: human-associated habitat; material: faeces | place: Austria | collected 2013 | reverse complement strand
TGTGTCCAAACGTAAGATACCCCGGAACCGTAAGGTTTCCGGGGTTTTTCTGTTGGTTAAAAATAAGACCAGCGGTGCCAAAACGGTACCAAAAAGAAACTCCTGCGAATGTTTGCTATTCACAGGAGTGATTTTTTTACCAGCCTTTGATCTGTTTGATCTGTTCAGCACGTTCCGGATCACGATGATATTGCAGTTTCAGACGGATTGTTTCCACAACTTCCTGTCTGGCTTCATCATCAAGCTGATAGAATGATGTAAGCAGATTATCTACATCAGGCATACTGTTCTTACCGAAAAGGTACATCAGCGGATACATAGAATTTTTTAAGTAAGTCTTTACACGACTTGCGTCTAATGCTCCGTTCAAACCGTCTGGAAGTGTAGGATAAATCTCTTCTTCCTTAATTGTGCCAGAAAATGGACTGGCAGAACATATCTCATTCACATCAATTTGCAATTCATTCGCAAGTCTTAATGCAAAATCAAATCGAATATTGGAATCTTTTTGAATAATTGAATATAAGGTTGTAGCACTGATTCCGGTTGCCTTTGCAATTTTGCGGACATTTGTGCCTTTTTCATCAAGATATTTCTTTAAATTTTTACCGTCACCCATAGAATCCTCCTTTTTCATATATTAGAAAATTACGAAAAACATAAATCTATAAAATATCATAACACAGACGTGGAATAAAATAAAGAAAAAATAGTGTACGAAGTTCGTAAAAATGTGTTTACGAAATATTGACAACGATAGAAATACATGATATTATCAATTTACGAAAATCGTACAGATATAGAAATACAGTAAACGTATTCTATATCTGGAGAGGAAAGGAGGAGGCAATATGGCAAGTTACAATTATATGATGAGTGCTGATGAAGTGGCACAGGAATTAAACTGCTCAAAATCTCATGCCTATAAACTGGTGAAAGCTATGAATAAAGAATTATCTGCACAGGGATATATTACGATGGCTGGAAGAATACCAAAGGCGTTTTGGGCAAAAAAGATGTATGGCTATGAAATAGCAGAAAATTAGGGAGGATCAATATGGCTTACAGAGAAAAAGACACAAAAAAATGGACAGCCCAGTGGTTTGAGACAAATGTCATGGGTGAGAAGAAAAAACGCAGAAAGCGTGGATTTGAAACAAAGCGAGAAGCATTGGAGTTTGAACGAAGCAAAAAGTTGAGCAATGAGCGAAGTATGGATATGAAGCTGAGCGATTTTATTGAGATTTATTTTTCAGACAAACAAAATGATCTGAAAGATCGAACAATCAAAAATAAAAGATATATGATGCAACAGCATATCGTTCCATACTTCGGAAATCAGATGATGAGTGAAATCAAGGCTTCACAGATTATTCAGTGGCAGAATGAAATTCAGAAAAAAGGCTATTCAGATTCTTATCTGAGAATGATTCAGAATCAGTTGACCAGTCTGTTTACACATGCAGCTAAAATCTATGACTTGCCGGTTAATCCATGCAAGAAAGTGAAACGAATGGGAAATTCAGATTCAAGAAGTTTGAACTTCTGGACACTGGACGAGTACAAACAGTTTATACAGACAATGGAGCCGGGAACAAGATATTATCTTATGTTTGAGATGCTGTTCTGGACTGGATGCAGGATCGGGGAGCTGCTTGCGATTACAAAAGCTGATATCAATTTTGAAAAGAATCAGCTTAGTATCAATAAGACTTACTACCGGACAGGAATGCAGGATATTATCACAGAACCGAAAACAAAACAGTCCTTTCGGACAATCGAAATTCCGGAATTTCTGAAAGAGGAAATTAAGGAATTTGTAGATGGTCATTACGGAATGCCGGATACAGAAAGATTATTTCCGGTTGTTCAGGAAGCGGTACAGCATAAGATGAAACGGCAGATTGAGCTGGCAGGAGTGAAGAAAATTCGAGTGCATGATATCAGGCACAGCCATGTGGCTTATCTTATTGAGAAAGGTGTGGAACCGTTATTGATTCGGGACAGATTAGGTCATAAAGATATTCGTATCACATTGAACACTTATGGACATCTTTATCCAAATCAGCAGAGAAAGATTGCAAATCTTCTGGATAATGAAAATGGAAATGCTGTTACCGGATTGGGAGAAGAAAGAGATGAATGTTGAAAAGGCAAAAGAAAAAGCCCAGATAAATAATCTGAGCAAGTTCTCTGATAATCAGATTCACTGATATACCATCTTGGCAGATTCAGTATATCACGAATCGGGAAATACGACAATTCCCGAATATCTGTTCATCAGAGACTTGCCCGGAAGGGCAGGAGGAGATGATGGAATGAATATGAATGAAAAAAATAAAATTGAGAATTGTAGAATAGAACCAAAACTGAAACTGATCAATATGGATTCAGTAGAGGTGGAACAGGTAGAATGGCTGCTTTATCCGTTTATTCCTTATGGAAAAGTGACCATTATACAGGGAGATCCAGGAGAAGGCAAGACAACGATGGTACTTCAGATTATTGCAAAACTGACCAGAGGAGAGCCGATTCTTCCTGTTACTGATAAAACGAAAACAAAAGAAAAACGAAGTGATGAAGTCGATAGTGAGAATGAAGATTTAGATGCTGAAGATAATATGCAGGAACAGTCTTCTGTGTCACCTGTAAATGTAATCTATCAGACAGCAGAAGATGGACTTGGAGATACTATCAAACCCAGATTACTTGCTGCAGGTGCAGATTGTTCAAAGGTGCTGGTGATTGATGACAGTGACCAGCCACTGACAATGGCAGATGTCAGATTGGAAGAAGCAATCGTGCAGACAAAAGCAAAAATGGTTGTTCTTGATCCGATACAGGGCTTTCTGGGAGCGGACGTAGATATGCACAGGGCAAATGAGATCAGACCACTGATGAAGCGTATCGCAGTGCTGTCAGAAAAATATCACTGTGCAGTCATTTTAATCGGTCATATGAACAAAAACAGCAACGGCAAATCTTCTTATCGAGGACTTGGCTCCATTGATTTTCAGGCTGCTGCAAGAAGTGTTCTGATTGTCGGGCGAGTGAAAGATGAACCGGAAGTAAGAGTGGTATGTCATACGAAGAGTTCTCTTGCACCGGAAGGAACGTCCATTGCATTCAGACTGGATAAGAATAATGGGTTTGAATGGATTGGAGAATATGATATCAGTGCCGATGAACTTCTTAATGGAGACGGAAGAGGACAGAAAAGTCGGAAAGCAAAAGAATTTCTCCTTGAGATACTGGCAAATGGAGGAATGACTCAGAAGAAAATTGCAGAAGAAGCAGAAGCCAGAGGAATCAAAAGTAAAACGCTATGGAACGCCAAACGGGAACTTGAAATTGATTCCGTAAAACGTGGAAAGCAATGGTATTGGATGTTGCCAGAATAAAAATGGAAGATGGCAAGATTACCATTTCTTAAGAAGAGGGAATCTTGCTACCTTGAAAGGAGAACAGATGCAAAATAAAAGTGTACAGATTCCATACGAGTTATTCTTTCAGCTCTTGCAATATTTTTTGATGGATAACTACGATGGTGAAGAAATAATACGGTTGGGATTGGAGAAAAAACTGGATGCAATGGTGAATCGTGAAGTATACAGCAAATCCAAAACAGCACCAACGGAAGAAGAAAGAGAAAAGTTCCGGAAGGAATATCTGGACAGACGGGGAATACCGGAGAACTTTCGATGGTAAAGGTTCTTTCTGAACACTTTATTACAGGAGCGTGTCACGCACCTGTAGATAGCAGACAAGGAGAATGTTGGTAAGGTGTAGTCGGGAGTTGACTGGCGTAGAAGAGAATTTTCAAAAGGGAGCCCTGATTCAGGGCGCCCCTGCGGAAACGGTAGATGAAAGGAGATTGGCACAATGAGAGAAGGAAGATTAGGATATAACAGTTATAACAAAAGATATGGATTATTATCATCAGATCTATGGATTGATACAGGATTTCACTGTGGAGAATGCCTGGAAGTGTTGCTTGATGATGAATGGGTTCAGACCAGAATGGAAATGAATCCTGCAAGAGAATGGTATCTTGTAGGGACACCGTATTGTGGTGATTTGGAATATATTCGGGCAAGGATACCGGAGTAAAGGTCTCTGTACCCCCGGAGGGCGCAAGGGTACTTTTGATGGACGGTACGGCTGTCGAAAGTGCTTTTGCGTTACTTTTGACAAAAGTAACAAAACCGCCGTATCCGGCGAATATTTCTTTTTATACTATAGCTGGCAAAGATACAAATTTATGTGCCATGTCTGGCACTGGTTTTAGAAAGCGGGGTGAGGAATATGACGATGAAACGAACAATCAGTGGTATGATCGGGACAGGGTCTCTGGCTCATAACAGACGAGATTTTATAGCAGAAAATGTTGATCCAGACAGAGTGCAATTAAATATTTGTTACCGGAATGAGAATCTGAAAGAAGTCTATAAAGAGCTGTTTGATGAAGCTGTAGAACGGTATAATGTCGGGAAAAGAAAAGATCGGCAGATTACAAATTATTATGAAAAGATTCGCCAAGGAAAACAGGAAAAGTTGTTCCATGAAGTGATTTTCCAGATTGGAAACCGAGAAGATATGGCTGTTGGAACAGAAGCAGGAGATCTGGCTGTAAACGTACTGGATGAGTATGTAAAAGATTTCCAGAAACGGAATCCGACACTTCGGGTATTTAGTTGCTATCTGCATCAGGATGAGGCTACTCCACATCTCCATATTGATTTTATTCCTTATGTGACGGACTGGAAAGGAAAAGGAATGGATACCAGAGTTTCACTGAAACAGGCATTAAAAAGTCTTGGATTTCAAGGTGGAAATAAGCATGATACGGAACTGAATCAGTGGATAAATCATGAAAAAGAAGTCCTGGCAGAGATTGCAAAGCATCATGGAATTGAATGGGAACAGAAAGGTACTCATGAGGAACATCTGGACGTTTATAATTTTAAGAAAAAAGAGCGTAAAAAGGAAGTGCAGGCACTGGAACAGGAGAAAGAATATCTTACTGCTGAGAATGAAGGACTGACTGCACAGATTGCGGAAACAAGAGCTGATATCCAGCTTTTAAAAGATGATAAGGAGCAGGCAGTTAAAGACAAAGAGGAAGCTGAGAAGCGTGCGGAAAAAGCCGAGAAAGATCTGCAGAGTCTGGAAGAACGCAGAGAACGGTTACAGCCGGTAATGGATAATGTTAGCAAAGAAATAAAGGAATATGGAACAGTGAAAACTTTACTTCCGGAAGCTGGGACATTAGAACGTGCAACAACTTACCGGGATAAAAAAATAAAACCACTGTTTACCCAGATGAAAAATAAAATTGCTGCGATGGCTGCACAGGTTAAAGAACTTGCCGAAGAAGTAGAAAAATGGAAACACAAATATCAGAAAACAAAGCAAACACATAGCCAAATACAAAGAGAGCTAGATACAGTGCGTGAAGAAAAAGAGCAGTTATTTGATGAAAAACAACAATTGCAGGATGTTTCTGATAGATATGACCGGGTAGTGCGTGTTTTTGGGGAAAATGTTGTAGAGGATGCGGTACAGCAAGATATACAAGAGCAGAAAGCATTAGAAGAAAAACGGCAAGTGGAGCAAATGCCCAAAGGAAGTATTCACGAAAGATTGGCTTGGGGTGCCCGTAAAAGTGAAATGGAGAATCAACAGCGTAAGAAAAATAAAACAAAAAATAGAGGAATGGATAGATAAGACGATGAAAAAGCACATTTATGATGAAAGCAATGGATTAAGCTACACACTGCATGGAGACTATTATCTGCCGGATCTGGCAGTGAATGAGGAAGAACCGACATATGGTAAATATGGAATGCTGCGTAAGCAGTTCCTGAAAGAGCATAGACCGGCACGATATCAGTATTTATTGATGACTGGGGAGCTGATGGCACACTTGAATCGAGTTGATCAGGAAGCTAGAGAACTGGTGGAAATTCTGATGAAGCAGATGAAGGAAAAACAGGAAGTGACGGAACAACTGAAAATGCAGGATCAGATGAAATGGGTTGGAATAATGAACAATATTAAAGCCTGTGCAGAAGAAATTGTGTTGAAAGAAATTATATATTTGTAATGAATAAGAGATCTCTGTTCAAATGTTTAGCGATATTTAATATTTGAATGGAGATTTTTTATAGACAAATAAATATGGCAGAAGTATAATGAGCAAAAAGAAAGGGGAGATTCTTATAAGAGAAGTACCAGAAAAATTCAAATTGGAAGACACAACAATATGGTCCTTTCCAGAAAGAGGAAGTTGGGCTACACATTCGGGAAAATATCGAGGAAATTGGTCCCCATACATTCCCAGAAACCTTATTTTACGTTATTCAAAGAAAAATGATTGGATACTAGATCAATTCTTGGGCAGCGGTACAACATTGATAGAAGCAAAGTTATTAGGAAGAAATGCTATTGGTGTTGATATAAATTCCGAAGCCATCAAACTATCTAACACAAATCTTAATTTTACTTGTCAAGAAAGTTCAAAAATTTTCACAAAACAAGGAAATGCAACTGAATTATCATTTATAAAAGATGAGAGCATAAACCTTATCTGTACACATCCACCATACGCAGATATTATACGATACAGCAAGAAAATTCCGGGAGATATTTCACACTTAAAATATGAGGAATTTTTAAAGGCATTGGAGCAAGTCGCAAGAGAAGCATATAGAGTGTTAAAAAATCAAGGGATATGTGCATTTATGATCGGAGACATACGGAGAGCAGGTTATGTGTTGCCGCTAGGAATGAATTCTATGCAGAAATTTGTTGATGCAAGATTTAAGCTTAAGGAAATTGTTATAAAAGAACAGCATAATTGTCGATCGGCTGACTATTGGGAAGGAAAAGAAAGAAGCTTCTTAATGTTGGCACATGAGTATATTTTTATATTGAAAAAAACAGACGACTATAAATCATAAATATATCGAAAACAAGAACGAATGTTTGCACAAAAGTATGCGATCGCTGAAATTAATGTTGATACTGCTGAAGTTGCATGATAGAATAACGACATAGCAATATTTTAGAAAAATGAGTTTGAGGTTAAAATATGGCAGTTAGTTATAAAAAATTGTGGAAATTACTTATTGATAGAGATATGAAAAAGAAGGATTTATGTGCGGCTGCAGGTATTAGTCATGCTTCGGTAGCGAAACTTGGAAAAAATGAAAATGTTACTACAGATGTGTTGGTGAAAATTTGCACTGCTTTAAAATGTGATATCAGTGATATTATGGAAATAATAGAGATTGAAGGGGAAAAGGCGTGATGGAACAAGTTTTAAAGAAAGAAAAACAGATACAGGCAAAGCCGATCATGAAATGGGCTGGTGGAAAGACTCAGATGTTAGGGGATATCATGCCTAAAATTCCTCAAAAATATGGGAAGTACATAGAGCCATTTATTGGCGGTGGTGCGTTGTTTTTTGCATTAAGTCCGGATAAAGCAATAATTGCAGATAGTAATCCAGAACTGATCAATATGTATCGTCAGGTTGCGGATAATGTAGAAGTTGTTATTTCATATTTGAAAAAATATAAAAATACAAAAGAAGACTTTTATGAAGTACGTTCATTAGATTGGCTTAAATTAAAAAAGGAAGAAGCTGCAGCAAGAACTCTTTATTTGAATAAGACATGTTTTAACGGATTGTATCGTGTTAATAAGAAAGGTCAATTTAATGTTCCTTTTGGTAAATATAAATCTCCTAATTTTTGCGATGAAGAAACTTTATACGCTGCTTCAGAAGTGCTGAAAAAGGCAACTATAACATGCGGAGATTATCTTTCAGTATTGAAAGAATATGCAGAACCAGGAGATTTTGTCTTTTTAGATCCTCCATATTTGCCTATATCAGAATATTCGGATTTTAAGCGGTATACGAAAGAACAATTTTATGAAGAAGATCATATAGAATTAGCGAAGGAAGTCAAAAGATTACAGGAATTAGGCTGCCATGTAATATTGACAAATTCCAATCATCCATTGGTTCATGAATTGTATGCTGATTATAAGATTGAGGTTGTTCAGACAAAAAGGTATATCTCTTGTAATGGTAGTAAACGGAAAGGCGAAGATATTATAGTAGATATTTTGCCAAAACAGAAAACTATGTTAAAAATAGTTCCGAAACCTTTGCCTGAACAGGTAATGAAATATCCGGCAACTAGATATATGGGTTCAAAAAGCAAATTATTGCCACAAATTTGGGCGGTGGCTTCACAATTTGATTTTGATACGGTAGTAGATTTGTTTTCTGGATCTGGAATTGTTGGCTATATGTTTAAAACGCAGGGAAAAACTGTGATTAGCAATGATTATATGGCAATGTCAGCAACCTTTACTAAAGCAATGGTGGAAAATAATAGTGTTGTATTATCATTGGACGAGGCAAGAAAGTTATTAATTGAAAAAAAAGAGTCTGATCATTTTGTAGAAGATACCTTTCAAGGTTTATATTATAAGGACGAAGAGAATAAGTTAATAGATATTTTGCGAACGAATATTGCTGGTATTAGAGATCAATATAAGAAAGCAATTGCAATGACAGCGTTGATTAGAGCCTGTACGAAGAAAAGACCGAGAGGAATTTTTACATATACTGGAGATCGATATAATGATGGAAGAAAGGATTTGCAGAAATCTTTAGAACAGCAATTTCTGGAAGCTGTGGAAAGTATCAATAATGCAATTTTTGATAATGGATGTGAAAATAAATCTAAACATGGAGATGCAATGGAAGTAAAAATTAAACATCCGGATTTAGTATATATTGATCCACCGTATTATTCTCCATTGTCAGACAATGAATATGTTCGTAGATATCATTTTGTTGAAGGGTTGGCACGAGATTGGAAAGGTGTGGAAATACAGGAAAATACGATAACAAAGAAATTTAAATCATATCCTACACCGTTTTCAACTAGAAAAGGTGCTGCAGATGCATTTGATAAGTTGTTTAAAAAGTTTTCGAATAGTATTTTGATTGTATCTTATTCCTCAAACAGTCAACCAACACAAGATGAAATGGTTGCACTTATGTCGAAATATAAGGAACATGTGGAAGTGGTGCCGATAGATTACACATATTCTTTTGGAAATCAAAAACATGCTAAGACAAATAGAAATAAAGTACAAGAATATTTATTTGTTGGATTTAACGGAGAAGATGTATGGAAGAAAAAATAGATATTTGGTTAGTGGGTAATACCGGATTACGGAATCCAAATAGAATACAGGAAGGTTTTAAAGCGTTTGCAAATTCGCCATATGTGGGGAAACTTCGTGGGAAAGAGAATGAAATTGGATTTATGAACTTTCTTAATGATCAAGGAATTATTCAAAATGAAGCCGGGAAAGATACGTCTGGCAGTCATGCACGTAAATGGCGTTTGATGTTTTCGAAAAACGGTTTCATTTATCCACAAGTGAAGAAAAAGGATGGAGATCAGAATGAACTGGGAAATCTGGATGATATAACACCTTTTGGACGAACATTTTTAAAGGCGGATACATATCCGGCAGTACAAGAATGCTATTTAAGAGCATTAAGTGTTGAACAATTTGCTATGCCGGATGGAAAGTCTTATTTTTCTCCATTGAGATGGATATTGGCAATTATGTTGGAGTTGGAGAAGCGAACAGGAAGCTCAGAGATTGCAAGAATAGAGTTTGCATTATGGGGACATACGACTAATCCGAGTTATTCAATTGGGGAGATTGTGGATAATATTTTGGATTTACGTGCCCGTAGAAAACAAGCTCCATCAAAACGTAATTTTGACAAGAAAGAAGTTGCAGAACGTGGGAAATACTATGATAAGAAAGCAGACAATTTTCTTGATTATAGTGACATGAATATGCGCTACTTACGTATTTCGGGAGTATTGCAGCGAAAAGGAAGAGGAATGGTTATTACTCCAGCTAAGCATATTTTAGCTGAAAAGTTGGCAAAATCAACACCAAATGAAGAATCGATAATGATTCAATATAAGCGATTATGCGAGGGCGCAGAATTGCCAACAGATAATGAAGATACTGCAAAAGTATTACTGAATGACTTAATGAAGCAAATGAAGAGCAGGCAAATTTTGTTTGATATTTCTGATCTTCCACTGAATACTGCAACAGAAATTAATATTGCCAGACGACGATTAGAAGATTTGTTATCCAAAACAGATGAAATTCAATATGCAAAAGAGCAATGTAACCAATGGCAAGAAATTGCTGATTATATGGAATTATTGATCAAAGGTGGCGGAAAGCATACATATGATGATGATAATGTTATAGAAGTGCCAAAAGATGAGACACCAGCATATTTAGAATGGATTTTATGGAGAGCATCTTTAGCTATAGATCATATGGTCAATAAACCTTATGAGGTAAGAGGATTTAAACTTGATTCAGATTTTCTCCCGGTATCTGCAGCTGGTGGTGGAAAAGGTGATCTGTATTGTGAATTTAACGATTTTACAATTTTAACAGAAGTTACGATGTCTACATCATCACGTCAGGAAGCAATGGAGGGAGAACCTGTAAGAAGACATGTATCAGATGCGGTTTTAAAATACGATAAGCCAGTTTATGGAATGTTTATTGCAGTAAAAATAGATACGAATACAGCAGAAACATTCAGACATGGAATTTGGTATGCACGAGGAGATGTAAAGCAGAGATTGGATATTGTGCCGTTAACATTAGCTCAATATAGAGAATATTTTATGGCAATGTTTAGAACAGGTCATGCTAATCCGGAAAAATTGCGGGAATTAATTTTACTGTGTGAAACAAGAAGAGATATTTTAAACGCACCGAGATGGAAAGCGTATATAGGTACTGCGATCAATGAAAAAATAAGTAGAATGGAACAACAAAAAGGTTTTACGGAAAAAGAGAAAAATCAGGTTATTTCACCTGGAGCGTTGGTGTATAGTCCAATTGCTGGAAAAGGTCAAGTAATAGCTATTGAAGTGAGTTTGCCTAATTGTCAAACAAAAACAGCTAAATTCCCATATTTAAACGATATTCCAGATGAAATAAAAATTGATTCAGATGGAAGAAAAGTGTATCATGATCGTTTTGGCGAAGGAACAATATTTGCATATACAATAGTTTTTAAAAATGCAATTATTTCGTTATCTTATCCGGGAAACTTTGAAAAGAACAGTATAACCATTATAAGGGAAAAAGAGGATGTAAGATGAGCTACAAAGATGACTTTGAAAGTAGAAGCACGTTATTAAACACATATGGTAATAATGCATTGTTGTTGTATGCTTTAGAATTAAGATTTGAGATAGCTGATATATTTTCGGTTGCTGGTGATGCATTAACTGATGGCGGTGAGGATAAAAAATGTGACTTGATATATATTGATCAGGATACAGGTATAGCAGTGATTGCTCAGGGGTATATGAAACAAAAAGTACAGGAAGGAGATTTGGCACCGGAAAATAAAGCGAGTGATTTGAACACAGCAGCAGCATGGGTGTTTTCTCAGGAACCTGAGTCAGTACCTGAAAGAATACGTGATCAAGTTAGAGAACTGCAAAATGCCATCAAGGATGATCTGGTAAGTACAGTATATTTTTGGTATGTACATAATCTTAATGAAAAGAATAACCCAAAAGTAAGAGAAGAATTAACTGCAATGCAAATAAATTCTAATGCAGCAGTAAAAACACTTTTTCCGGAAAATAAAGTAGATGTTTTTGCAATAGAAGTTGGGAATGAAACTATTGAAAAATGGTATAATGCGTCCAGCAGTCAGATTACGGTTGTAGAAAAAATGACTGTGGACACTGTTAAAAAAGGATTTGAATTAGTTGGTGATAAATGGAAAGCCTATGTAACTGCCGTCACTGCAGATTGGGTAAAAGAACAGTATTGCAGATATAATGATGATATTTTTTCTGGAAATCCAAGAACATATCTTGGGTCAGGAAAAAAGAAAAATAAAATTAATTTGGGAATAATACAAACCATTACAGAACAACCAAATAATTTTTGGGCGTATAACAATGGAATAACTGCATTGGTAAATGATTATAGTATTGAAAATGATTTGAATACAGGCGAAGAAAAACTTACTATATCAGGAATTACTATCATTAATGGGGCACAGACGACAGGGGCTGTAAGTAGTGTAACAGAAGTAGGAAAGGCCTTAATCCCTATTCGTTTTATTGTTTGTGAAGATTCTTCTATTATAGATGAAATTATCAATAACAATAATAAACAGAATGAAATTATTGCGTCGGATTTGCGAAGTAATGATAAAGTGCAAAATCGGTTGCGAAATGAATTTGAAAAATATACAAATTTGTTTTATAGCGGTGGACGTAGAGGAAATGGGCGCCCATCTAGAAGTAGAGAAATATTGGATCCGTATGTTGTGGCACAGTCAATTTCGGCTTTTCATGGGGAATGTGTTACGGCATATAACTCAAGAAATGATTTATGGAGCAATGATAGAATTTATGCAAATACATTTCCGGATCGATTAACTGCAGAACATATTATTTTTACATATTCTTTAGCAAGGGCCATTGACATTTATAAATTAGATTTACAAGTAAAGGGAGAGGAAAGAACAGAGGCAGAAGAACAGCAATATAGATTTCTGGGAAAAAGAGGAGCAAAAATGTTATTTATTTTTGCTATGTCTAAATGCATGGAGAGCTTTTTGGGTGAAAAAGTGAGAGATGTTTGGTCATTAAGATTTCGCGACAATTCTAATTTTGATGTAAATGTAGAGTATTGGAAAAAAATGATCAAAGTAATAATGCCAATTGCATCAACTCATTTGGAAAGTGTAGTGAAAGATGGATTGAAAAGTCAAGAGGCGTCAAATTCTGCTGTGGTAACTGTAGCTGGAATATTAGCAGCCATTCAAGAGGTGGTGCGAACAGAATTTGCAGATATAAAAACGGTTATAAATTTCTCATAAGATGTGATAATCAGAGGAGAGCTGCTATGAAAATTGATTCAATTAAATTAAAAAATTTTCGTGGATATAGAAGCGAAACAGAGATTAACTTTAATGACTTAACAGTTTTTGTTGGAAAAAACGATATAGGTAAGTCAACTATTTTAGAAGCATTGGATATATTTTTTAATGATGGAAAGGGAACAATCAAGTTAGAAAAAGCAGATGCCAACATACATGAAAGCAAGGTCGGAAATGCAGATATTGAAATTACAGTGTGCTTTTCAGAACTGCCGGAAAAGATAGTTATAGATTCAACTGTCGAGACTTCGTTACAAGATGAATTTATGCTTAATGCTAATGGACAGTTGGAAGTCATAAAGAGATATAAAAACGGCGGAGCGGCAAAGGTTTTTATAAAGGCTATGCATCCAACAAATAGCAAATGTACAGAATTATTATTAAAGAAGAATAGTGATTTAAAAAAGATAATAAAAAGTGAAGACATTGAATGCGAAAATCAAACTGTAAATGCTGATATGAGAAGAGCTATCTGGAATAAATTTTCGGATGATTTGCAGATGGATAATATAGAAATCGATGTCTCTAAAGAAGACGCAAAGAAAATTTGGGAGAAGTTATCCAACTATTTACCAACATATTCACTTTTTCAGTCGGATAGAAAAAATAGTGATGGAGATGATGAGATACAAGATCCATTAAAAACAGCTGTAAAGCAAATTTTGAGTGATGCAGAATTGCAAACAACATTAGCAGATGTAGCTGCAGAGGTTGAAAATAAATTAAAAGAAGTGGCAAACAGAACATTAGCGAAGCTCCGAGAAATGGATCCAGCAATTGCAGCAAGTTTAAATCCGGTAATACCATCGGCAGAAAGTCTTAAGTGGCAAGATGTTTTCAAAAATGTATCAATTTCCGGTGATGAAGATATCCCAATTAATAAGCGAGGGAGTGGCGTGAAAAGGCTTGTTCTGCTGAATTTCTTTAGAGCTGAAGCAGAGAGACGTTGTCAAGAGCAAGGTAATACTGGAGTAATATATGCAGTAGAAGAGCCGGAGACTTCGCAACATTCAGACAATCAAAGAATATTGGTAGAGGCATTTAAGACATTGTCCTCAGTTGCAAATACACAGGTTATATTGACAACGCACAGTTCTTATATTGTTAAACAATTACAGTTTACAGATTTACGTCTTATTAAAGAAGATGAAGAAGGAAATAAGGAAATATTAGGTGTTCTTCCTGGACAGCTTCAATATCCGTCGCTGAATGAAGTGAATTATATAGCATTTAATGAAGTCACAGAGGAATATCATGATGAATTGTATTCTTTCATAGAATTTCAGGGATGGAAAAATTTATATGTTCAAGGAAAACCAACCAGATTATATAAGCGCATAGGTAAGACTGGTTCTATTATAAATGAGCAGAAAGTTTTAACTGAATATATACGGCATCAGATACATCATCCGGAAAATCAGAATAATCCAAGATATACAAGAGAAGAATTAAAGCAGTCAATAGATTTAATGAGAATATTTATTGAACAACAGAGCACAGGTGGAATTAGTGAACCGTAATTATGATAACACCATGATAACAAAATCCGCCAAAACCATATGGACACAACGGAAAATCCGGATTTTCCCTCACAAATCACACGAAAAATCACCATTTGCACACCGCAATACACCGGTCTGATATCGTGAAGGTGGACGTACTGTAGGATCAGGACGTGTTGCTACAATCATCGAGTAATCACTGATTAATATATATTGAGTACCGCAAGGTACATTGTGTCCAAGCGTAAGATACCCCGGAACCGTAAGGTTTCCGGGGTTTTTCTGTTGCTTAAAGTATGATAAAATATGGAAAAAACGAACGGAGAAGGAAAGTAAACAAAGAAAAAAGTATATTTTATCACAAACTATGGAATTTGATGATTCCCATTGTTCTGCAGAATCTGATGCTGGCGCTGGTGGCGGTGGCGGACGCGTTTATGCTTGGGGGAATGGATCAGAATTATATTTCCACTGGCCTGTAGTGGTGATCTATGCATGTACCTGTATTGATGAAGTAGGAAAACTTCCATGGGTGCTGCATCATTTCCGGAAGTATAAATGGGTGAAGGATTTAACACGATAGTACTTTATATGTAAATATACAAAAATACCCCGGAGCAATCACGCTCCGGGGCATTTTCATGTAGTGGATTTTTATTTCGTTTCAGCCTCAGCATCTTCAGCCTCTTCGTCTTCCTCTGGAGCGGCTGCGTACTCACCGATATGAACAACAACGGCATCCTCAGGTGTGATGAAGTGTACCTGTTTGCCTTCCGGAATCGGGAGGTCTTTTACATGGATGTCACGGACATCTGCAGGATAGCCGTCGAAGTCGATGACGATAGTATCCAGCAGGTTGGCAGGATCTGCTTTGTAATGAACTTCTTCTATTTCCTGTTCAACAATACCCTGAACCATATCGGTGTGCTCCAGTTTGATAGCTACGGTTGTGGATACTTTTTCACCGGCAACCAGAGCCTGGAAGTCCAGAGCCATCAACTGTTTCTCAATTGGATTATAATCAATGTTCTTTACCAGGGCATCGACTTTTTCGCCTTCGATGTCCAGGTAAACCTGTGTACCTTCTTTATTTGCTTTAATGAATTTCGCTGCCTCGGCACCGTCAAACTGGAGTGCTACAGGCTCTTTCATTTCTTTTCCACTAAGAATTCCTGTGACGTAACCCTCACGTCTTAATTTTTTAGCTTTTACATTCGGGTTTCTTTTCTCTGCTTTCAATGTGATCATGTCAAATTCCTCCTCCTGATGCATGGATTCCGGTAATGTTGCTGTTCGCGCTGTTCGCAGTAACACGAATTCTGCATTTCTTTTCTGACTGGGATTATTATAGCACTTCTCAGGCTAAGTGGCTAACAAAAAGTTAGAAAATTTGAGAGAAATATTTTGTATTGTTTGACTTATACACGAAACTTCAAGAGTAAAATTAGACAAAAACATAGCCGGAATTTGAGATTTTACAGAAAAAATTAAAACAACATGAAAAATTGCACAAATTAAGCGGCAATGAAAGCCCCAAAGTTGCCATTTATTTTGGGCAGAGATGAGTAGTGAATGCAAAATCTGATTTATTAGCCTGGTTCAGGAATGGAAAGATAAGGCAGAAATTTTACCCAGGAGAAAGAATTTAACGGAATTGCATATAATTTCCGAAATAATTTAACACATACTTCACAATCACTTAGCGTAACTACGATATCTGAATATCCGGAAAACTTCTATACTAAGAACCATGCGAGCGAGGAGAGAAAGGAGATAAGTGATGTCAGAAATTGCACTTAGAAATGTATGTAAGCAATTTGATTCGGAACATTACGGTGTAAAGGATTTTAACCTTGATATACATGATAAAGAATTTGTAATCTTCGTAGGTCCGTCCGGATGCGGAAAATCCACAACCCTGCGTATCATTGCAGGCCTGGAGGAAATCACAGACGGTGAGCTGTGGATCGACGGAGAACTTTCCAATTATCTGGAACCAAAGGAGAGAGGAATGTCCATGGTATTCCAGAATTATGCTTTATATCCAAACATGACAGTTTACGGAAATATGGCCTATGCCCTGAAGATCCGCAAAATGCCAAAAGACGAGATTGATAAAAAAGTCCACGAGGTGGCAAAGATCCTGGAGATCGAGCAGCTTCTTGACCGGAAACCGGCAGCTCTTTCCGGTGGACAGAAACAGCGAGTTGCCATCGGAAGTGCTATTATCCGGAAGCCGAAAGCCTTCCTGATGGATGAGCCGCTTTCCAACCTGGATGCAAAACTTCGTGCACAGATGCGTGTGGAGCTTGTGAAATTACATAAACAGCTGGATACCACCATTATTTACGTAACACACGACCAGACAGAAGCCATGACTCTTGGGACTAAGATCGTGGTCATGAAAGACGGCCTGATCCAGCAGGTAGGAGCACCGCAGAGCATTTACGACAATCCAGTGAATCTCTTTGTGGCAGGTTTCCTGGGTTCCCCGTCCATGAACTTTTTCCAGTGTACCGTAAAAGCAGAAGAAAACAACCGCACAGCCCTTCTTCTGGATGACGCAAAAACTGTAAAAAAAGTTTATTTGGATGGTACCAGGGGAAAACAGATCGCAGACAAATACAACGGCAGACACGTGATCCTGGGAATCCGTCCGGAAGATATTTACGAACTTGATGAGGCAAAAAAACTTGGGATCGAAAAGGACAGCGTAAATGTGGATGAGCCCGTAGTAAACCGGGAAATGCTGGGAGCGGAAGTAATCCTCTATTTTGATGAGCAGGGAAAAACCCTGGCAGTACGCCTAAATCCGGAGAATCAGACCCAGGTTGGAGAAAAAGTTTCCTTATATTTTGACATGGATAAAGCCCATGTGTTTGATCCGGAAACTGAAGAAAATCTTTTTTACAGGGAGGAGAAATAATCATGGGAAATAACAGCAAAAGTAAGATCACATCGTACTTATATCTGGTACCCTGTATGCTGATTTTCGGAATTTTCCTGTTTTATCCGTTTGTAAAAACAATCTATTTAAGTCTTTATAAAACAAACAAAATGGGACAGGCAAAACTGTACGTTGGTCTGGACAACTATAAGGAATTGCTTCAGTCCGCATCCTTTATCAACAGCCTGAAAGTAACCATGATCTTCGTTCTGATCGTGGTAATCGGCGGCATGCTTCTTGGCCTGATCGCCGCAGTGCTCTGTAACAAAGCATTTCCGGGAATCCGGGTGTTCAGTACTTCCTATGCGTTGCCAATGGCTATTGCATCCAGCTCCGCGGCAATGATCTTTCAGATCATGCTTCATCCGGCAGTTGGTATTGTAAACAAGCTTCTTGGCCTGGACATCAACTGGCTGAACGATCCGAACACCGCACTGATCTGTGTGGCTGTTCTTACAGCATGGCTGAACAGCGGAATCAATTTCCTGTATTTTTCTGCAGGACTTGGAAACATTGACGAGACCATTTATGAGAGAGCTTCTGTAGACGGAGCCAGCAGTGTGCAGCAGTTTTTCAGCCTGACACTTCCGGGACTTTCCCCGATCATGTTTTACACACTGGTGGTAAATATCATCCAGGCCTTCCAGTCTTTTGGACAGATCAAGATCCTGACAGAAGGCGGCCCCAATGAGTCTACCAACGTAATCGTCTATTCCATTTACAGGGACGCATTTTTCAACTACCGGTTCGGAAGTGCGGCAGCCCAGTCTGTGATCCTGTTTATAATCATCATGATCATCACACTGATCATGTTCCGTATTGAAAAGAAAGGAGTAAATTACTGATGAGCCAGATGGAAAATGTGGCAGTGCCCGCAGTGGGAAATCTGTCAAAAGAAGAACTTCTGAAGCTGAAAGAAGCCATGAACGCAAAAGCACTTGCAAAGAGAAGAACAAAGACTGCCCTTCGTGTGGCAGCCAATGTGGTGTTTGCGGTTCTGATTCTGCTTCCGCTGCTTTACGCCATCAGTATTGCGCTGATGCCTTCTAATGAACTGTTTACTACAGAGTTAAATCTCTTTCCCAAAAATCCGACCTTTTCCAACTTTATCAATGCATTCCGCACCGTTCCGCTTCTCCGTTTTATTTTGAATTCCTTTATTATGGCGGGATGCATTACCATCGGACAGATCATTACCTGTTCTCTTGCTGCTTTTGCGTTTTCTTTCCTGGAATTCAAAGGAAAAGGTATTCTCTTCATGGTTGTGATGGCAACCATGATGGTTCCGGGAGAGGCAACGATCATTTCCAACTACCTGACGGTATCAAGCTGGGGAATGCTGGATACTTATCAGGTACTGATCGTGCCTTACCTTACATCCGCAATGGGAATTTTCCTGTTCCGTCAGTTTTACATGACTTTCCCGATCTCATTGTATGAATCGGCAAAACTTGACGGTTGCAGCAACCTGAAATTTATCGTAAAGATCCTGCTTCCGCTGACAAAATCCGCCATCGGAGCCATGGCAGTGTACACCTTCATCAATGCATGGAACATGTACATGTGGCCGCTTCTTGTAACAGGTTCCAATAACATGAGAACCGTTCAGATCGGTATCAGTATGCTGGACAGCGTAGATTCCCAGTCCATCACCCTGATGATCGCAGGTGTTGTCATGATCATCATCCCGTCCATTTCCATCTTTATCATTGGACAGAAACAGCTGATCCGTGGAATGTTCTCAGGAGCAGTCAAAGGATGATCCTGGAGCGGACAATAATCCCGGAGCATTTTTTCCGCAGGGGAAAAGATATTGCAGTGCCGTAAGGCCTGCAGTTCATCTTATATAGAAAGAAGAAAGAAAAAGAGAAAATTTTTCAAGAGGAGAAAAAAGTTATGAAGAAAAAAATCATCGCAGCTTTCCTTACCGCAGCAATGACCATCGGTTCACTCTCCGGAGTGACTGTATTCGCCGCAGATGCTTCCACAGATGAAAACGTGGAGATGGCAGATGCTTCCGACGTAGACGGAACAACCATTACTTTCTGGCATTCCATGGGTGGCGTCAATGGCGAGGCAATTGATACACTGGTAAAAAAATTCAACGATGAGAATGAATATGGAATTACTGTAGACGCTCAGTATCAGGGCGAGTACGATGACTCCCTGAACAAACTGAAAAGTGCACAGATCGGAAACATGGGCGCAGATCTTGTACAGGTATACGAGATCGGAACAAGATTCATGATCGATTCCGGCTGGATCGTTCCCATGCAGCAGATGATCGATGCGGACAGTTACGACGTATCCGAGATCGAGCCAAACCTGGCAGCTTACTACACCATCGACAACGAGCTGTACTCCATGCCATTTAATTCATCTACACCGATCATGTATTATAATAAGGATATGTTTGACAAAGCAGGCATCACAGAAGTTCCGGACAGCCTGGAAGGAATCGGTGAGATCGGACAGGATCTTCTGGACAAAGGCGGCGCAGGCGAGGTAATGTCTCTTGGAATCTACGGATGGTTCTTCGAGCAGTTTATCGGAAAGCAGGGTCTTGAGTATGCAAACAACGGAAACGGACGTAAAGAGGCTGCTACAGCTGTTGCTTTTGACGAGAACGGTGCTGCGAAGAATATCCTTACAGCATGGAAAGACCTCAACGACAAAGGTTTTGCACCGATCGTAGGTAAAGGCGGCGATGCAGGTCTGGCAGATTTCTCCGCAGGAAAATCTGCGATCACACTTGGCTCTACAGCTTCCCTGAAACAGATCCTTCAGGATGTAAACGGAAAATTTGAGGTTGGTACTGCATACTTCCCGAAGATCAAATCCAGTGACGAGGGCGGTGTTTCCATCGGTGGTGCATCTCTTTGGGCACTGAACAACAATGATCCGAAAAAGCTTCGTGCAACATGGGAGTTCGTAAAATTCCTGATCTCTCCGGAGTCTCAGGCTTACTGGAACGCACAGACCGGATATTTCCCTGTAACTGTAAAGTCTCAGGAAGAGCAGGTATTTAAGGATAATGTTGCAAAATATCCGCAGTTCCAGACAGCGATCGACCAGCTCCATGATTCTTCTGCCGACTATGTAGGCGCTCTGTTAAGTGTATTCCCGGAGGCAAGAGCTACCGTGGAATCCGAGATTGAGAGCATGCTCAACGGAAAAGAGGATGTGGATACAGCTGTGAAAAACATGGCAGATTCCATCAACAAATCCATCGAAGAGTATAACCTGGTGAATGAATAATTCGAAAAGGCGTGGAAACTGAAAAAGAAAAATAAATATATACAGCCAAAAATCCCCGGGTAAGCTCCTGGGGATTTTTGCTAGTGTGCCGAGCATGGCACTAATCTTACTGGTGAAAGTCCAGTCACGGGTATT
>OLPG01001298.1_pt1 | contig 21203 bp, 20 predicted proteins | sample 1672311 | NCBI WGS metagenome assembly OLPG01 (sample SAMEA3136670, study PRJEB25190) | human gut metagenome | biome: human gut; feature: human-associated habitat; material: faeces | place: Austria | collected 2013 | reverse complement strand
CAGGCGATTTGTGAAAGCCTGTGAGCCAAAACGGAGGTTAATATGAACTACAAATCTATAATGAAAGGTACATCAAATTAAAGGAGGCAGATATAAAATCATAGTTAGCGTGTTGCCTTATGGCAGCAAAAAACAAAGTAATAAACAACACGAACAAAACGCATAATACTGTTGGAGGTGCGTCAATGGAAGATAATTCTAAAGTGATGCAAACAACATCATACGACATCAACAACAGTCATTACGAAGTGGTTCGCATATTTGATAAGAGCAGAGATATTAAATCTTTGATAGAGGAAAATATTTCTGCAAAGAATAAGGAGGTTTTTAATTGATATTCAAACCCTCCTGTGATATACTCCGTGTTGGGTATGTAAACCTTTTTTCAAGGAGGTTTCACCAATGAAAACGAACTTGAAATTAGCCGATGCATACTACAGACTATCCGTTGAGGAGGCCAACGGCGGTGAATCATCGAGTATCACAAACCAACGAAGTATCGTCAGGCAATACTGTGAGGACAACGGTATTACCATTGTAAAAGAATTTGTTGACGACGGTTTCTCAGGCTCAAATTTTGACAGACCTGGCTTTAGCCAAATGATTGCACACCTTAAAGACGGGCTTGCAAACATGGTTATCACCAAGGACTTGTCAAGACTCGGAAGAGATATGACTGAGTCGAGTTACTATGCGGAAACCTACTTTCCCGAAAATCAAATTCATTATATTGCAATCAGCGACAACTTTGACTCGAACGAAGTCAACATTATGGCTCCGTTCCAATTTGCGATGAACGATGTTTATCTGCGAGACACCTCACGGAAAATCAAGCAAGTCATAAATCAAAAAAGGACAAAAGGCGAATACTGTGCCTGCCCTCCGTTCGGCTATATGAAGAATAAAGACGGCACGGCACTTGAGCCTGACCCGAAAACTGCTCCGATAGTGCAAAAGATATTTGCCATGGCACACGACGGAAAATCTGCCAGAGCCATAGCAACGGCACTCACCGAAAACGGCGACATAACACCGCTGAAATACCGTGTGCTTTACCGTGATAACTTCGGTGAAAGAGGTGCTGCAAGAGCTGTTGATGAATGGAATTACACAACGGTAAAGCGAATACTGAAAAATCCGGTTTACCTTGGACACACAATTCTCGGCAAAACAAAAAAGGCAAGTCTCAAATCAAAAAAGAAACTTGCCGTGCCGGAAGAGAATTGGTTCATCACAGAAAACACGCACACACCGCTTGTTACCAAAGAGCAATTTGACCAAGCCGCCTACTTTATGGGAATGAACACAAAGAATTGGCAGAGCTATGAAAAATGCCGTTCAAGCATTTTCAACGGCTTAACCTTCTGTGCGCATTGCGGCGGTGCAATGTGTTCGTCGGGAACAGTGTATAAAGGCGAGCGAATAAAATATTGGTATCTTTCGTGCAACAATATTCCAAAGCGTTCCAAAAATCACTGCGAACACGGAGCGAGAATAAAATATACAGACTTGCTTGAAATAATAAAAGCCGACCTTAACCAGCTGATTTCTCTGTCTGACGAGGACAAAAAAGAGATTATCAAACAGGCAATTCAAAGGTCGGGACAAGTTAATATTTACGAAAATTCAGAGGACAATAAATCTGCTATCGAGGGAAGAATCGATACAATCGACAGAATCATTATGAAACTCTACAACGACTATGCAGCGGGAACAATATCCGAAGATGTACTGAATGCAACGGCGTCGAAAATGTCCGACGAAGTTGCGAAGCTGAAAAAACAGCTATCCGAAATTGAACGCAAGCAGTCAAACGGAAACGAGATAACAAACAATTATGAAAAATTCTTTGCACTCGTAAAACAGTATGAGCATATTGATGAGCTGACGGAAGAAATCGTTCGCACCTTTATAGAGAGAATTGAAATCGAAGAAAAGGTACTGCCCGAAAATAAAAAAATCGCAGGCAAAAATGTACCTTACAAGCAAAAAATCACAATCTACTACCGATTTATCGGCAATTTTCAAGAAAATATAGTTAATAGACAAGATATAGCAAGTTAGTCGAATATCTTGCCAAAATCAGTGCATTTTAATATGTAAATATACGCACTGAGAGGTTGGTGTAAATCTCAAGCAGGGCTACAACGGCGACCTTACTTCAAAGCAAGCCGGTTCTGTCGGCGGCCAGATGGTTAATGTAATGTGTCCTGTACGAACCGTGCAATTTCAGCGTACAAATTGGACTAAAAATAACCAACTTCAGCCGATTACATACGAATTTTGCATAGCGGTATAAAAACTCCATAACCCACAAAAATGAGCCAAGAGGTATTTCCTCTCGGCTCATTTTTTAATTACTTTTAGTTTTTCAATGCAGTTATCGGAACAACATATACTCCGTCAGAATATTTATAAGCACTTATTAAAAAAACATTATATCTTAACAAGCATTTTATCAATTATTTTTTTCGGTAAAATTCAATCCCGACAAATCTATTTCATATTTCAAACTATTGGGTAATTCCGATTGTTTTATAAACATTACAAGATACCATGGCAGATAGGTGACACCGGCTTCCTTACAAATATTGCTCTTGCAAAGCACATAACAGTTACTGAATTTCCATTCCTTTACAGACATAACATTGTCAAGTGCTTTATGTTTTTTATAATCATTTCCGGATTTCACTTCAACAATATCAATATGCATACCGTTTTGAACAACAAAGTCAACCTCGCCATATTTATTTGAATCAAAGTAATACAGCTTAAAACCATTAGACTTTAACTGCTGTGCGATAACATTTTCAAGAACACTGCCGAGGTTCATGGAAAGATCGCCATTTAAAATCGAAAACTGTATATTTTCCATACAAGCCGCACAAAGAAGTCCGACATCATCCATAAACAACTTAAACAAACTATGCTTTTCATTGAGTTGTAAAGATGCCTTGGGTTCATCTACATTATAGCACGACAACGCAACACCTGCATCATTCAACCATGTGAAACTGTTTTCGTACCTGTTCATTCTTGCACTTTCATTCAAGGAATTGACATAAAAGCGTCTGTTTTTATCGTTTAACTGTGCAGGAATACTGTCAAAAATAGCTTGAATTTTTATTTTTTCATTGCCCTTTGCGTATTGGCTGATATCCATACGATATTGATTAAGTATGCTGTTTTGATACTCAACAACCCTCGCAATATCGTGCGAATCAACATAAATTTGAACAGCCTCAGGCATACCGCCCACAACGATATAACTGTAAAACAGTTTGTTCATTGTATTATGAACGGACTCGGTTATCGGTTTAGTATTCTCAAAGCACTCCTTGAGATAATCTATCGTGCTGTTTTGAACTCCGTTCGCCCAAAGATATTCCTCAAAATCCATGGGATACATTCTATAAATTTCTTCAAATCCGACTGGAAAGGATTTCACATGATTATATCCGACTCCGAGCAACGAACCCGATTCCACATAATCAAATCTACCGTCCTCAACAAGAAATTTTATGGCAGTTCTTGCATTTGGGCATTGCTGAATCTCATCAAATAATACGAGTGTATCGCCCTCAACCAATGATTTACGGGTAAATGCCGTGATATTAGTAATCAGCGTATCAGCGTCCAAACTGCCGCTGAAAATATCCGCAGCACCGTCGTCGGTAATAAAATTGATTTCAACAAAATTAGCGTAATTGTTCTTTGCGAATTCCCTAATCAATGTAGTTTTTCCGATTTGCCTTGCACCTGTGATACAAAGTGCTTTTTTGTTTTTCTGCTTTTTCCAATCTGACAATTTATCGTATGCTTTTCTTTTCAGCATTTTATCACCGCCTTATTCTTTATAATAATGTAACATAATTTTCAATATTTTTCAAGAGCTTGCAACATAATTTGCAACATAATATTTGACTTTTTCTAACAATTTGCAACATTATTTACACCTACAAGGAGTTATTTTGCATTATTATTTGCACTTATGACTTAATATGAAAAATCATTATATAAGCACTTGTCAAAAATATTATAACGAAATTCACAAAAATAAGCCATGAGGTACCTGAACTGCCCCAAATTGCGCTGACAAGAAAATGTTGTATATAAAAGCCAATTATGGTACTATGATAAAAGAAGGATAAATCGCTATGAAAGAACAGAAAATCAATCTTAAAGAAATGAATAAAGATAACAATCAAGACAAAATAGTTATTTATCAAACTGATGACGGTGATACAAAAATTGATGTTCGATTTGTTGATGAAACGGTATGGTTGACGCAGGCTCAATTATGTGAACTTTTCCAAACGAGCAAATCAAATGTAAGTGAGCATATTAAAAATATTTTTGAAGAGGGCGAGCTTGAAGAAAATTCAGTTGTTCGGAAATTCCGAACAACTGCGAGTGACGGTAAAAATTATAGCGTTTCATATTATGAATATTTTGAAATTAAAATCGAAAAACTAAAAAATAACAGTAATCTTTGGAATCAAACGATTTCCTATGCAAATAATTGCCATTGGAATGTCGGGGAGCATTTAGCCAAGCTATTGGAACAAGATGATTTTCAAGATTTTGAAGGTGTTTTTATAGCTTTGAGCGGTAATAATATTATCGGATTTTGTACTTTTCTTGAAACGGACTACTATCCCGAAAATCGCTATTTTCCTTGGATAAGTTCAATTTTTGTTGACGAAGAATATCGAGGGAATCGAATCAGTGAAAAACTTATCCAATCTGCAATAAATCACGCTCGCAAGTTTGGATTTGATAAAGTTTATATTCCGTCAAATATAATCGGTCTTTACGAAAAATACGGATTTTGCAAGATCGATGAGCTCGAAAATTATGACGGTGATATCAATAATATTTTTATGAAAGAAATATAAAACAAAAGCGTTGGAGAACCAAATCTCCAACGCCTTTTTAATTGTGCATCATAATTCGCATCAATTATCGTTTTCGGTAAAATTCAATCCCGACAAATCAATTTCATATTTAAGCGAAATTAGTGGTAAATGAAAAAGTAAATATAACGAATACCAAACGAATATAACGAACATAACGAACAAATCGGGAATACACATTATTCGCCGTGAAAAGTGGCACAGATTGCAAAAGTTCGTTGTAATTTTTGGTACGAGCATAAAATTTACAAATTTATAAATCGCACATTCGCAAAAGAAAACCTCCATTGGTACAATTTGAGTATCAAAGGAGGTTTTGCTATGAATAACATATTATTTGAACAATTCGGCGGTACATATACTAAACATGGTGATTATATTTTGCCTAATTTAACTTTACCAGCGAAAGAAGAAACCGGTTATATCAGAGTATGGGGACAACGCAGGTTAACCTACTTAAAGCACCACCGTAAAGTTTTGTATTACAATCTGCTCACTTCCGGCAAACTCCATGCCCACCTTGCCGATACCGAGAAACAAGCCAACAATTCTTTTCTCAGCTGGTAAAAGAACTCGCCAAAAAAGAAAATGTTACCGAAGAACTCAAAGCAACCGATATAATGCTTTGGGTGCAGAAGATGAATAACATTCGGGAGCGTGTAATTGAAGTTGTTAACGCAGAGGTTGTGTTTGTATGAGAAAGCAAAAATATTACCTTCGTCTTACTGATACAGAACACCACCTCATCTTCCAATACTTGCTTGAGTATCGCAATAAACTTACATCTCAAGATAAATACGCCGACGGTGTCGATGAACTCATAATCAAATATACAAAATGATAACAGGCGCGAGAGTCAACCTCTCGTGCCTGGTTTTTTAATACTATTCACAACCAATTCTAATGGCATAATTTGCATCAGTTGCTAAAATACCAATAAGTTCATTTTTGATTTCAGGAATCTTTATTTTTTCGCTTTTACATAAGTTCAAAACTTGGCTTCGCACATAATGAGAGGGATCAATTGCAGCCTCACACAGTTTTCGCTCAGCTAAATCTCTATATTTGGTATCAAGTAACAGCACAAAACAATTGCAAGATTTTCTTCGTACAACATAGTGCTCATCATCAAAACATTGCATAACAATTGACAAAACTGTAGCGTCAATTTGATCCGTGGATAATACTTGCACAATAAACTGTTCAATACATTCAGCTAAAGCAATTCTTTCATTAGTTTCCTTTTTGCTATAACCAACACACCATTCTAGCAGTTCTTCTTTGCTGGAAGCACCAGAGATAATTTTAACCATAAGTACTCTACAAGCAAAAGCACCTTTAGATTCGCTGAAAATAGTTCCCACTTTTTCTACTTCAATTGCAGAAATAGCATCAGATAATTCTTTCGGCATTTTAGTTCGCAATGAAGTATTAAATGCCAAAACATCGCAAAGGCCATCAATACAATCGTTTTTTACTTTTGCAACTGCTTGACTTTTTAACACCTCTGTGCACAATGGGAAAAATTGCTGTTCGATTACCTCATCCATAGAGGAATCATAGTGTTCTCTAATAACCATCTTAATCATTGCATATGGCAATTCGAAGAAACCCGTATATGTCCCTTCTTTATTAACCTCAAATTGATTTTTTGCTGTTCCAATTTCATGTGTCAAAACCTCAGTCCAATTTCCTTTGCCCATATTAATGTCGTAGAAAGTTTTTTCTACTCCGACAAGTCCATTTTCAGGGACTCCAGACAATACAGAAAATGTTTCAGGATTTTGACTTGCTAATGCGGCGATGATTTGAGGTGTCCCACCATTTTTAACAATGAACGATATTTTTGCCTTGAGAACATCACAAAAAGAACGTTGCGTTTCTACTTCTACATTGTCAAGTTTCATTTGTAGGATAATATTTGCCAGTTTTCCACCAAGGTGAAAACGTTGTTCATCTATTATTTCTGTTAGCATACGCATAACACTTTCGCAATTGAGACGACGCATATTTTGATTAATACTTTCAAAATAGTCTTCTGAATTGCCCCAATAGATCGTTGGGGCAATTGTTAGCAAGAACTTTTCAACTTTTTCAAATACGGAATCAGATAAGTATAGACCGAGTTTTGCAATAACAGCTTGTTTGATGGAATTTTGATGCGATAACAACGTCTTGTCTGTCAACGCCCAGATTTCGTCAGCATGAGAAACAATTTCTGCATATGCATCATCCCATTTGTGGTCAATGATTTTCTTAAATTGCTTCGCATCACCTTTGACAACTAAAATCTTTAGGCAGTCCAATAACAGAGGGCGTTTTTTTGTAATATCATCATATCTGTAAAGAACCATGGTTAAAATTTCACGAGTAATTACCATATGCGTAAAAGAACCATACAAAACTGCAGAAAAGAAATAGTTTTCAACATTATTGATAACACCACCAATATTTGTGCCAAAGAAAATAGTATTTGGAGATGCAGTTTGAAATTTAAATTCCTCTTTGGAAAGAGCGCTATAAATATCGGTTAGATATCTGTCCAAAACAGGCAAATAAACAATGGTTTCCAAATTTGTAAGTTCTTTTTGAACTTCACTGTCAACCACCCATTCGCCCTTTTGGTTATGAACTTCATCCTCAAGATTTCGACAATCAATAAGAATATCGTTGATAATCCATGTGGGCAAATTAGCTGCCTTGGCCAAAGATAGGGCTTCTTTTTCTGCAATTAAAGCTTGTTCGAAATTTCCAGATAATTCAAAACGAATCGCATCCCATCGCTTTATAAGCCAATCGGTGCTATCGTATGAATCCTTAAGATTTTCTATAAGCTTAAGGATTTCTTCTTCACATTCCAAAGGTGCTCCGGTAACCAACCAATCAAGTGCTACCATACCGAATGTATGTAGTGGAGATTTGGGAGTGTCTTTATCATCTGCACCGTTAATGCCCAACAGTTTAAAAATATGCGCATAACTGCTACTGAATAAGCCGATAGTTGTTTTGGTGGGAGTACTGTGCTTTGGTAATGAAGGTTCTTCTACAACCGCCGACAGTTCAACAGTAGCTGTATCTACTGCACTTTTGTTGAAATGGTCATATTGATAATATCGTATTACATTCGAAATAACATCATTTTGAACGATTTGTGCGATGTTATCAAAATCATCGATATCACGATATGTACAGTAATCTGCTACCTGTACAGCTTTTCTGAGCTGTGTAACTTTTAATGAAGAATTTTCGTCTTTTAAAAAATATACCAACAGTGGTTTCTTATATTTAGTAGCTGTTGCAAACTCGGTGGATGTGCCGGAACGCACTTCTCCCTTGATTAGCATGACAACAATATCTGCTTTCAAAACCTCATACTGAAAAAGCTGAGTTGATGATATTTCAGAGGCAACAACATCAATTATAAAAGGGACAAAATATGGACATTCTTCAAGATAATTTTTAACTTCTCTGCGAACTTCACCCCATTTAAATCCATTTTCATCCCTTTGGGCTGAACTAATAAACACATTTAGACGATTTGGTGGGTTAATTGGATGAAATGGGCAAGGCATAATCACACCTCCCAAACCGTTTCGTCGCCGCAAATGTTGCGGATTTTCAGGCGAAGCGGTTTATTTTCGGAGCTATACCACTTGTTACACTTATTTTCTATCATTTTATAGAACATATTGTTCCTCCGATAATTAATATTTATTTTGCATATATCAACAAATTTTGCACAATATTGTCAATTAATTGTGTTTTAAGGAAATGATATATACTGGATAAAATCTATTTTGATTATCCCTATTCTTCAGTATTATAGAACTCGTCCAACACATATGTTTTAACAGGTGTAATGTACAATTCATATCTAATAACCAGTCTTACTAATTCATTGCCATCAATCAATGTAATGGGTGAGCCTTCGCGTGCCGCCTGTCTTGCGGAATTTGTAAATCTTCCGTTTGTGATAAACACTCCGTAATCGGCTTGATACTTATTCATTGCACCTAAAAATTGATTAATTTCGGGCTCTCTTACCGGAGCAACATTATATCTCTTGCATTGAATGACAACTCTGGTTGTTCTGAAATCGTTTGCATCTGTATGGTAGCCGTAACCGTCTATTCCGCCGTCGTTGCTGATTTGAACACCTTTTTCGGTAAATTCAACACCCATACGATTAAGCAAAGCTCTTGAAAAAGCCTCGAATTTTTTAGGTGACATTTTAGAAATGGCGACAAGAAGTTTTTCCTTAAAATCGTCCTTTATTTTTTCTTCCGCTTCCGGTTCTTCCTCGTTTTCTGTTGAATCGGATTCTTTGTTTTTTCTGTTCTTTTCGCTTAATTCGTTCCAATATTTTGCCGAAACTTCGATAATATCTTTTTCAACATTCAAGCTGTCAATATCAAGATATAATCCTTTTTCGGTCAAGGTAATCGGAGAAGAATTTGTAAATGTTAATAATTCAGCAAAATACAAATCTTTTATAGCAAAATTGAATTTGAAATTAAATTCTTTATATACATTACCCGTTTTCTTCGATTTCTTTTCTGTCTCGGCATATTCTGCAATCTGGTCATCCAAGTCGGAAATGCGTTCCTTTATTTCGGAGCGCTCTAATTGACCGCCGGCTTCTTGTAACACTTTTAATATCGGCTTAATTAAATATGCTATTTTACCTTCCGAAGATAGTGCTTTTAAGTTCATAATTAATACCTCAATCCTTATATCTCAAACTAAAACTTCCCATTTGCCGTATCTCTTTCCGCTTTCTCGGCGGATATAGTTTTTATCCTGCAGGGATTTCATAATTCGTTTGATGGTTGCAATGGATTTTCCGGTTGCTTCTACAAGCTCTTGCTGTTTTATTGTCTGGTTCTTTGCCACTAATTCTAAAACCGCAAGTTCTTCTAAAGTGCAGTCCAAAGTATCAAATTGATACTTTGGAACTTTTGAGCTGATACTTTGGGAATTGTTCTCCACATAATCAATGTGCATATATCTGTTTTTCAGTTCGTAATGCGTATCTAACAAAAGATTTGAAAAGAACATTTCCAAAAACTTCGTCGTGGAATGGACGCCTTTTTGCAGGTTATTGTAATTAGCACGAACCAACGCATTACGAAAATACCAAGAATTTTTTTCGAATGCGTCATTGTTTACGCTAAAGCCGAATGTTTTCATGTATTTTATCATAAATACGGCAGTTGCACGGGTATTTCCCTCGCTGAACGGGTGAATTTGCCAAATATCCGAAGCAAATTTTGCCAAATGCTTTACAGCCGCATCAACCGACAAGCCCTCGTAAGAAAACTGTTTTTCGGTTGCAAAGTCATAATCCAAGGTTTCCTTAATACTGTTCCAATCCGCATAAGTGACAGTATCGCCGTTCAGTACCCACTCTTTCTTTGTGATATTGTACTGCCTGACTTGTCCTGCATGACTGAATACGCCCTCGAACAATCTGTGATGAATCGAAAGCCACTCGGCAGGAGAAAACTGAAACGCTTTTTCTCCCAACAACTTTGCAATTCTTGCCGAAACAATGTCCGCTTCTTTGGTTTCATTTTCCGTTTCGGTGCGTACAGAACGCTGCTCATAGTAACTGTGAATACGCTTTTGAGCCTCGTCGATTGTGATTTTACCTTCGATATGCTCTTTGGCGGTGTCTAACAAATAGTCAGATGTATTCAGCCCGTCAACAGCCTGCAAACCGATGGCTGTTTGCCACGCTTCGCTCTTTTCGGCTTTGTCGGGTTCGCCTTGCTTTATATATTCTTCAAGTTCAAATTGCCAATTTTTATCGGGCATATTTGCACCTCCAAAATCAATTGATAAAGTATTTAAGTACTATGTACAGTAGAACAATAGCCACGATAATTGAAAACACAATCCATCTTACGACCTTTTTTGATTTATGTTTTGGTTGGCTAGGCTGTTTAGAATATGTATATTGCAATTGATCCGATTCGTGATTTTGTGCGGATTTTGCAACAGGATGTGGTTTTGTTGCTTGAAAATACATTGCAAGCGGATCAGTTTGATTTATTATTCTTTCATAAAAATCATCAAGCCATTCATCGTCTCCGGCTTCGCACATAGTTTCTTCGTAGCAATCGGGTTCGTGTACTATTTGATTCCTAATCCAACGATAGTGCTTTAGTTGTTTTAAATCATTTTCCCATCCTCTGACAAGAAAAGAACCACGAGGATTGTTTAGCATTTCCTCTATATAGGCGGATACTCCATATTGAGTTTCAAACATTTCTCCGCATATTTTATCAAGATGCTTGTAAGATTCAATAAAACTCATATATGCCTCCAAAATTTGATTATTTATCCGCTGCAATACCAGATTTCATCCAAGCGTCAATTTCGCTGACTTTGAATTTCCAAAGGCGTCCGATTTTTGCTGCGGGCATATTTCTTCTTTCTATCCAATCAAGTACGGTATCACGGCTGACGCCAAGATATTCGCATATTTCTTTCATTGAGTACCAGCGCTCGATGTTAGAATCCATTAGATTTTCCTCGCTTTCAGATAGTTACAATTATACAAGTTTAGTATATCACGCAGAACGCTTAAAAGCAATGATTATTGCGGATTTATAAGGAAAAAGCAAGAAAAAATCAAAACAAAACGGAGCTGTTACTTGAACGGCTCCGTAAGGTTAATTATAATTATTTGTTTTTCTTGATTCTATTCGGAAAACTACTCTCAAGCCACTCTTCAAATTCCAAAGTTTCTTATTATGATTCCTAAAACCTTGTGTATAATCTTATCAAAAGGATATTTTAAAAGACGGCATTTTCGCAAAGTATGACTTACCACTAATGAGGTTGAGCACAACAGGAAGCGGCGAAAAAGAAAAAATAGTTTCAAAATTAAATGAACTGCTTGCATAAACATAAAAGAGTTGAGAAATTGTGTTTCTCAACTCTTTTTATTATAATAGTGTAACTTAATCACGGCAAAATTTCCAGCCAATAGCCGTCCGGGTCCTCGATGAAATAGATACCCATTTCAGGATTTTCAAAACAGATACAGCCCATTTCTTCGTGCTTTTTATGTGCCAAATCAAAATCATCTGCCTTAAATGCCAAATGGAATTCACATTCGCCCAAATCGTACGGCTGCGGATGTTCTTTAAGCCAAGTAAGTTCAAGCTCAAAATCGCTTGAATCATTGCTCAAATAAACAATAATAAAATCGTCGGTGGTTTTTCGTCTGACCTCGTGCAAATCAAGCGCATCGCTATAAAACTTAATTGACCTATCCAAATCGGAAACATTATAGTTTTCGTGAATCATTCTAAAGCTCATATTTCTTCTCCCTTTGCTGATTCTGTGTTTTTTATTCGTGATTTATACTGCGGATATTCGGTGATAAACCTATCAATCACGCTCGGCTCGTTCCAATAATGCATAGGAAAAATGGCGTTACAATCGACATGCTCCAAAAAATAAAGCATACCATCGGCATAATGCTCCTCCTGCCTTGGGTCAAGGGGAACGAATGCAGCACCAAAATGAGCGCCCTTAATTTTATCAATCTCGGCACGGTACATGGAGGCCATGTGGCGGTTATCGGCTTCCGTCTCACCTTCCCAATGCCAATCGTTCAAATCACCTGCGTGGTAAATTGCACCATCGCTTGTCTTGACGATAAAAGCAACACCGCTGTCGGTTGAAAGAAGCGTACTAACCTGTGTGCCGTTGTCAAGAGTGTAGGTTTGATCGTGATAAGCAGTCGTAACTTTTACACCGGCAGGATACTTCTTTTTGCTGATGTCTTTCGCCAAAACAGCCTGATAATTCATACCCATATCATCAAGAATTTCTAAAATTTTCAGATTGAAATGATCTTGATGAAAATGACTGCAAAAGACGACAACTTCCTTGCTTTTGTCAAGGCTCGGTATCTCGCCCTTGTAGTAATCAAAAACATAGTAGCAGTTCTCGGTTTCAACCAAAAATCCACTGTGGTTAATGTATGTTATTTTCATATTGTACCTCTGCATATTCGGGATTTTGAGCAAATCATCAATCTCAATTTTTTGTTGCTTGTACATTTTAATTGAATTACATTAAATGCCAAACAGTTCAATAAGACAGATTAAATGTTAAAAAACTTTGTTTAAGCATCTGTTTAATTAGAGAATCCATAATAATCATACTGTTTAATAAATTAGCTTAAAAGCCATTTTCCGAGGCTTAAAATAAGTTATTATGCTCATAACATTTAATAAGCCAAAGCAAAGACATGTAAAAAGATATGTAAATTTTTACAATAAAATGTATCTAAAACTAAGATTAAGCTTACCTTTAAAAGCCAATAATATTTATAAAAAAGCAAGCATATTAAACAAAGCATATTGCAAAATACAACACTTTATTATAACAAAGCATGATATAATTATTGTTAAAAAAGTTAGAGGATACAACTATGAAAAACTATATTTCTATTAATATTGATGAAACAAAATATATTATTGATATACAAGATTTCTCTGATGATGAAATATTTAACATTTCGTTACACGTAATTAACAGCATAAAAAACGCAAATAGGAACGATATACCAAAAATATTGGAAGAATGCATATATAAAGATTACAATATACATGTCAAGACTGGAATAATTAAATCAGAAATAAACTTTTAGCCGTTATATGTTGTGATATAATTTGTAGTTAAATATTTTTTATTTTCTTCAAATGTTTTCGGATTATATCCACATGCAGAGCAAGTCTGAATAATTTTATTACAAAAGCTATTAATACTTGGATCAGATAATGTTAGAATTTTATTGCCATCACTATCTTTTTGTGTATAAATTGATACCCATTTATCTTCAACATTTAATGGTTTTTCTGGTTTGAAATCATCAACATTAAAAATCCAGTGATCCTTTCTTGTAACCCACGCAGCACCAATTTCCATTAATTCTCCCCAACTAACTGATGGATGATCAGGATCTACATCAATAACGTTCTTACTTGTCACAAACAACACATAAATCATTTGTGTAGATGAACTATTGATAAAAAATCTTTGAAGATATCCATAAATATCTTTTTCGGGAAGATTAGTTTCAGGATCAGAGCCATTTGAATAAATAATATCTTCTTTAGGTACATTGTTGAACAATAACATTTGATATATAACATCCGAAACTGGTTTATCGTTAAAAGTTTGACTGATCATGATCTTCTTTTTATTTGCATCTACGGTTGTTTTTAATCCTAAAACCGGTTTCATTGCCTCTAATTCTTGTTTTACTGCATCATGTACCGATTTACTATTCTTATTTTTTAGGTTTAACCTTTCAGTAAGATTTTCAGTAATAGTATTTGTAGCATCATTCAATTTTTTTGTTAATTCTTTTTCTTTATTTTCCTTTTCTTTTTCTTTTTCTTTAGCCTTTTCAATTTTTTCGGAATTAGCAAACTGTGCATGCATTTTTACGATTTCATCTGTTAAAAATCTAATATGTTTAACAGCGCACTCCCATCTAGGATCATTTTCATTATATCCTTGCCGATTAGTTGCAGCCATATCTGGAAGTGTAGAGTTCTCAAAAGCATCAATGTAAAGATTTCCAACTATATAGCTTTCATAAACCCTATTCTTGCTCACTATTGGCAATACATTACGCAATCCCATTTTGTTGTGAGCAAAAATAGCCAAATAATTGTCCGAAAATTCATTAATTTCCTTTTTCATGCCTCGTGAAGTTCTATATGTTCCAATCCACCCATAGATGCGTACATTAACATTAGTATTTTCACCAGCAGTATTTTTCATATTAACGCATTCTTCAATTGCATTTATTTTGCATTTTTGAATGGTATTTGATTTTCCTAACGAATCAAGTAAATAAGATTTTTCATTTCCAACACACATGAATGTTCCTAATCGATCAATAATATCTTTTTCGTCTGGAACAAGCAAACACTCATTTCCCTTGTACAAAATGTGAACACTAAAATCTTCAATATCATTTGGAAATATCTTTGCCAAATTTTTACACACAGTACTTTGTAGTTTGGGAATATTTATTTTTGGATTTTCCATAATTATAGCTGTTCCTTGAGTAGATATAGCTTTGAGTTCGTATTCATTATCGTTAAGAATTTTCAACAACTCATCATCATGTTCAATGCGATGAGGCACAAAAAGGCCTATTTTTTCTGAATTTTGAACAGTAACCAACTTAAAGCCATTTGATATTGATAATGCTGCCAGTTTACCTACTCCTTTTCTTCCCATCTTTAGACGCTTTTTTATTTTTGTTCTAGCATTTGTTTCTTTATTTCTGGATTCACTGCCTATTACAAGATAATTATAAATCAAATCATCGGAAGACATTCCCATGCCATCGTCTTCAACACGTATTTCATTATCATCAATAAACACATAAACATTTTCAGCATCAGCATCATAAGCATTAGCAATCAACTCTGCAAGCACAAAATACATATTTGTATAAAGATCCTTACTCAACAATTCCAACATTCTAGGGCTAACTTGTAATTTATAATCTTCACTCATAATTTACACCTCAACATTATGATTATTTAAATGATGTATTATAGATTGACCTATAATTTCACCCAACCTTACAGGAACTGCGTTTCCTATATGTCTCGCTATATCTCTAAAACAAAACGGAACATCCGGATTTATGAAGTCGTAATTCGCAGGAAAAGTTTGCAACAATGCTCCTTCTCGTAATGACAATGCCCTATCCTGATCAGGATGACCATGTCTGCCGGTTCCGTATGCATAGAATTGAGTTGTAATTGTTGGACCTATTTGATTCCATGATAATCTGCCATAAACGGAGCTATATGTTTGTCCGGTATCTTTTTTATGGCATTCACATCGTAAATCTTCCGGCCAGTCATGCCACGTTCCTCCTTGTACAGAGGCTCGTATTCTCCTTAAATTCAATTCTGATAACCGTGCTGATCTGTGCAAAGGATCATTAACATCAGTTTCTCCGGCACCAATTTCAGGCAAACCTTCAATAAAATCTCGTATAACAACATCTTGTCTGTTATGTGTTGGATCAATCAAATCAATATTGCCCAACAATGAAGCCAACAATACAAATCTTCTCCTTGTTTGTGAAATTCCATAATCAGGGCAATACACAACTTTAGCCGAAATGTGATAACCCAATCGCTCAAGCAAATTATAGAAATCACTATATATTGAAGTCGTTCTTATTTGCGGTACATTTTCCATTGAAACTACAGTAGGATGAACTGCTTCTATCACACGACCGAATTCTGTAAGAAGATTATACTTTTCATCTTCATTGTTTGTTTTACCCATCTTAAATCTCATTTGAGAAAATGGTTGGCAGGGTGCACATCCAACAAGAATTCTTGTAACATCATTATCATAACAATTAATAATTTCATTACCATCCATGTTTCTGATATTTTCATTATGAAAATGTGCATCGTTATTATGTTCATACGCATATTTACATGTTGTATCTATATCAAACCCATCGGTAACATTTAATCCTGAATTTATTAATCCTCGTGTTAATCCACCGACTCCGCAAAACAAGTCAACAACTTGGCTAGGCATATAAATTTCACCACCGTATAAATTCTATTCCATTTGTTATTATACTACAAAAACATGTCAAATTCAACAAACAATTGGATACTTGTAAAGTCCCAAAAACAAAGCAATTAACTTAAAATCAACATGTTCGTGTTGATATTTACAAAGCCGTATGTTAAAATCATTGTTGAAAAATCATAAACTTTAATAATCTAATAATTAATAGAAGTAATATAAGCTATGGATAATCATTCACCTGAACAAAGACATAAAAATATGAAAGCAATAAAATCCAAAGACACAAAGATAGAAGTTATGCTTAGGAAAGAACTTTGGTCAAGAGATTTACGCTATCAAAAGAATTCCAAGAAAGTATTCGGAAAACCCGATATTGTTTTTATCGGCAAAAAGGTTGCCGTGTTTTGCGACAGTGAATTTTGGCACGGTTATGATTGGGATAATAAGAAAAAGGAATTCAAATCACATCAAGAGTTTTGGATTCCTAAAATTGAAAAAAACATTGCTCGAGATAATTTGGTAAATGAAACACTTGAAAATTCGGGTTGGACAGTACTTAGATTTTGGGGCAATGATATAAAAAAGAATTTACAGGCGTGTGCCGATGAAATTGAGAGGACGGTAAAAAGTAAAAATGACTAAATATAAATCTATTGATTTGTTTGCGGGAATCGGTGGCATTCGTCTTGGATTTGAACGAGCCTTCGGGGATAAAATTAACACGGTTTTTGTAAGTGAGTGGGATGAATATGCACAGAAAACATACAAGGCAAATTTCAAAGATGATTTTGAAATTGCGGGAGATATAACCAAGATAAACGAAACCGATATTCCGCAATTTGATATATGTCTTGCGGGGTTTCCTTGCCAAGCATTCAGTCTTGCGGGAAAAAGACAAGGGTTTGATGATAATTATAAAGGTCTTTGCCGAGGCACTTTGTTTCTTGATGTTGCGAGAATTTGCGAAGCAGACAAACCAAAGGTTATTTTTTGTGAGAATGTCAAGGGATTAAAGATTCACGACAGAGGAAGAACATTTGAAATAATTAAAAAAACTTTTGAAGATTTGGGTTATAAAGTTTTCTACGATATACTAAACAGTAAAGATTTCGGTGTTCCGCAAAACAGAGAAAGAATATATATTGTGGCTTTCAGAAATGATATTGCACCCGAAAAATTTGAATTTCCAAAGGCGACGGATGATACAAAAAGGCTGAAAGATATTATAGAAGAAAAGCCTGTACCGGCAAAATATTATTTAAGTGATGTCTATGTTGAAACCCTCAGAAGACACAAAGCTCGTCACGAGGCTAAAGGCAACGGCTTCGGATACGAAATTCGTGAATGGGACGGCATTGCCGGAGCTATTGTATGCGGCGGAATGGGCAGAGAACGCAATCTGCTGATTGATAAACGACAAAAAGATTTAACGCCGACAACACACATAAAAGGTGAGGTCAACAAAGAAGGTATCAGAAAAATGACTCCGAGAGAATGGGCTCGTTTGCAGGGATTTCCCGATACTTTCAATCTACCTCTTGCTGATGTCCATCTTTATAAACAATTCGGAAACAGCGTAACCGTAAATGTTATTGAAGCTATTGCAAAACAAATTAAGGAGGTACTTGATAATGCCTAAACTTTCTGGAAACAAAGGCGAATGGAGCGAAATATATGCTTTTCTTCGTTTGCTTGAAATAAAGAAATTGTATGCTGCGGATGCCGAATTGAATAAAAAAGACGATATGTTTTATAACATAATCAATATCATCCGTACCGAGCCTATCGGTACACTTGAATTCAGAATTAACAAAGCCGATGATACTGTGTCGGTTATTAAAACAAATACAGAAGATGTACTGCTTACATTATCTTGTGACGAATTCAAGACTGCCGCCGATAATCTTTACAATGAAATAATCAGTGCGAATAAATCATCTTTTGAATCGCAGGATACCGAAGAATTTTTAGAGCAACTGAATATAGGTGTACTTAAAGCGAAATCAACCGATAAAGCCGATATTCGAATTAAAATTCACGATATAAACACAGGTTACGAAACCGTTCAGGGATTCAGCATAAAGTCAAGACTCGGCAGTCCGTCCACACTTGTCAATGCAGGCAAAACAACAAATTTTGTTTTTGAAGTTACAGGCAATATTGATGATGCGGTTGTGCAAGAATTTAATACTTGTTCAAAGAAATTCAAGGACAGATTTGAAGTACTTGACCGTAACGGTTGTGATATAAGTTACGATTCAATGGAAAATGATGTTTTTGAGAGCAATTTACAACTCATAGACGGCGATTTGCCGAAGATTTGCGGTTATATGCTTAAAGAATATTATTCGTCGGGAGTCAACACAGTAACAAATTCACTTGAATCTTTAAATGTACATAATCCAATCGGATATGATTTATCAAAAGGTCATCCGTTTTATGAATATAAGTTCAAAAAATTTCTTGCAGAATGTGCACTCGGCATGCTTCCGTCAAAAGTTTGGGACGGTACTGCGGACGCAACAGGCGGATATATTATAGTCAGAGAAGATGGTGAGGTTTTGTGTTATCATCTGTTTAACAGAAACGAATTTGAAACCTATTTGATAAATAACACTAAATTTGAAACAGCAAGTACATCCCGTCACGAATTCGGAAGTATATACAAAGATAACGGAAAATATTATATCAAACTGAATTTGCAAGTTAGATTTATAAAATAATGAAAGATAAATACAAGGTATGCAGTTTATTTGCCGGCATCGGCGGCATTGACTTGGCTTTTCAACAAGCGGGATTTGAAATTGTATGGGCAAACGAAATTGATAAAGATGCCTGCAAAACATACAGATACAATTTTCCTGATACGGTATTGACTGAATGCGATATAATAAAAATCGGTACAGATGATATACTGGATTTTGATATTCTCACCGCAGGCTTTCCTTGTCAATCGTTCTCGGTATGCGGTAACAGAAAAGGTTTTGCCGACGAAAGAGGTAATCTTTTCTTTGAAATAATGAGAATAGCAGACGCTAAGCAGCCTAAAATTATTTTTCTTGAAAATGTTGCAAATCTTACGGAACACGACAATGGCAAAACCTTTAATCGCATACACAATGAGCTTTCCGATAGGGATTATTATATACGATACCTCATTGCGGATGCTTGCAATTACGGAATACCGCAACACAGAACAAGAACATATATAGTTGCATTTAAGAACTATGACATGTGCAACGGTTTTCGCTTTCCGGATGAACAGCCGCTGAAAAAGCATATTTTTGATATTATCGACCGTTCGGTAAAGGCTGATGATAAATTTTATCTTCCTATAAATTCCGCACAGTATCAAAAAATTAAAGCCGCAATGACAGACGAAAACCAAATATACAGATTTTCGGATTACGGCATTCAAAAGAGCAAAGACGGAATATCTTTTACGCTTAAAGCCAATATGGGAACTTGGTATAACCGTGTTCCAATTATAAAAGACAACTTCGGAATCAGAACGATTACACCGAAAGAATGCCTTGCCTTGCAGGGATTTCCTAAATCGTTTGATTTCCCCGATATTCCGATAAGAAGTATGTATAAACAGTGTGGGAACACAGTGGTTGTGTCTTTAGTTAACAGCATTGCAAAACAAATTTCAAAATGCATTTTATATAAAAGGTAAATGTTATGAAAAATTCTGTTCTAAACAAATTCAGCGAATGGATGAATGAACACACAAGTTTATCTGAAAGTTCAATAGAAAAATATACAAGAGCTGTAAACACGATATCTAACGATATGCTTTCGGCCGGAATAATAAATAACAGTTTGCTTAATATGTCTTTAAGTGAACTTGATTTAGCTGTTGCTTTAATTCTTGTAAATCCTAAATTTATTGCAAAAAATCAAAAAGGAAAGCGTATGTACAGCAACGGTCTCAAACAGTACCGATACTTTGTTTTAGACACGATTGACGGTGTTGATACCAAAGAACTCGAAATCGTAGATTCCATTGAAGCAAATACGGATATAACCAAAACCGAAAAAGAAGCACTTATAAAATCCAGAATCGGACAGGGAAAATTCAGAGAGTCATTATTTGAAAAATATGATGGTAAATGTGTTGTTACTGGAATAGACTTATCCAAACTTTTAATTGCCAGCCATATTAAGCCATGGTCTGTTTCGGAAAACGATGAAAGATTAAGTCCTGATAACGGTATTCTGCTGAGTGCCGATTTTGACAGACTGTTCGACAGCGGTCTGATTACATTTGCAAATGATGGTTCAATTGTTGTATCTTCATTTGTAAACGACAACAACCGAACTATTTTAGGTTTGGATAAAAAAATAATTGTGAATTTGAAATCGACACCTTCTATGATTCATAATTTAGAATATCACCAGGATATTATTTTTGTCGCATAAACATATTTAATAAACTATAAAGTTTCTTATGATGCACAACGCATTACAAGAAACTTTATTTTTTTATAAATTTTTTCTAAAAACACATCAACAAAACTTGAATTTTTCTCCGTATTATAGAGGGGTATTTTTTGCTATAGTGAAATCAAATGTAAACAAGGTGTAAAGAATTTTGAAAAACACCCGAACAAAACGGAAATTTTTCTCCGTATAGTAGAGGGAGTTTTTTCTAAGTGCTTTTTCTTTTTGGTT
>OLPG01001274.1_pt1 | contig 21507 bp, 15 predicted proteins | sample 1672311 | NCBI WGS metagenome assembly OLPG01 (sample SAMEA3136670, study PRJEB25190) | human gut metagenome | biome: human gut; feature: human-associated habitat; material: faeces | place: Austria | collected 2013 | reverse complement strand
GCTGGTGCGGGGCCGCCTTTTTGCTAGCGGATAATTTTTGCGAGGATGCGGGAGATGAGGCGTGGCTTGCTGTTGCGGGGGCGCACTTGGATGCCCGAGTGTGACGGCGCCTGCATCGGCTCGTTGAGCACGTGCGCCTTGACGGGCGTGGGCTTCGCCACCTGCTGGCTTGCGCCCGCAGCGCCCGCGGCGGCGGGCTTTGCTGCGCTGTTCGCGCCTTGCGACCCGCTTGCGCCTTGCGCGCTGGCGCTTGCCGCTTGCTGCGTGGCCGCGTGCGCACCCGCCTTGCCGTCTGCGGAAACGCTTGCGCTTGCCACCTTGCTGCTGTTCGCGTTGCGCGCTGCAACGTCGGCTTCGGCGGCCTTCGCGGCCGCTTCGGCCTCAAGCGCGATGGCCTCGACGCGCACTTCGGCCTGACGCATCTCGGTGCGATGCCGCTCGGTCAGCTGGAAACGCGCCTTCGCGCTGCGCTGCGCTTCGGCTTCGGCCGCATGTGCGCGGCGCTTCTGGGCTTCCTTGATCAGCGCGTTCTGCGAATCGAACAGCGCCTGGCCGGGTTCGGCCAGCGCGCCGAGCTTCGTGTAGCTGCCGTCGGGCAGAAGCTCGCGCAGCTTGGCGGTGTCGCGCAGGCACGTGTCGAAGTACTGCAGCACCTGCTCGCGCAGGGCGTCATCAAGAATAGGCCAGGCAATCTCCACGCGCTTCTCCATGTTGCGCGTCATCAGGTCGGCGCTTGACAGGTACACGCGCGCGTTATCGCCCACGCCGAAGCCGTAAATGCGGCTGTGCTCAAGCAAACGGCCGACGATGGAAACCACACGCACGTTGTCGGTATAGCCTGGCACGCCCGGGACCAGGCACGATATGCCGCGCACCAGCATGGTTACCGGCACGCCTGCCTGGCTTGCCTCGGCGATCTTCACGATGATTTCCTTGTCCGTGACGCTGTTCGTCTTGAAGAACAGCCCGCACGGCTTGCCCTGGCGCGCCAGCTCGATCTGCGCGTCGATGCCCTCGATGATCTTCGGCTTGATCTGCAGCGGCGCCACCCACAAGATGTCGTAGTTGTCGGAGGCGTTTTCCAGCTGCATGTTGCGGAAGAACTCCGTGGCGTCGCGTCCGATGGTGTCGTCGGCGGTGATGAAGCTGAGGTCGGTGTACAGCTTCGCCGTTTTCTCGTTGTAGTTGCCCGTGCCCAGCTGCGTGATGTGCTGCAGGCCATGCTCCGTTTGACGCGTGATGCAGCAGATCTTGCTGTGCACCTTGAAATCGCGGAAGCCGTAGATGACGTTGCAGCCGGCTTCCTCGAAGCGCTGCGACCACTCGATGTTGTTCGACTCGTCGAAGCGGGCGCGCAGCTCGAACAGCGCCGTGACCTGCTTGCCGTTCTCGGCTGCGGCGATAAGCGCCTCGGCTAAGTGCGACTGGCGCGCCAGGCGGTACAGCGTGATCTTGATGGAGATGACGCTGGGGTCGGCGGCCGCTTCGCGCAGAAGCTGCACGAACGCGTCCATGGACTCGTAGGGGTAGCTCAGCAGCACCTCGCGCTCGCTGACCTGGTCCATGATGGGGCGGCGGCGGTCAAGGCAGGCCGGCCACTGCGGGGAAAACGGCGTGTTCGTCAGCGCCGCGCGTGTTTTCTCGGGCAGGCTTGAGGCAACGCCCCAGGTCCAGCTCATGTCAAGTGGCACCGAGGTGACGTAGGTTTGGATGGGCTTGAGCCCTAGGCGCTTGAGCAGCATCTTCTGCAGCACGCTGGAAAGCGGGCGCTCGGATTCCAGGCGCACGGGGGCCAAACGCCCGCGGCGCTTCAGGATGCGCTTCATGTGCTCGCGGTAGTCCTCGTCGGACTCGTCGGTGCCTTCGGTGGCGTCCAAGTCAGCGTTGCGCGTGACGCAGATGACGTTGGTGTGCTTGACGGTGTACATGCTGAACACCTGCTCGGCGGTCATCTCCACCGCGTGCTCGAGCAGGATGAACTGGAAGCCCTCGCCCGGTAGCTTGATGACGCGCGCGCACTGGCGCGGCATGGGCAGGATGCCCACGGTGACGCCCTCGGCGCCCAGGTTCTCGCTTTCCTCGGCGGAAGGGTGGATCTTCGCGGCCTTGACCGTTTTGCCGTCCTTGGCCTTGTCCTTCTTCTTGGGCTTCTTCGGGCCTACTTCCTCGTTAAGGCGCACGATGACGTAGAGCGACCCGTTCTCCAGGTGGGGGAAGGGGTGTCGTGAATTGATGATCTGCGGGGACAAAAACGGCATGATGTTGGCTGCCGTGTAGTCGGCCAGGAAGGCGCGCTGCTCGTCGTTGAGATCGGCGGGGCGCAGGTGGCGCATGCCGTGCGCGGCCAGGGCCTGGCGCACCTCGGCGTAGGTTTGCTCCTGCGCGGGGTACAGCTCGTGGCAGCGCTTGTGGATGGCGGTGAGCTGCTCGGCCGGCGTCATGCCCGTTTTCGAGTCGAGGACCTGCTTTTTCAGAAGCGACAGGTCGGTCAGGCTGCCAACGCGCACCATGAAGAACTCCTGGAGATTGGACCAGAAGATGCTGATGAAGTTCAGGCGCTCGAGCAGCGGCACGGTTTCGTCGGCGCCTTGGTCGAGCACGCGCTTGTTGAACGTGAGCCACGACAGTTCGCGGTTCTGCATGTAGGGCGTGGATCCTATATGCGTTGTGGATTCGTTTGCTTTCATGGCGTTCCCTTTCCTCGACGTCATAGATGAAACGTGCGCCGGGCGATGCGTCTTCGTTGATTCGGTGTGCGTGCGGCCGCTTGCGGGCGGTCAAGTGGAATCGATGATTGCATAACGTGCGACGCCAAGGTGACGGGGTTCCCCAACAACCACGTCCACTCAACTCATATTTTACTCTGTTTTGATGCTGCGACCAGCCGAATCCTCCACCGGGCCCGAAAATATGGGGTGAAAAAGGTAACGATTTTGTTTCGGATTCGGTCAGTCCGCTTGCGGGGGTGCCGATACGGCCCCGAGCATGCGCTCGATCAGGTACCCTTCGCGCACGCCGTGCTTGCATATCACCAGCTTATCGGCGCCAAGATGGCGGAACAGCTCCGATAAGATGACGCAGCCCGGCACCATGGTGTGCACGCGTTCGGCGGAAGCCTTCAGGGCCATGTGCCCGAAGGCGGCCGGGTTGCTGCGGCAGGCGTGCAGGATCTGCTGCACCTGCTCGGCCTGGATCTCGCGCGGGCGCGTTTGCAGTTCGTCGAGCTGTTGGATTAGTTTGGCCGCCGCGCGGGTGGACCCGCCCACGCCGTAGAGCGTGGGGGCCTTGTAGGGCTCGAGGCTGGGAAACTTGCGCAGGTTGCCGCGGAACTCGCAGGCTATGGCGTTCATCTCGACAGGCACGGGCAGGATGTTGCGGACGAAGCGCGCGAACGAGGACAGCGAACCCTGGCCGAGGCTGACATCGTCGCTGTCGCGGCCGCCCTCGACGCGGGTGAGCTCGGTGGAGCCGCCGCCGATGTCGACGAGCGTGCCGCGCTCGAGCGGGGTGGAGCAGCGGGCGCCGACGAACCCGAGGTGCGCCTCGTCGCGCGCGGACAGCAGCGTGACCGCCAGCCCGCAGCGCCGTTCGATTTCCGCGACTGCCTCGGTGCAGTTCACGGCGTTGCGCAGCACGGCGGTGGCGAACACGTCGACGCGCTTGCAGCCGAAGTAGCGCACGCGTTTCATGTGGCTTTTCAGCACGTTGACGGCGCGGTCCACGCCGTCAGAGGTGAACACGCCGTCTTCCACGAACGCGGCAAGGCCCGCCATCACCTTGTCGTTGATGATGCTCTTGAAGTCCTTGCTGGAATAGGTGCTGCGACGATCGTCCTTCACTTCGTAGATGACAAGGCGAATGGAGTTCGACCCCAGGTCGATGACGCCGTAGGTGGGCATTGCCGTTTTCCTTCCTCGATGGCGCTGCGCGCCGGTCCCGCTTGCGTTGATGCCGGCGCGGCGCGTCGGCATGAAGTGAGCCTTACCCATGATAAAGGTTGCGGGCCTTCGCTTGACGTGCGCAGCCCGCGCTGACGGCTTTCGAGAGAAGATTTTACGCTCCCTTAACGTTGCCGCTTTCGGGGAGGGGGAGGGTGGCGCGGCGGCAGCTTGCGGTGGCGAAGCGGGTTCGCGAGCTCAGGGTGATGCGCAACCAGGCCGCGTCGAGCGGCTACGGCGCGACCGTCGACGCCATGTCGGCGAGCCTCGCCGGAACCGGCCGGGTCGGCGAGGCGAGCGTCGCCCTCGTTCATAGAGTCCGAGCAGGACTTCGTGTTCTACGGCCAAACGGGGCGCGGCAAGACGCATTGCGCCGAGGCGCTCGGCATGGAGGCGGTAAACGCCGGATACGAGGTCCGGTTCTTCACGGTCGCGAACCTGGTGCTGCATCTGCAGAAGCTGAAGGCCGACGGGAAGCTGCACGGCTTCATGAAGGGCCTGCAGAGGGCGCAGCTGGTGATATTGGACGAGTTCGGCTGCGTTCCGATCGACATCGAGGGCTCGAGGCTGCTCTACCAAGTCGTGACCGAGTGCATGAAAGGGAGCAGCATGATAATCACCACCAATATCGAGTTCGGGAAATGGGGCACCGTGCTCGGCGACGACAAGATGGCCGCCGCCATCGTGGGCAGGCTCGTCGAGCATGGGCGGCTCGTCGAGTTCACCGGGGCGAGCCACCGCATGGAACATGCCCTCATGCTCGGAAATCGGGCGTCATAGGAAACCGCGCCATCGCCGTCGGAAATGGTCAGCGCCGGCGGCGATGGCGCCAATGCCAGAATGTCGAAAGTCGTCATCCCCAAGTGTCGACTTTCCTATTACCAAATACATCAAGAAGGACCTAGGATGGAAGGCCATCAGGGAGTATCGCGAGGAGAGGGGCCATGCGGCATAGCGTCGGGACATGGTCCGGAAAAACGTCCGAGGCCCCATTCAACGCATTTTGATAGTAGGAAAAGCGGTAATTGAGCAAAGTTTTGAGAGAAAAAACGTATGAATCGAATTGTTTCGTTGTTTATGTTTAGTCTTGGTGATTATGAGAAAGTAAAGCGGGATGTATGGGATGAAAACTGGAAAGCCATGCGGCTGTATTCTGTTGTGGCGCTTGTTGCCTTTGGAATCATAACGCTGATGAGTACGTTTTCTCTGAGTATCGGAGAAAATAAATGGGTGTATCTGGCCTATACGTTCCTTTCTTTGGTCTATTTTTGCATTTCTCGTTGTCAACTTAGAAGCTTCTTGGGGAAAGAGCTGGTTATATACAGCTTTTTTGCCGTGCTGCTGCTGTTTGGCATAATTACGGGGACGCTGAGTACGCCTGATGAGCTCACCGTTAACTACATTGTGTTCATGATGGTGGCGCCGCTGCTGTTTACCGCCAGAGCAGCAGTCATGAATGGGCTGCTTTTTGGCAGTATGCTGGTCTATGTCGGAATTGCTTTCTTTACGCAGCAAAACCCGATTCTGTCCAATAACCTCGTGAATGTGATTCTGTATGGGACGCTGAGTATGCTTCTGACTGCCACGATGATGCGAAGCAAGCTCCAGAGAATCCTGTACCATAAGGAAATGGAAACGTTGGAAGTCAGCAAGCGCGAATCGCAGGAACGACTCCTGAATTACGAGAGATTCCTCACGGACATGGTTCGGTATGCCGCTTCAGAAGAAACTCCGGACAAAGTACTGAATCAACTGGTGGAGTATATCGGACAGCGCGTGACCGCCGATCGAGCGTACATCTTTGAACAGAATGACCGCGGAACGTTTGACAACACCTACGAGTGGTGCAAAGCGGGCGTACCCAAAGAAAAAGATAACCTGCAGGATGTGCCGTATGAAGGCATCATTGAAACATGGTTTGCACAATATCAAGAATCCAACAATGTCATCATTCATGACATTGAAGAATGCAAAAAAACAAGCGAAGCCATCTATGAACGGCTGAAACCTCAGGGCGTCAATACCCTTGTGACAGGGCCAATCAAAATCAACGGCAAGATGGTCGGATTCTGCGGTGTGGACAATCCTCCCGAAGAGAAACTGCATGAGATCTCGAGTGAGATAGATATGATCGAGTTTATGATCTCTTTTATGATAAGACTGCGCGATAATGCAGATGCACTGGAGCACAGTGCATTATATGATCAGCTCACAGATTGTAAAAACAGAAAAGCACTGGATTGGGCGTACTCAGAAAAGCTGGAGAAGTACTTTCCCCTGGCGGTTGTCATGTGCGACCTAAATGGCCTAAAGGAAATAAATGACCAAAAGGGACATGGCGCCGGTGATAAATCCATTGTGCAGGCCGCACAGACGCTGAAATCTGTGTTCGGAAAGCGTCATGTGTATCGGCTTGGCGGAGATGAGTTCATTGCGGTTCTGCCAAACATCACACATCCGGCGTTTCAGAAACTACTGGAAACGGCAAAAAGCCAACTGGGGGCTACCGCGTCCCTCGGTACGACGATAAGCGGCACAAAAGACACGGATTTTGAGTCGCTTCTGAAGGCCGCAGATGCGGAAATGTATAAAAACAAGAAGCAATACTACATCGTGACAGGGAATGATCGCAGAAAGCACAACTTGTGAGGGGGAAAGACCGCGAACCTGATAATTGAATTATAAAAAAGGAAGAGATATTGACCCTGGCGCGTTGATATCTCTTTTTTGATGATAGAAAAGACTACTCTGCAATCCTTCATAAAATGAAGAGTAGCCTAACCTAAGTCCGGATGGAGGGGGTGCATTAGGGGGTGCAATCGTTTCATTGTATCAAAATGGTTGTTACGATGAAACCTTGCTGTTGTGGATATTACATGAATATATTTTGCGCTAGAATAATTATTGGGTATATGTTAAAATATAAAGAACATATATTCGAGCGTTTATCAAGGTGGTGTATAGCATTGACAAAGTCAGAGAAACTACGAAAAATTCAGGAAATATTGGAATTAAAGAATCCACAAGAGAATCTGTATGCAGATCTGTTAAAGACAATAGGAGATTTGAAAACAAATTATGGGGATTACATGATTACGGAGCCGATTGACTGTAATGAGGAACTGAAACGTGTTCCGGGAGCGGATTATGAACTTTGTACGGCGTTGCTGACAATGCTGCTGAGAGAAGATCATTTTTCAAATGGTTCTTTTGAACGGAGATTTGCTGACGGGCAGGTGCTTCCGGTTCTGGTGAGGATGAAGGATGTTTTGAGTGCAGGAGTGTGATTCTATGAAAGTCGGGGATACTGCATATATTGTGGAATCGAACAGGTATGTGAGAGAGGTGGAGATCCGCAGGTGTTCAGGCGGGATGTTCCTGGTCCGTTTTACAGATACGGGTGGCGGAATACAGGTGAAGGCTCACAGACTGTTTGCAACGAGGGAAGAAGCTGAAAAGAGTATTGAGAAGGCACCAGAGACAAAGAAGGTGCTTGGGAATCCGTATGACCGATGGTATTGAACAGATGGTAAAGTAAATAAATGCATCAGGGGAAACCTGTTGCTGTCTGTGGAGAAATCTGTGGATGGCAGCAGGTTTTATTTTTTTTGTTCGGAAAGTCAAAAAATCAGGGACCAGGACTCCTTGGAATAGTAGGAGGTGGTTTCTGGTTATGGAAAAAATTGAACTGATCGATACCGGCAGACTGACGGAGAAACAGGCCAGGCTAAACATGGAAAAGTGTGCAGAGTTTCTGGCAAGGATGATCCAGAAGTACGGGGATGTGGTTCTGGGGGAGATTGAGGAGAAAAATGCACAGCTGCAGGGGAAGTGATCGAGTGTGCCGGTGGTCTTTTGGGGCTGCCGGTCTTTTTGTGCTATGGAAACCGCATAGGAGAAGGTGGATTTTGGGGCAGTTTTTTTGGTCGTTCTGCGAGTTGGCGCAGACTGGTGATTCCGATATATTTTATGTACGGCAACCGTATGACGATGGGCAACCGAAATGAGGTGAAGATTTGAGAAAGAAATGTTACATATATACCCGTGTTTCTACGGCGGCTCAGATAGAGGGATATAGTCTGGAAGCACAGACAGAGCGGCTTCGGAAGTACGCGGACTATAAAGAAATGGAAGTGGTCAGGGAATACTGTGATGCAGGCAGATCCGGAATGAGCATCAAGGGCAGACCGGCTTTTATGGAAATGATGGATGACATTTCCTGTGAGAAAGATGAGATCTCCTGTGTGCTGGTGTTTAAGTTATCCCGCTTTGGAAGAAATGCGGCAGATATTTTGAAGTCTGTGCAGCTGTTGATGGATTTTGATGTGGATCTGGTCTGTGTTGAGGATGCCATTGACAGTTCCACGCAGGGCGGACGTCTGACACTTGCTATCCTGTCGGCTGTGGCAGAAATGGAGCATGAGAATATTACAGTCCAGTTCACGACGGCGAGGATGCAGAAGCTGATGAATGGGGGATGGCCGGGCGGCGGCGTGCCGTATGGATATGTGAGTGTGAATAAGGAACTGGTGGTGGTTCCTGAGGCGGCGGATCTGGTGAGGATGATTTATCAGAAGTATCTGGAACCGGATATGATGCTGAATACGGTTGTGGGCTGGATGAATGAGAATGGTTATAAGCGTGTGGTGAAGGGAGAGGATAAGGTTATCACTTCGGATTTTGTTTCTTCGGTGCTGGGAAATCCTATTTATTATGGGATGATCGTATATAACAGACGTACAAATTCTGAGGAGATTAAAAAGAATCCGAAAGAGGTTATTTCCATCAGGGGCAGACATGAGGCGATTATTCCGGAAGATGTCTGGATGCGGGTGCAGGAGAAGCGGAAGAGGCTGAGAAGGCCGCAGAAAAAGGTGGATGATCCGGAGAGAATCAGTCTTCTGTCTGGTTTGGTGAAGTGTCCAGTGTGCGGAACTGGAATGATTACAAAAAAGAATAAACGAAAGAACAATAATCATGGGGGCTATTATAAGATTGTTTATTCTTATGGATGCCGGAATTATCGTAAGAGTGCAGGGCGTGTCTGTAATTGTAGCTGGACGTACAATCAGAAAAAATTGGACGGAGCTGTGATGGAAATTGTTGGAAAGGTGACAGAGACGCGGGAGTTCCGTCAGACGGTTATGAATACGGTTGGTGACAGGAGTTCATTGGATGCTTGTGAAGCGGATCTGAAAAGAACCAGAAAAGAACTGCACAGTCAGGAGCATCTGAAATATAAGCTGGGGGCGGAACTGGATAATCTGGATGTTCTTGCAGAAGATTATGATGATGAATACGAGGCTGTTCAGTCAAAGATTGATGAGGTTTATGACAGAATCGAGATTCTGGAGGAAAGGATCCGGAAGCTGAAAAAGCGGATGGAGGCTTTGAAGAAAGGCGTTCGTTCTTCTGATAATATACAGAAGATTCTTGATAACTTTGACCTGCTGTTTGAGAGAATGAACTGCGAGGAACGCAGGGAGCTGTGCAGGCAGTTCATTGAAAGAATTGATGTCTTCCAGGAAGAAAGGGAAGACGGCAGGATTTTGAAAAGGATTGTGTTTCGTTTTCCGGTTTATTATGAAGATGAAGGAAAAAGGGCAGAGAATGATGAACCGGATGAAGTGGTGACATTTGAAGTAGACTGTACAGAGCATCGGGTGACTGCTTCTGAGGCAAAAGCAACCTATGCGGAGATCAGGGCATATGTGAAAGGAAAGTATGGAATGAATGTTTCTTCCTTATATATTGCGCAGGTAAAACGGAAGTATGGTCTGGATGTGGGAAAGGCTTATAACAAGCCGGCTAAAAATAAGAATCATGTGCCGGTCTGTCCGGTGGAAAAGGAAGTGTTAATTCTGGATGCCTTGAAGCATTTCCGGATGCTGGATGAGGATGTGGAGTACAGGAAGGAGAGTGCAGTGTGAAAAAGAAATGTTATATTTATATCCGTGTTTCTACGACAATGCAGGTGGACGGCTACAGTCTGGAGGCACAGAAAGAAAGGCTGATGAAGTTTGCGGAGTTCCAGGAAATGGAAGTGGTCAGGGAATACTGTGATGCTGGTAAATCCGGAAAGAGTATTACGGGCAGACCGGAGTTTCAGAGGATGCTGCAGGATGTGTCCGAGGAACGTGACGGAGTGGCATTTATTCTGGTGTTTAAGCTGTCACGTTTTGGAAGGAATGCAGCAGATGTTTTAAACTCCCTGCAGTTTATCCAGGATTATGGAGTGAATCTGATCTGTGTGGAAGACGGGATTGATTCTTCTAAGGATTCCGGCAAGCTGACCATTACGGTGCTGTCGGCAGTGGATGAGATTGAAAGGGAGAATATTCTGGTCCAGACAATGGAAGGAAGAAAGCAGAAGGCCAGAGAGGGGAAATGGAATGGCGGGCAGGCTCCTTTCGGATATGATCTGGATTCCAGGAACAGCACTCTGGTGGTGAATGAGGAAGAAGCGGAGATTGTGCGGATTATTTATGACAAGTTTGTGCATACGGATATGGGGGCAGATGCTATCTGTAATTATCTGAACCAGAGAGGTTATACGAAGAAAAAGGTACGAGGGCATGAACTGAATTATTTTGCCAGAGGGCTGATCATGAAGATTCTGGATAATCCGGTTTATACAGGGAAGATTGCTTACGGAAAGAATGTTACGGAGAAGGTGAAGGGAACGAGGGATGAATACCGGCGTGTGAAGACTGATGATTACCTGCTGGCAGATGGACTGCATGAGGCGATTGTGGATGAAGAGACGTGGGAGGCGGCGAGAGAGAAAAGGAAGAGGACGGGGGTTAGATTTGTTAAAACTCATAGTCTGGAGCATGAACATATTTTAACTGGATTAATCAGATGTCCTCTTTGCGGCGGTGGAATGAGTGGAACTGTTCAGCGACGGCAGAATAAGAAAACTGGGGAATACAAAGATACATTTTATTACAGATGCCATCACAGAAAAAAAGTTGATGGAAAGATTTGTGACTACAAGCCGATGCTGAACCAGAAAATGTTTAATGCAGAAGTAGAGGAATTTATCCGGTATATGGTTGCGGGGGATGAGTTCCGAAAGTTTGTGCAGGAGAAACTGGAAGAGAAGGTGGATGTTTCTGCTTTGGAAACTGAGAGGGAGCAGCTGCAGAAACAGCTGAAACAGGTACAAGGGTCGAAACTGAAACTGATACAGATGCTGGATCGTCTGGATACTGGGGATAAGCATTATACGAGAAAATACCAGGATATGCAGGACAGGCTGGATAACCTGTATGATAAGGTGGCAGAGTTTGAGAAGGCGATGAAAGATATTGATGCTAAGATTGGGGCATCTTACGGGAAAGAAATTACGGGTAAAAAATTGTATGAATTTCTTCTGGATTTTGATATACTGTATGATAAAATGACAGATATGGAAAAGAAAGAATTTATGAATACATTTATTGAGAAGATTGAATTGAAGAATGAAACTGTTAATAATGGGACAGGTCAGGGGTCACGCATTGAACATATTGATCTTGCGTTTCCGGTGTATTATGGAGATTGTAAAGGGACAAGAATTCGTATGCCCGAAGAAAACACAGTCGAAGTCGTCTGTCTCCTGGAAAACCGCAGAACCCGTCCGGGGAAACGAAACAGCGGGAGAGTTTGACAAAAAATACGATATTATCGAGGAAAAAGTATGAATAAGAGCAGGAGAACTTTATGCAGACATGTGGGGCTGGCATTATGTCTGCTGATGATCTTTACAGTACTTCCGGTTCCTGTGGCTGCTTCGGAAACGAAGACAGATACAGAATCGAAAACAGTCAGGGTAGGTTGGTATCCGGATTCCTATCATATTACCGGTGAAAATGGTGAACGAAGCGGATATGGTTATGAATACGAACAGGCAGTTGCCGCCTATACAGGCTGGAATTACGAATATATAAAAGGCGACTGGGGAGAGCTTGTGGAAAAGCTCCAAAATGGCGAGATCGACCTGATGGCTGCACTCTCCTATACCGATGAACGTGCTGAGACGATGCTGTTCTCAGATCTCCCCATGGGAAAAGAAAAATATTATCTGTATGCAGATCTTACAAATACGGAGATTTCTCCGTCAGATCTTTCTACCCTGAATGGCAAAAGGATCGCGGTAATGGAAGAGAGCGTACAGGGAACTCAGTTTCGCGAATGGGAAGAAAAGCAGAATATAAAGACACAGCATTTGGATGTGGACAGCTTTGAACGGGCGAAAAAAATGGCCGGGAATCGGGAGATTGACGGAGTGATATCTACAGAGACTCCTGCCTGGGTTGAAGCCGGAATGTCAGCGGTTGTGACGATCGGTGGCTCTGATATTTATTATGGCATCAGCAAAGACCGTCCGGATCTGAAAGAAGAACTGGATGCAGCCATGCGTTCCATGGAGTATGATAAACCATTTTACGGCGATGAACTTTACCAGAGATATCTTTCTGCACAGTCTGTTGCCGTCCTTTCCAGTGAAGAAAAGGAATGGCTGGAACAGCACGGTGAGATAGGTGTGGGATTTCTGAATAACGACCAGAGTTTCAGTACTTTTGACAAAGAAAGTGGTGAAATGACGGGTGTGATCAACGATTATATTAAATATGCAGTGGACTGTCTGGGAAACAGCAGCCTGAAGTTTAATATAGAAGGCTTTGACTCCCAGGAAGAACTGATCCAGGCATTAAAAGACGGCAGGATCGACATGATCTTTCATACCAGCCAGAACCCTTATGCTGCAGAACAAAATGACATGGCCCTGTCCAATACGGTCCTTGTTTCCAGTCTGGCAGCAGTGACCGGTAAAAGGTCCTTTGATGAAAATGAAGAAAACAGCGTTGCTATACCGAAAAGTGATCTGAATTTAAAATGGTTTATTTCCTATAATTATCCGACATGGAAAATTATGGAGTATGATTCCTTTGAGGATGCAAGAAAAGCCGTACAGGATAAAAAGGCAGACTGTTTTCTTTCCAGTTCAGGCCGGGTGACAGAATATGTCAATGACAAAAAGCTTTACAGTGTTTTTCTGACGCATCCGGACAATATATCCTTTGCAGTCAGCCGGGGAAATTCCGTCCTTCTGTCGATTCTGAATAAGACTTTGAAGTCTATGCCTACATCCAAACTTACAGGTGCACTGTCTGCCTACGATAATGCTTCCCAGAAGGTTACTCTGCTGGATTTCATAAAGGAGAATCTGCTGGCAGTGGCAACTTTGTTTATCTGTGTATTTCTGGCTGTATTGCTGATCATACTTGGTATCCTGCAGAAAGCCAGGATTGCAGAGGCAAAAGCCAAAAGAGCAGCCAGACAGTCTTATGAACTGAACCAGAAACTGAAAGAAAGCCATCATGAACTGGAGACTGCCCTGATGCATGCGGAAAGTGCAAACTCGGCAAAAACCACATTTTTGAATAATATGTCCCATGATATCCGGACCCCTATGAATGCCATTATAGGATTTACATCTCTGGCGGCTTCTCATGTAGATAATAGGGAGAAAGTAAAAGAATATTTATCCAAAATCTCCACTTCCAGTGAACATCTGCTTTCACTGATCAATGACATTCTCGACATGAGCAGAATAGAGAGCGGAAAAGTGAAGATCAATGAGAATCCGCTGAACCTTCCGGAACTGCTCCACGACATACGAACGATTGTACAGCCCAATATTACTTCCAAGCAGTTGGATTTTCTGATTGATACCGTAGATGTAAAAAATGAAGATATTATTGCGGACAAACTGAGGCTGACGCAGATCCTGTTGAACATTCTGAGTAATGGAATCAAATTTAACAGGACAGGTGGAACAATCAGTTTAAGAATCCGGCAGCTGAAATCTGCACCCACAGGATATGGAAGCTATCAGTTTATTATCCGGGATACCGGAATTGGCATGAAGCCGGAGTTTCAGGAACATATATTTGAATCCTTTACCAGAGAAGAAACCTCAACGGTAAGCGGAATCCAGGGAACCGGCCTTGGAATGGCGATCACCAAGAATATTGTAGATATGATGGGAGGTACCATCACAGTAAAAAGTGAAGAAGGACAGGGCAGTGAATTTACTGTAAATCTGACCTTTAAATTATGTGGCGAAGCAAAAAGCTACGAAAAGATTGAACAGCTTCAGGGCCTTAAAGTTCTGGTTGCAGACGATGATACAGATACCTGTCTCAGCATTTCCGGCATGCTGACAGAAATAGGTATGCGGTCAGAATGGACGGTTTCCGGAAAGGAAGCGGTGATCCGGGCGAAGCATTCCATGGAAATGGGTGATGAATTTTACGCATATATCATTGACTGGCTGATTCCGGATATGAACGGAATTGAAACGGTAAGACGTATCCGACGGGTTATCGGGGACAGCAGCCCGATCATCATACTGACTGCATATGACTGGTCAGATATAGAAGAGGAAGCAAAAGAAGCAGGTGTAACTGCCTTCTGCGAAAAGCCACTGTTTATGTCGCAGCTGCGGGAATTGCTTACGAATCCTGTTCCTAAGAACAAAGAACCGGAAAAAAGAGGATGTATTTACAGGGGAAAAAGAATTCTTCTGGTAGAAGACAATGAACTGAATCAGGAGATTGCGCAGACAATCCTGGAAGATGCAGGATTTATGGTTGAGACAGCCGGTGATGGTGTGGTCGCGGTCAAAAAAATGGAACAGGCAGTTCCGGGACAATACGATCTGATTCTGATGGACATCCAGATGCCTGTTATGAATGGCTATGAAGCTGCAAAACAGATTCGTTCATTAAAAAACAGAGAAACAGCGTCTGTACCGATTGTTGCAATGACGGCAAATGCGTTTGAGGAAGACAGAGAAAAATCCTACGAAGCCGGTATGAATGGATATCTGGCAAAACCTGTCAGTGCGGAAGCTTTGATCAATACGATTGATAAGATTATGAAAGATAACTGACAGAACATTAACCGATATGTATATAAATGAATGTAAAAACTGACCAGGGGCCTGTTATACAGCCTTCTGGTCAGTTTTTACATACAAAGCAGAGAGATGATCATTTTAGGAATCAATCATATTTTGGGCAGTTCACAGTGATATGCGATGCCAAGGGGTGTAACGAGAAGAGGATGTACAGGTCTGTACACAGGAAGTTTCAGTTTCTTCTCAAAAACGGTTGTAAATTCTTTAAACATGGAAGATCCGCCTACAACGTAAACAGCCGGAACCTGATAACCATGGAGAAATTTTTCGGTAATAACAGCCATTTTTTCAACGGTTGCCTTGATTACAGGAAAAATTTCATCTTCTTTTTCCGGAGTGGTCTTTAAAATTTCCGCTTCCTCATAAGGGATTTTATAGTGTCCGGCCACAGTCATGGTCATATGGCTGCCTCCGGTAGCCTCATCGTCTGTGTAAATGACTTTGCCATCTTTCAGGATACTGATGCCGGTTGTACCGCCGCCCACATCTACAACGGCGCCGTCTGTAATTTTGAGGACAGCAGCGGCAGCGGTAGGCTCGTCTACGATATTGGTAACCTCAAAACCTGCACCTTCCAGGACATAACCGATGCTTTTGACACTGCCTTCCGAAACACCAGGAGGGATGGCAGCTGCACCGTAGGTAAGTTCTGTGCCAAGTTTTTCTTCCAGTTCATTTTTAAGCTTTGTTACAAGCTGGACGGATTCGTAATAATTAACGATCACACCATCCTGAATGGCATGGGACGGTGCGGAAATTCCGGCGATGGGACGGTTGTTCCGGTCAACGACAGCAAGAACGGTGTTGGCAGTACCAAGGTCAATGCCCGTTTTCAGACGGCCGCGGAATTTTTTGCATTCACCGGTTTCCACAAGTTCTGCGAAGTTGGACAAAGTTCTGTTTTTTAATTCCATTCAAAATACTCCATTTCTTTCGGACAAGGACAAAAAAGATTTTGTCCCTGATATGAATTTTAATAATTACGACCGGTAAAGATGGCAACGGATCTGGGCCGCATGCAGAAATCGTGCTCAATACGTGGCTCCTGGCTTTCTTCATAGAAATAACGGCCATCTCCGTCTCCAAATGTGTTGACACAGAGATACCATGCACCAGGGCGTGCAAGTTCCGGAAGCGTAACCGTTACATCTTCCCAGTATGCGTTGATAACGATGTAGATCAGGTCATCGGCGCCTTTACTCTTATCATAACCTGCAAAGCTTACGGCGAAGGTGTGGGCATCTCTTGGGATGGTCACATCCCTTGCATCAATGTTATGGGTGTGTATGCTTTCCATACCGCATACTGCGTTTGGAAGCTTGCGGGAGATGACAGGGTGGTCTTTTCGGAACTGGATCATATATTTGAAAAATTCGAAAAGATCGTGATTTTTCTCCAGAAGATCCCAGTTGATCCAGGAAGTTTCGTTATCCTGGCAGTAGGTGTTGTTATTTCCATGTTTGGTGTTTCCAAATTCGTCACCTGCAAGGAACATCGGGGTTCCACGGCTGGACATCAGTACCGCGCAGGCGTTTCGGATCATGCGGAAGCGGAGGGAAAGGACTTCCGGATTGGTGGAATCACCCTCTTCTCCACAGTTCCAGCTGCGGTTGTCGTTGGAACCATCTGTGTTGTTCCAGCCGTTTGCCTCGTTGTGTTTCTCGTTGTAGGAATAGAGATCATACATGGTAAAACCATCGTGGCAGGTAAGGAAATTGACGCAGGAATTGTATCCTGCATAGTTGTCATTGTGATCGGAATAAAAACCGCCATACAGGTCACCGGAACCGGAAATGCTCCATGCGGCGTCCCAGGCGTTCCAGAAATCTCCCTTCAGGAAAGAACGGAGGCAGTCACGGTAACGGCCGTTCCACTCAGCCCATCTGCGGCTGGCAGGGAAAGAACCTACCTGATACAGTCCGCCGGCATCCCAGGCCTCTGCGATCAGCTTGACATTTCGAAGAACCGGATCGTAAGCAAGAAGTTCCAGAAGTGGCGGGTTGTTAAGAGGGGAACCGTCCTCATGACGTCCCAGGATACTTGCAAGGTCGAAACGGAAACCATCCACGCGGTAGTTGATGGTCCAGTAACGTAAACACTCCAGGATCATCTGACGCACGATCGGATGATTACAGTTCAGAGTGTTTCCACATCCGCTGAAATTGTAGTAATTTCCTTCCGGAGTCAGCATATAATAAACTTTATTGTCAAATCCTTTAAAGCAGAAAGTTTTTCCAAGTTCATTTCCTTCGGCAGTGTGGTTGAATACAACATCAAGAATTACTTCAATTCCATTTTCGTGAAGTTCACGGATCAGTTCTTTCAGTTCGGTTCCCTCACAGTTATGTTCTGCCTTGGAAGCATAGCTGGTGTTTGGGGAAAAGAAGTTAACGGAATTGTATCCCCAGTATTCCAGAAGACGCTTGCCGTTTACGGTACGGGCATTCATGTTCTCGTCGAACTCGAAGATAGGCATCAGCTCCACCGCATTGATTCCCAGTTCTTTGAGGTAAGGGATTTTTTCACGAAGCCCGGCAAAAGTTCCCGGGTGTGTGACACCGGAAGAAGCGTCCTGTGTAAATCCGCGGACATGAAGTTCGTAGATGATCAGGTCACTGATCTTACGGGTGGACTGAGGCATGTCTTCCCAGTCGAAAGAATCGCGTACCACACGGGCGTGATAGCTTCCAATCTTCTGCTGTCCCCATTCGCGCTGACCGGCAACGGCTTTGGCATAAGGATCAAGAAGAACTTTTGTCTTATCGAAGATATGGCCTTTTTCCGGTTCATAAGGACCGTCGATGCGGTAGCCGTATTCCAGGTCTTCGATGTCCAGTCCCATGATGATCATGGAATAGACATCACCGATACGACAGGCATTGGGAAAAGGAAGAACTGCGAAAGGCTCCTCTTCTCCGGAGTGGAAAAGAAGAAGCTCGCAGGATGTACCGTGACGGGTATGTGCGGTAAAGTTGACTCCGTTGGAAAGGGGAGTAGCGCTATTTAATTCAAAAAAACCGGGACGTACAGGAAATCCCGCGATAATATCTGTGGGCCGGGATGTCAGTGTATTCTCAGAAAGCATAGTCTGATTCTGTGTTTTCATTTCCGGTATCCTCCTTGGTAGAATTTTTTACAAACAAAAAATATTATAACTGATTTTCAGAAAAAAGTACAGGCTGGGAACCTATGAAGTTCACGGGAGTTGACAGAGATTGCAGAAATGTGATAAAAACCTGTACAGAGATGAGGTGAAAAAGTGGAAGAAAAAAGAAGAGAAGAATGGATGGCTATTTTAAGACAAAGCCGGCTCTGCAGAAACCTGGAAGAAAAAGAACTCCTAAACCTCATGGAGCAGGAAGGAACGGTGCGGACTTATTCCAGAGGGGAGCGGATCTTTCAGGAAACAGACCGGCCGGATTCGGTTTATATGCTTCTTAACGGAAGTGTGATCATCGCAAAAGAGACGTTTTCCGGAAAAAGGATCCTTCTGGCGCAGCTGGAAGATCCAGGGGCTCTGTTCGGGGAGGTTTATGCCTTTATGGAGAAAGCTTCCTATGACATGTATGTGGAAGCGCTGACGCAGGTTTCCGTTCTGATCATGAGCAGCCGGATCTTTACAGACAGGGAAGAAAATAGTTTAAGCCGGAAACTTCGGGAAAATCTTCTTGAGGTTTTTGCCGGGAAGGCTTACAATATGAACCGGAAGCTTCGGATCCTTGGAAGTGGCAGTCTCCGGGAGCGGATCGTCCGTTTCCTTGTAGAATGCCAGGACAGTGAAGGACAGATCCACATGAATCTTTCCAGAGAAGAGATGGCGGATTATTTAAACATTACCAGGCCGTCTCTTTCCAGAGAACTGGGAAAGATGCAGGAAGAAGGAATCCTGGAACTTGACAGGCGTCAGATCCTTGTGAAAGATCAGGAAAAAATGGAGTTATATCTGTAAGGTAACATATGTTACCGAAGAATCTCCGGGATTTTTGTATGATGTCAGTGAAAACAAAAAAACATTTGCAGAAATATAAAAATCAGGGAGAGATGATATCATGATAAGAAAGATCGTACACATTGAGGAAGAGAAATGCAACGGCTGTGGTGCCTGTGCAGCTGCCTGCCACGAAGGAGCTATTGCCATGATAGACGGCAAGGCAAAACTGATCCGGGATGATTACTGTGACGGACTGGGAGACTGTCTTCCGGCCTGCCCTGCCGATGCGATCCGTATTATAGAGCGGGAAGCCGCAGATTATGACGCGGAGGCAGTGGAAAAAAGAATGAAGCTTAAGAAAACAGAGGCCTCGATGCCAGCAGGGAAGCCACACGTGTGCCCCGGAAGTATGGCAAGAAGCCTTAATAAAAAGCAGGAACCGCCGGTGCAGGCAGAGCAGAAAAAAGTTCCCCAAAATGCAGGGGAACAGACAAGCCGTCTTGCCCAGTGGCCCGTACAGATCAAACTGGTTCCTGTCAATGCACCATATTTTGAAAATGCACAGCTTCTGATCGCGGCAGACTGTACTGCCTACGCTTATGCAGGTTTTCATGAGAAATTCATGAAAGATCATGTGACGCTGATCGGATGCCCCAAACTGGATGAGGGAGATTATGCAGATAAGCTTGCAGAGATCATAGGAAATAATTCCATCCGGAGTATCCGTATCGTCCGCATGGAAGTTCCCTGCTGCGGAGGCATCGAGAATGCAGTGATCCGTGCCATGGAGCGAAGCGGAAAGATGATCCCATGGCAGGTAGTGACCATTGCCTGTGACGGCACGATCAGGGAGGAGCTGTAAGGAAAGGAATAAAAACAGCATGAGTGAAGAAACACTGGAGATTTCTTATGACCAGGTAGAAAAAGAGCGGGAGAAATATCTTCTGGTTGATACCCGCGATAAAGTAACTATTGAATACGGAATGATCCCGGGAGCTATTTCTGTCCCGGAACCGGATCTTAAAGAGAGGGCAGAAGAGCTGAAGGGAGAAAAAATTCCTGTTCTTTACTGCACGAGAGGACTTTTCAGCCAGGAGGGAGCTCAGATGCTCCGTGAAAAAGGTATTCCTGCCCTCAGTTTAAAGGGCGGTTATACAGGATGGCTTTTTGAGCAGATGCAGAAAGATATGTCCAATAAAGAGGATAGTGATCTGAGTGAAGAAGAAGCACTGGAACAGCGCAGAAAGGATATTGAGCTGAGTATCCGTAAGAAATTCCACAAGCAGCTGTTTTCCAGATTTGCCAGAGGAATCAATGATTATGAGCTGGTGAAGCCGGGAGACAAGATTGCTGTTTGTATCTCAGGCGGCAAGGATTCCATGCTTATGGCAAAACTCTTCCAGGAATTAAAACGTCACAACAAGTTTCCGTTTGAACTGGTATTCCTTGTGATGGATCCTGGTTATAATGAAGCGAACCGTGCCATAATCGAGCATAATGCAAAGCTCCTGGGAATCCCGATCACGGTTTTTGAGACAGAGATCTTTGATGCTGTCTACAATATTGAGAAATCTCCTTGTTATCTCTGTGCCCGCATGAGAAGAGGATATCTTTACAGCAAGGCGAAAGAACTGGGATGCAACAAGATAGCACTTGGGCATCACTACGATGATGTGATCGAGACCATTCTTATGGGAATGCTTTACGGAGCGCAGGTTCAGACGATGATGCCGAAACTTCACAGTACCAATTTCGAAGGAATGCAGCTGATCCGTCCCATGTATCTGATCAGGGAAGCTGATATCAAGCACTGGAGAGATTATAATGATCTTCATTTTATCCAGTGTGCATGTAAGTTTACAGATACATGTACAACATGCCGTACAGACGGTACCAGTGTTTCCAAGCGTATGGAGATCAAGAATCTGATCGCAGAGTTAAAGAAAGTTAATCCACATGTTGAGAGTAATATTTTCCGGAGTGTGGAGAATGTTAATCTTCATACTGTGATCGCTTATAAAAAAGATGGTGTGAAACATTCCTTCCTGGAAGGTTATGATGACTGACGTGCATGCGTCTTTTCGCGCTGTTTTGTAAGATCATAATATTCGCCGGAAATGATCCCCCGGCAGGAGAGTGCCTCGAAAGTATTCTGCTGTTCGGGGGTCATTTTCATTCCAATCGTAGAGTTTACATCTGTCAGGACGCAGCCTGTTTTTTCCACCAGCCAGAAGAGGGCGGAATCATCTTCCGGTATCATCTTCCAGAGTTCATTTTCGGTATATGGCAAAAGGGACATAAGGGTTTTTAAGTGTCCGTCCTGGATCAGGCGGTAATCTCCGTCAGGCATGATGATGCCGTCCCCGTAAAGTTCTTTTTTCTGTTCCATTTTATTCAGAAGTTCTTCTGTGAGTTTCATGATCTTCTCCTTGCTTTTTTGCTGTTTGGCACGGCTTTGTTCTACTGTTTTCAATGAAGTTAAAAAAATAACAATAGGCGCATTTATTGTATGTATCAGTGGGAAAAATGTCAATAGTCTGAGCTGTGTTTTCATATTTTTTTGAGAAGATTTATTATAGTGTAAAATGTTGAATTTGCAAAATTACGTTAAATCAAGTCCAGCTAATAAATGTCAATAGTTAAATGAGAAAAAAATTATTTTGTTTTTT
>OLPG01001269.1_pt1 | contig 21585 bp, 26 predicted proteins | sample 1672311 | NCBI WGS metagenome assembly OLPG01 (sample SAMEA3136670, study PRJEB25190) | human gut metagenome | biome: human gut; feature: human-associated habitat; material: faeces | place: Austria | collected 2013 | reverse complement strand
ATAGATATAGTGGAAGTGAACCAAGAGAACCAGAAAGTGATATTTTAGAATTAGTTGATAATTTTGGAGGTATGTTACTAGATAGACCAGAAAGGGCAGGGTTTACACCAGAAAAAGCAATTATGCAATTAGAATTAGAAACTTTTAAAGTACATAAAAATAGATATTTTAAACAATTTAAAGAATTTGTAAAAATGATGCAGGAGGTAGAAGTGTAATGGATTTTAGTGGAAAAATTGGTGCAGTTAAGATGCCATTATTTGAAGCATTAAAAAAAATGATAGATAATTTTATGCAAAATGCACTTGTAGGTGGTGGAAAACTAAAGATATATGAAACAGTATCAGATCAAGCGGTAGAGGAATATATAGAACAGAAAAAGTTGATAGAAAATGTTTCAGACAACAAAGCAATGTTTGCTAAAGATGTACTAGAAGATGTATTAGGATATGATACAAAACAACAAAATCAAAAGATTAATGTGGAAAAACAAAATATTTCAAATGTTAAAGATGAAAATGAAACATATATTATAGAGGAAGAAGAGGAAATATTAAGATAATTCTAATTTGTCAGACGGCTTTAAAAGTCGTCTAAATTTTTAGAGATATTAGTAGAAGTAACATTAAAACGTTAATTTTTAAATGCAAAATATAATAAACAAAGGAAAGAGGAACAAAAAATGTATGAAGTATTTGCAGACTTACATGTACACATAGGAAGATCAGAAAATGGAAAACCAATAAAAATAACAGCAGCAAGAAGTTTAAACTTTGCAAACATAGCAAAAGAATGTGCAGACAGAAAAGGAATAAACATAGTAGGAATAATAGATTGTGCATCACCATATGTAATAGAAGACATTGAGAATTTTCTAAAAACAGGAGATGCATATGAGCTAAAAGATGGAGGAATCATTTACAAAGATAAAGTATGTATTCTTTTAGGAAGTGAAGTAGAAACATCAGAAAAAGGAAGAAATGGAAAATGTGGAGCAGCACACAATGTATGTTTCTTTCCACATTTAGAGGATATAAAGGCATTTTCAAATGAAATGAGTCATCACATAAAAAATATAACATTAAGTACGCAAAGGTCAGATATATCAGGATATGAATTAATAGATATTGTCGAAAAATATAATGGAATATTAATACCAGCGCATATATTTACACCATTCAAAAGTTATTATGGAAATTGCACAGATAGACTAGAAAATATATTTAAAGAAAAATATGATAAAATTTTTGCTGTTGAATTAGGATTAAGTTCAGATACATTTTTAGCAGATGAAATATCAGAATTAGAAAATAAGACATTTGTTACAAATTCAGATGCTCATTCATTACCTAAAATAGCAAGAGAATACAACAAAATGCAGGTAGAAGATATTTCCTTTAAAGAAGTTGTCAAAGCTCTTAAAAATGAAGATGGTAGAAAAATAATTGCAAATTACGGATTAGATCCAAAACTTGGAAAATATCATAGAACTTATTGTGACAATTGTAATCAAACTATTGAAACAAAAGAGCCAGTTGAAGTGTGCCCATATTGTGGAAGTAACAAGGTAACTTTTGGGGTTTTTGATAGAATTGAGTTAATCAAAGATAAAAAAGAAACTAAGAGCCCTGAAAATAGACCTCCATATATTTATCAAGTTCCACTTGGTTTTATTCCAGGTGTTGGGGGCAAAACAATTGAAAAGTTGTTAGATAATTTTGAGACAGAGATGAATATATTACATAGATTGTCAAAAGATGATATAGAAGCGGTAGCAGGTGAAAAGGTTGCTAATTCTATTGAAAAGGCTAGAACTGGACAGGCAAAAGTTCAATCCGGTGGTGGAGGAAATTACGGAAAAATTTTATAGTTCTAAAAAACTCTTTATTGAATACACATTATGTATAAAAGTGTATGATAATAAGGAGATTTTTTAATGAAAAGAAACAAACGATTAAGAATAATTGATGCAATATGTAATCATGTTATAAACAATAAAAAAGAATATGTATTAGTAACGTTAATATTTTTAGTAGGAATTTTTTTAGGAGTAATGTTTATAAATAATATACAAGAAGCACAAATGGCTGAAATAACAGAATATTTAAAAAGTTTTACAGAAAAACTGAAAAATACAGAAAAACTAGAAACATATTCAATTTTAAAAACAACGATTTTAGAAAACGTAATTTTGGCAATAACACTATGGTTTTTTGGAACAACAGTAATAGGAATACCAATAGTATTTGGAATAATATTATATAGAGGCTTTTGCTTAGGATATTCAATTGCATCAATAATAACAATAATGGGAGCTGGAAAAGGTATAATATTTGTATTAACAACGCTGGTACTACAAAACATAATATTTATTCCTGCAATAATAGCCATAGGAGTAAGTCGGATTTAAATTATATAAATCAATAGTCAAAGACAGAAATAAAGATAATATAAAAGTAGAAGTACTTCGACATACTATATTTTCTAGTATTATGTTAGGCGTTTTATGTATAGCCGCAACAATTGAAATACTAATTTCAACAAATATATTGAAAAAAATTGTAAAATATTTTTGAAAAATCTATTTACTTTTTCCAAATAGTTTGATATAACATATAAAGAATTTATGTAAATAAAATATTTTGAATATAGGGGTAGGGAAACATGGAAAAACAATTAAAACTTTTTTTCGAATTTTTAGAAAATGATAAAAAATTATCAAACAACACATTACAATCATACAAAAGAGATTTAAAACAATTCAGAAGATATATAGAAGGATGCGAAGTAGCATATACAAAAGTTGACGAAGAAGTAATGCAAAACTATATTGAATATTTAGAAGAATTAGGAAAGAAACCTTCAACTATTTCAAGATGTATAGCATCAATAAGATCATTTTACCAATATGTATTAAAAAAAGGAAAGGTAAAAAAAGACCCAACAAAAAATTTACAATCACCAAAAGTAGAAAAGAAAGCACCATGTGTTTTGACATCAAAAGAAGTTGAGTTATTATTAGATCAACCAAAAGATGTAGATTTAAAAGGAATTAGAGATAAAGCTATGCTTGAATTTGCATATGCCACAGGAATGAGAGTTACAGAAATTATATCATTAGATATAGATGATATTGATTTTAAAGAGGGATTTGTAAATTGTAGAAAAGCTAATAAACAAAGAATTATTCCATTAGGAAAAATGTCATTAAAAGCATTAAAAGAATATACTGACCATGCAAGAGGAATCTTATTAAAAGATGATAATGAAAAAGCATTATTTGTAAATGTTAATGGACAAAGATTAACAAGACAAGGATTCTGGAAAATTATAAAATATTATAAAGAACAAGCTCATATAACAAAAGATATTACACCACATGTTTTGAGACATTCTTTTGCAACGCATTTATTACAAAATGGTGCGGATTTGAAATCAATTCAAACAATGCTTGGACATTCTGATATTTCTTCAACACAGGTTTATATGCAATTCCAAGATGAAGGAATAAAAAATATTTATCAAAAAGCTCATCCAAGAGCATAAAATAAATTCAAAAAATCCAAAAAATCCGAAAAGTTAAAATAATTACCATAAATTTCTTGACAAATAAGAAATTTATGGTATAATAATTTATGGTTACAAGAAGAAGCAATAACTTCTCACCTTAGTATATAAACGAAAGGTTAGAAAATATAAAATAAATTTTAAAGAAAACTTTAAATTTACTTTGTGTATTGATTGACTTGTAACATAAGTCAATTTTTTTTATGGAGGTGTTTTAATATAAAACAAGAATTACCAATCAATGGTCAAATAAGAGAAAAAGAAGTTCAATTAATAGGAGCAGAGGGTGAAAAATTAGGAGTTGTATCAATAAGAGAAGCCTTAGATAAAGCAGCAGAAAGTAACTTGGATTTAGTATTAGTTTCACCAAACTCAAAACCAGTAGTTTGTAAAATAATGAACTATGGAAAATATAAATTTGAACAAGCAAAAAAAGAAAAAGAAGCTAAGAAAAAACAAAAAAGCTTAGAAGTTAAAGAATTGAGAGTAACTCCAAATATAGAGGAACATGACTTTGAATTCAAAGCAAAAAATGCAAGAAAATTTTTAACAGATGGAAACAAAGTTAAAATAACAGTAAGATTCAGAGGAAGAGAAGTAAATAACTCAAAAGCAGGAGAAATTGTTTTAAATAACTTCATAGAAAAATTAGAAGATATTGCTACCGTTGAAAAACAACCAAAATTAGAAGGTAGAAATATGTTTACAATTTTAGCTAAAAAAGCGTAAAGCGCTTTAGATAAAAAACTATGTAAAAAATATAAGGGAGGAAATACCATGGCAAAATTAAAAACAAACAAAGCTGCAAAAAAAAGATATTCATTAACAGCAACAGGAAAAATTAAAAGAACAAAATCAAACAGAAGACACTTATTAGCAAATAAAACAAAAAGACAAAAGAAATCTGGAAAAGTTCAAAACGCTTATGCAAGCAAAACATGTGAAAATACAATTAAAAAATTATTACCATATGGTGGATAATATTTAATTTTTAAAATTTAAATTGTAATTAACAAAAAAGAATTAATAGACGAAAAGAAAGTGAGGAAATAAAAATGGCAAGAGTAAAAACAGCTAGAACAACAAGAGCAAGACATAAAAAAATATTAAAACAAGCAAAAGGATATTTTGGAGCAAAACATTATAGATTCAGAAATGCAAACCAAGCAGTAATGAAATCTTTATCATATGCTTATGTAGGAAGAAAAGATAAGAAAAGTGATTTCAGAAAATTATGGATAACAAGAATTAACGCTGCTGCAAGAATGAATGGAACAACATACAGCAAAATGATTGCTGGTCTTAAAAAAGCTAATGTTACAATAAACAGAAAAATGTTAGCTGAAATAGCTGTAAGTGATCCAAAAGCATTTACAGAAATAGCTGAAATAGCAAAAAATGCATAGAATAATAAAAAACGTTAGAGTTCTCTAACGTTTTTTATATATAAATTTATTGTTTTTTCATTTTTGGTTTTGAAATCAAAGAAGCTAAATATCCAAAAAATACGGCAGCGGCAATACCACCAGAAGCAGCTTTAACACCACCAGTAAAAGCACCAATTAAGCCAGTTTCTTTAACACCTTCAATTGCACCTTTTGCTAGATTATAACCAAAACCAGTTAATGGTACAGTAGCACCAGCACCTGCAAAATCAACTAAATATTTATAAATACCAAGGCCACCTAAAATTGCACCAGTAGTCACGAAAATAACCAAAATTCTAGCAGGTGTTAGTTTGGTTTTATCTATCAGAATTTGACCAATTACACAGATGAGACCACTAACAACAAAACACTTTAAAAGTGGTAACCAATTAAAAACATTTGCCCAATTTATATTCATATAGCATTACTCCTTTTACATTTCTATACTAATTGCATGAGCTATTCCGGGAATAGATTCACCTTGTTGTGAACTAGTAGAATTCATTAAAGCACCAGTTGCAATAAGTAATAATTTTTTAATTTTCTTTTCTTTTAGTTGTTTAAATAAATAACCTGAAAATACAGTACCACAACAAGCACAACCACTTCCACCTGAATGAGTATCTTGTTTTGTTTTATCAAAAATTAAAACACCACAGTCATTGTAATTAGGTTTAATATTATACCCTTGTGATTTAGCAATATCAATAGAAAGCTCTTTTCCAATGTGACCAAGGTCACCACTTATAATAGCATCATAATAACTAGGACTTCTACCAGTATCTTTTAAATGTGTTATTAAACTATCTGCGAATGCTGGCGCCATTGCAGCACCCATGTTATTAGCGTCTTTTATGCCCATATCAACAATTTTTCCCGGAGTAATATGAGTTATAAATGGACCGGTTCCATTTTTTGAAATTATTGCTGCACCACTTCCAGTGACTGTCCATTGAGATGTGGGAGGACGTTGATTACCAAGTTCAAGAGGAAATCTGAATTGTTTTTCAGCACTGCAAAAATGACTGGAAGTAGCACATAATGCATTTTCAGCAAAGCTTTCAACTGCAATTGCAGACAGAGCCATTGACTCTACAAAAGTAGAACATGCACCAAATACACCGAAAAATGGAATGCTTAGTTCACGCAGTCCAAAGCTAGAAGAAATACATTGATTAAGCAAATCACCAGCAAAGCAACAGTCAATTTTCTCAGATGGAATTCCAGATTTACTAATTACAGTATTTACAGTTTCTTTTATAATTTTACTTTCAGCTTTTTCCCAAGTTTTTTCACCCCAAAATTCGTCATTGAGTGTTTGATCAAAATATTTTGCAAGAGGACCTTGTGATTCCTTTGGACCTACGATAGATGCACATTCTGTTATAGTTGGGGGATTATCAAATTTTATAGTTTGTTTTCCTATTTTTTTCAAAAAATCAACTCCTTTTTTTAAACAAGTGTCATACTTTGTGTGTTAAAAATTAAATAAACAATTCCAACAATTATCGAAGCAGAAATACCAAATACAAGTACAGGGCCTGCAACAGTAAACATTTTTCCACCAACACCCATAACATAGCCTTCTGATTTATATTCCATTGCTGGTGAAACAATTGAATTAGCAAAACCAGTTATTGGAATTAAAGAACCAGCTCCTGCAAATTTTCCAATTTTATTAAAAATATTTAGACCTGTTAAAAATGCTGAAATTCCAATTAAAATTATAGATACAATAGTTCCTGATAGTGTTTGGTCAAAACCTCGTTCTTTACAAATATTCATTATTATTTGACCAATTGTGCAGATTAATCCACCAACCCAAAATGCATTAAAACAATTTTTAAAAATTGGTGAATTAGGGGATTTTTTATCAACGTAATCTTGATAAGTTTGTTTTGTTTCAATAGGGTTCATTATTTATCGTCCTTTCTATTTAAATCAATTAAAAATGTTAAGTCTAAGTCTACAAAGTATTCTGATATTTTATTTCCATCAATTTTGGCTCTTTGTTCAAGTATTTTTATTCCTGATATATAATCTATTGTTTTTGATGCTTCTGTTATTGTTTTTGTTATAGCATCTTTCCAAGATGTTTCTGATGTTCCTGTTATTATTAAGTGTTTTTCAATATCCATTTTAAACCTCCTAAAAATCTTTTGATAATATTTTTACCGATTTTAGAAAATTTATACATTGCAAAAAAATAAAAAAAGATATATAATGTGGCAGTTCAATAATGATTTATTACAGGGTTTAGTTAGCTATATGTTTTTGAAAAATTGAACCTTTTCATTACATTCAAAAAGAAAATTTAATATAAAAAATGTGAGCCTCTTTCATTCAGGCTTAAAATGTATATATGTATATGATTTTATAATTTTTGAATGCGATTGGAGCAATATTAGAATTTCTTAAATAAATTAATGGAAAGAGTTCACAAAGTGGAAGGGTGCCATTAATTTATTTAGAAATTCTTATGTTGCGTATTGAAGCCGAAAAAATTATAAAATCATATACATATATACATTTTACCCGTGAACATTCCTCACATTTTTATATAATATTTTCTATTTTGAATTTCAATCAAACGGTTCAATTTTCAAAAACATATAGCTAACTAAAACATACAAGAAATTTTTATTGAATTATAATTATATAATCAAAAAATCAGGAGGTAAAAAATGATTGATAAAACGAGAGAAGTAGCACTAAAAGTATTATATAAAATAGATAAAGAACAAGCATATTCGAACATAGAATTAAATGAACAAATAAGACAAAATAGAAAAAACTTAGATGAAAAAGACATAGGATTAATTTCGGAACTTGTATATGGAGTAACAACATGGAGATTAACACTAGATGAAATAATAAAAAAATACTCAAAAATAAAATTAAAAAAAATATCACCATGGATAATAAATATTTTAAGAATGGGAATATATCAAATAATATTTTTAGACAAAATTCCAAAATCAGCAGCAGTAAATGAAAGTGTAAATTTAGCTAAAAGATATGGGCATTCTTCAAGCTCAAATTTTGTAAATGCGATTCTAAGAAAAGTGGAAAAAACAGATTATGATGATTTTTTTGAGATTGAAGACGATATAGATAGAATTTCTAAAACAACATCTATGCCTAAATGGATTGTTGAAGAATTAGTTAAAGAAAATGGTATAAAAATAGCAGAACAAATTTGTAAAAACTCTAATTTAAAACCAAACATTACAATAAGAGTTAATAGATTAAAAATAGCAAAAAAAGAATTAATACAAAAATTAGAACAAAAAGGAATAGAATGCAAAGAACTAGAAAATGAAGAAATGAATACACAAGATTTTTTGATTTTAAGTAAAGTTAAAAATATTGAGAATTTACAAGAATTTAAAGACGGATTTTTTACAATTCAAGATTTGTCAGCAGGTCAAGCAGCAAAAATATTAGATCCTAGACCAGTAGAGATGGTATTAGATGCTTGTTCTGCACCAGGAGGAAAAACAACATATTTAGCTGAACTAATGGAAAATAAAGGCAAAATAAAAGCTTGGGATATTCATGAACATAGAACGAAACTAGTTGAACAAAATGCTAATAGACTGGGAATAAACATAATAGAAACACAAGTTAAAGATGCAACACAATATGACAAAAATTTAGATGAAAAATTTGATAAAATCTTATTAGATGTACCTTGCTTAGGTATAGGAGTTATAAAAAGAAAACCTGATATAAAATGGCAAAGAAAACCAGAAGATATAGAGGAAATTACATTAATTCAAAGAAAAATATTAGAGAATTGTTCTAAATATTTGAAAAAAGGTGGCACATTAGTTTATTCAACATGCAGTATTTTAAAAGAAGAAAATGAAGAAATTGTGATAAAGTTTTTAAGTGAAAATAAGCAATTTGAAATTGATGGTGAAAATATGGTGAACATACTACCAAATAAGGAAAAAGATGGCTTTTTTATTTGCAAAATATATAGAAAAAAATAAAATGTTACAACAATATTACAAAAAGATTACATTTATATTATAAATCAATAAAATGTATTGACTTTTTTCTCAAAAACGGTAAAATAAAAGAGAAATTGATAGTAATTTGTTAGAAATAATGAATGTAATATTAATGATTAGATATGAAATTTAAAAGGAGAAAAAATGTCAACTTGTTTAGGATTGTATATAGAAGAAAATTTAATTAAATATGCAAAAGTGTCAAAAGATCATGATCAAGTAAAAGTTGAATCATTTGGTGTAAAATTTTATGAAAATATAGATCAGACAATAAAACAAATAGTTGAAGAAACTTATAGTTACAAAACACCAATAAGTATAAATTTGTCAGAAGAAATGTACAATTATTTTCAAGTATTTGCTTTATTGAACAAAAAGGATTTACCAAAAGCTATAAATACAGAGTTCGAGTCTTACTGTGCTGATAAAAACTATAATCCAAATGTATTTGAAACAAGATATGCTATTACTCCAAATACACAAGACAAAGACAAATTGAAAGTAATACATGTTAGCGAAAATAAAATTGAACTTAATAAGATTCTTCAAAAATTTGCGTCATATAAGTTACAAAATGTTATGCCGGTATCTATGTCAATACCTAGCGTGACAGAATTAGATAAAAAAGAAAATGCTTTAATAGTTAATATTGAAGAAAATACGACTATAACAACTATTATTGATCAAAATATATATAATATAACAAAAATAGATATTGGAAGTAAAGAAATCTTAGACAAAATAAATGTTAAAGAAAATTCTTATCAAAAAGCTTATGAAATATGCAAAGAAACAACAATATATACTTCTGAGGGAAAAGAACTAACAGATACAGAAGCAAACTATTTAGAAGATATAATGCCAACTTTATATGAAATAGTTGGACAAATAAGAAAAGTTATGAATGAAAGCTTGGACAAAATAGACAAAGTATATATAACAGGAACAGGAGCTTTAATAAATAATGTAGACTTATATTTTGAAGAATATTTAGAAGATGTAAGATGCGAAATTTTGAAACCAAACTTTATAAAACTTTCACCAGATTTGAACATAAAAGATTATGTTGAAGTAAATTCAGCAATATCATTAGCCTTATGTGGATTAGGACAAGGAATATCTGGAATGAATTTTAAAAAGAATTCATTAATGGACAAACTTCCTGAATTATTAACAATAGAAGTAGGAACAAAAAAATCACAAGTAGGAAGAAAAAATCCACCTAAGATGTTAACTGTTGATTTTGGAGAACCATTAGACAGAATTGAAAAAAATATGTTAAGAAGTCTAAGCGGATTAGTTTTAATATTAGTTGTTTATTGTGGATTTTCTATTTTAATTAAAAACCAAATAGAAGTGAAAAATAAAGAAGCAGATGAATCTATTAAAAGTACAACTGCTCAAATTTCATTAGTGAGTCAAGATATTCAAAGTTTACAAAATAAAACAAATGAATATACTAATAAAATTAATAATTTAAATCAGCTTAATCAAGAAATAGAAGAAAATAATAAAACTAAAAAAGCTATACCTAATTTATTAAATAGATTAATGTATGTTATGCCTAGTGAAGTTCAATTAACTTCAATTCAAAATTCAACATCAACACATATTGTAATACAAGCTCAATCAACAAGCTATGCTCAATTAGGATACTTAACAGCTAGTATAAAAACAAATGGAATACTTCAAAATGTTATATCAACTTCTGGGCAAAAAGAAAATAATTTAGTAACTATAAAGATAGAAGGTGATTTACCATGAAAAAGTTGTTAATAGGTATTATAATAGTATTAATTCTTATATTGACTGGAATAACAATTGTAAAAGGATTTCAAATTGGTTCAGTTGAAATACTTGGAATAATGAACATAAAGGATGAAAATGAAAAATTAGATACAACAGTAAAAAAAGCAACAAAATTGGCTAGTACAGATTATCAACAAAAGATTGATGAATTAAATTCTGCTTTGAAAAAATTAGAATCAGAAAAGACTAGTTATGAAGATTTGGTAAATGTAAGTACAGAAAGCCAAGTAGAATCAGCAAACCAAATTTATAATAATACAATAGATTTTCTTTGGGTAAGAATAGAAAACCATGCAAAAAGTGAAGGAGTAACAATGAAAATGCTTGTTACTAGAAGTTCATCAGGAGCTGAAAATGCTTATGATTTAAACTTTACTGCAACAGGAACTTATACAGGTATAGAAGAATTTGTTACAGGTATAGAAGATGACTCTAAATTAGGATTTAAGATAGAAAACTTTTCTATGGTAGCATCTTCAAATAATGGTGAAGAAGTTGAAGCAACATTTGTATGTAAAAATATTACTATAAAAGGATTATCTAATTCAACTGTAACTACTACAACTACACAGGTAGATACAACAAATACAAATACAACAAATACAAATTCATCAGATACAAATTCATCAGATACAAATTCTATTCAAAACAATATAACAAATACAGAAAATGTAAATAATATTGAAAAATAATAAAAAAGGAGGAGTGATGAATTGATGGCAAAAAATATTATAAAAGAAATAATTATATTTTTACTATTAACATTGGCAATTATATTAATATTAGGAGTTTTACTTTATAAATATGTTCCAAGTAACAAAATAATACCAGAAACAATTTCATATACTACCTCTGAAAATGTAAAAACTGAAATACAAACAGATGAAAGTGTTGATACTTCTGAGGTTGTTGTTACATATCAGATTGATTCAACAGATTTAAGTAATTATAAAAGAATACAAGAATATGTTCCAGGAAAGAAAAATCCATTTGCAACAACTGCACAAGAAACAACAGGACAAAATCCAAGTAGCGAAAATACAAATGGAAATATAAATTCTACTACTAATACAGGTAATAGTTCTTCAAACACGAATACAACCAATAATACTAATAAAGGGTATTTGCCTGATAAAGGGACAAAATAAAATTAGTTATTAACATTATATTTATTTTTATAAATATAGTATATATATATTATATCAAAAGAAAAAGGGGGGAAAAGATACAATGAAAAGACAAAACGGTATTACATTAGTTGCATTAGTAATAACAATAATCATATTATTAATATTAGCTGGTATTTCAATAGCTTCTTTAACAAACCAAGGATTATTCACAAATGCTAAAAAAGCTGGAAATGCTACAAACGAAGCAACAAAATTAGAACAAAACAGATTAACAGAATATGAAACAGAAATGAACAAATATTTACCAAACGATGTAAAATAGTTAGATAAATATTATATATAGTTTTATATAATCAAACAAAGGCATATGCATAATAAATATGTATATGCCTTTTATAAAAATAAATGAAGTAGGAAAAGGAAATGGAGATATTTTTTTATATTATAATTTTTATGATTGGAATAACTTTTGGAAGTTTTTATACATTAGCAGTATATAGAATTCCAAAGGGACAAGACATTGTACATACACATTCATATTGCCCAAAATGCAATCACAAATTAAATATATTTGATTTGATACCAATATTTAGTTATATATTTTTAGGCGGAAAATGTAGATATTGTAAACAAAAAATAAGACCAAGATATTTAATATTGGAAGCAACATCAGGTTTCTTTTTTGTGGTAATGGCAATTTTAATGGGATTAGGTATCTATAATTTAGATAAATTTATAATAATAGAATATGTATTTTTTGTTTTATATTTCACATTTATTGTACTTATGGCTGGAATAGATAAAGAATATAGAACAATAAATAAGCCAGTATTAATGTATGGTGTAATAATTTCAATTATGTATATAATATATCTATACATAATAGAAAAAACTAGTATATATAGATATGTTATATATTTAGCTTTATTTCTAATATTATTACTACTAGATACAATTAAACTAAAAAAACATGCTCAAAATAGTTATTTATATTCAATATTAATGGTAATTATAATAATGGCAATATTTACAGGAGAATATATAACACTAAATTCAATAATTATAACATTGATAGTAATAGCATTTGTATTAATATGTAAAATGACTAATAAAAATAAGAATGTAAAAACAGAAAAACAATATAGTAAACAATTAAAAATAGGATTATATTTAGCATTATCTGATATTGTTTGTCTAATGCTATCATTAGCATTAACATATTTAATGCCTTAGGAAGGAATGAAATTAAATGTCAATAAAAGATGAAAAAGGATTAACAGGAGTTGATATAGCAATATCATTAATTATAATAACGATATTTATAGCAATGATTGCAAATTTAATAGCAACAACTAATTTAACTTCACAAGATGCCCAAAGAAAATCAATTGCAACATCATATGCAATACAAGAAATCGAAAAGATAAAAGCAAAAGGATATGTAAGTGATTATAATTCAAAAGGTATTACAAGTGAAGAAATATTAAATGAAGAAGACATTTATAATAATTCGGAATTTACAGGTTATCATAAAAAAATTTCTATAAAAGATTACGTACTTATAGTAAATGATACCACTAAACAAAAAGATGTAGTAAAAGAAATAACAGTAGAAATTTCGTATAAATTAGGAAATAAAGAAAAAAATGTAAAAATTTCCACATATATTGCGAAGGAGTAAAAAATGAAAGGTAACAAAGGTATAACATTAACATCATTAATTATTTATATAATTGGAATGATGATTGTTGTTGCACTAATATCAACATTAACGACATTTTTTTCTAAAAATATTAAAATGAGTGATATAAATAGCAATACAAAGCAATATACAAAATTTTCAAGCATATTTTTGGATGAAATAAATGCAAAAGATAATAAAGTTATTAGTTATAAAACAACAGGAGAAGGTTTGAATAAAATAAGTTATATAATTTTTTCAAGCCGGAAATCAATATACATATATAGGTGAAAATCAGACAATATATAAAAATAAATTTAAAATTTGCGAAGATGTAAAAGACTGTGATTTTACATATAATAATTCTACAATTACAGTTAATTTTAAAACAGATAATATGGATTTAACAGGAAGTAATGCAATAAATTATAATTTATAAAACATAAGAAAGGATGAATTTACTATGGAAATGAGAAGAAGATTGCCAATTGGTGTTGAATTGGTAAAAAGAGGTGTTGTAACTGAAACAGATATAGAAAAAGCCTTGGAATATCAACGAAATCATCCAAATACTAAATTAGGAGATATATTACATATATTAAATGTGTGTGAAGCTGATATTTTAATACAAAATATAGCCGAGATTTTAGGAGAAAAAGGTGTTTTATTAACAGGAAACACAATAAAAATAAAACCAACAGATTATCTTTCACTAGATATATGTAAGAAAAATAAATGTGTACCTTTTGAAGTTGCAAATGGGAAAATAAAGGTATGTTTTACAGATAAGATTGTTAATAATAAAACAGATTCTGTAAAAATGCTGTTACTAAACAAAGGACTTGTTATGGAACAATATATCACATTTGAAGATGATATAGATAGAGTTTTAACTTCTTTGGAAGGTGAAACTGCAAATGGTGATATAACAAAAGCAACAACATCAGCAAATACTTCAATGATAGAATTAATTGATAATATAATAAGAACAGGAATGGAAAAAAGAGCAAGTGATATTCACATTGAGCCATTAGTAAATGAAGTAAGAGTAAGATATAGAATAGATGGAGAATTATTCACTGCTGCTAAAATTCCAAAGGACAAGCAACAACAAGTAATAGGAAGATTGAAAGCTATATCAAATATGCATCAAGAAAAGCAAGAAGCACAAGATGGTAGAATTTTGTTATATGATGATTATAATATCCGTGTTTCTTCACAACCAAATGTATATGGAGAAAAATTTGTTTTAAGATTATTGAAAAAAGATGTAGATATTAGAAATATTTTTGAGTTAGGATATCCAGGAACAGAAGCAGAATTCAAGAAAAGCTTTAATAAGAAAAATAGTATGGTAATTATTGCTGCACCAACAGGAGCTGGAAAAACAACAACATTATATAGTATAGTTGATTATTTAAATTCACCAGAAATTAATATAACAACAATAGAAGACCCAGTAGAAATTAGAATTGATGGATTAAACCAAATAGAAATAGGAAATAAATCAACATTTTCAGGTGCATTAAGAACAGTTCTAAGACAAGACCCTGACATTATTCTACTTGGAGAAATTCGTGATCAAGAAACAGCAGAAATAGCTGTACAAGCTGGACAAACAGGACATTATGTTTTATCTACAATACATACAATAGATGCAATAGAAGTAATAAACAGATTAAGAAAAATGGGATTATCTGATTATGATATAGCAAGTACACTTGCAACAACGGTTTCACAAAGATTAGTAAGAAGAATTTGTCCTGATTGTAGAAGAGAAAGAGAATTCACATCAGAAGAAAAAGAAATTATTACAAAAATAGCTGAAAAATACGGTGAAACAGTTAATTTTGATAATGCAAAAACATTTGAGGCAGTAGGATGTAAAAAATGTAATAATATAGGATATTATGGAAGAATAGGTGTTTTTGAAACATTAGATGTATCTGATGAAATAAAAGAACTTATTGTAAAAGGTGCATCTACAATAGAAATAAGAAAAAAAGCACAAGAACAAAATTATAAACCATTAGTTATAGATGGAATCAGAAAAATAATGAATGGTGAAACAACATTAGAAGAATTAAATAGACAATTAATTTTATATTAAACAAAAGAGAGGGGAATTGACCATGATAAATATGGACAGAATTTTAGATATAGCAATACAAAAAGATGCGTCAGATATACATTTAATAGCAGAAAATAAACCAATGCTGAGAATAACAAGAGAACTAGTACCAATAGATGATATGGATGTATTAACAGTTGATGATATGAATCAAATGTATGATTATTTAGTAAGAGGAAATGTTGATAAAGATGAAGTATTCAATTCAACAAGAAGATTAGATACATCATATGAATATAAGGATGTTCGTCTAAGAGTAAATATTTCACTTTCAAATGATGTCCCACTATGTACACTAAGAATAATAAAAAGTCAATTACCACCATATGAGTCATTAGGATTACCAGATATTATAAGAAGAGAAACATATCAACCACAAGGATTAATATTAGTTACAGGAAAAACAAACTCTGGAAAAACAACAACATTAAATGCTTTAATAAATGAAATAAATGAAACTCAAAACAAAAAGATTTTAACACTTGAAAATCCGGTAGAATATAGACATCGTTCAAAAAAATCTTTAATTGTACAAAAGGAAATTGGAAGAGGAAGAGATAGCTTAACATTTAGTGATGGTGTTAAGAACTCATTAAGAGAGGATTGTGATATTCTAGTAATAGGAGAAATCAGAGATAAGGTTACTATGGAAGCTGCAATTGAGATGGCTGAATCTGGCCATTTAGTAATTGGAACACTTCATACAAAATCTTGTGCAGAAACAATTGATAGAATGATAAATTTCTATGAAGTTAGAGATCAAGCAAGTATAAAATATTTGTTATCATCTGTATTAAAGTTAGTTGTTTCACAAAGATTATTAAAAGGTAGAGATGGAAATTTAGTTTTAATTCCAGAGGTAATGGTTGTTGATAATATTGTTTCAGGAATTATAAGAAAAGATAAAATTAGTGTTTCTGAAATTGAGGATGCAATACAAAGCTCTGATAAGGGAAGTATTGGTCTGATAAATTCAATAGCAAAACTTTTTGTTGAAGATAAAATAACATTGGAACAAGCAAAATCTCAAATAGAGGAAAAAAATATTGAAGTTTTAAATAGAACTATTATGCAAATGAAGATTAGGAGAGATTCTGCCAGAAGATAATTTAGGAGGTGCTAAGTAAAAATGCCTACATTTATATATAAAGCTGCAACAAGTACAGGTATGGTTGTAAGAAATAGAGTAGAAGCTGGAAGTAAGCAAAGTCTAATACGTATTCTAAAAAATAATGATTTAATGCCAATATCAATAGAACAAGTTGCATATTCATCAAAACATAAGAATACTAAAAAGAGAAACATAAAAGATATAGAAGAAATAATGAATAATGTAAATACAACACAAATAAGAGCAAAAAAAGAAATGTCAACAAAAGAAAAAATTAATATGTATTTATCAAAAACAGAACCAATTACAAGTAGAGATTTAGTTATATTTACACAGAATTTTTATCTATTAAAAAAGGCAAATTTCAATAATATACATGCGTTAAGAACAATAATAAACAGTACTGAAAATATAACATTTAAAGGTATTCTAGAAGACATATTAGCAGGAGTTGAAGCTGGTGAAAATATGTATACAACAATGGAATATTATTCAGATGTTTTTCCATATATATATGTAAATATGATAAAAGTAGGAGAATTATCTGGATCACTTTCAAATTCATTAGAGCAAGCAGTAAAATATTTGGATTCTAGTGCAAAAATTACAAAGAAATTAAAAAATATATTAATACCTAATATAGTACAATTTGTATTTTTAATAATAATGTTAGTAGTAGGAACATTAGTTGCAATACCTGCAATACAAAATGTTTATGATGAATTTGAATCAACAGCTACATTACCACCAGTTACTATATGGTTCCAAGGTGTAATGAATGGATTAATAGAATATTGGTATATACCAACTGGAATAATTATTGCAATAGTTGCAGGAATATTATTTTATATCAATACTCCAAAAGGAAAATATAATTTTGATTATTTTAAATATAAGATGCCTATATTTGGACAATTAATATTTGCATTAGACTTTTCAAGATTAATGAAAGCAATGCTACTAAATTTAAAAAATGGAATGAGAATACAAGAATCACTTGAAATAAGTAAAAATGTTGTACAAAATTATGTTATGCTTTCAATTATAGAGACTTCATTAAATAATATAATTATTGGTGAATCTTGGATTGAACCATTTGAAAGATCTGGTTTAGCAAAATCAATGATAACAGAGATGTTAAAAATAGGAATGCAAACAGATTTACCAGAAATGATGGACAAACTTGTTGAATATATGGAAATTGACATTGATAATATAATTCAAAAAATTATTAAAGTATTACCAGAAGTTACATATTTAATTGTTGGGGTTGTCTTAATTTTCTTCGTATTGGTTGTTCTAGCACCATGTATCGAAGTATATATGGGAGGATTCTTATTCGAATCAGCAGGAATATCAATATAAAAACCTTTTGTTCTATATTTTGAAAGGATAATAATAAATATGAAAATAGGAATAGATTTGGGCGGAAGTCATATAGCAATAGGTGTAATTGATGATAAGGGATATATAGTAGAAAAAATAGAAAAAAGATTATTATCAAAGGACAAAAAAGATATAAAAACATCTATTGAAAGTTATATAATAAAAAATGTGAAAGAAATAATACAAAAATATAAAATAAAAGAAATAGGAATTGCTGTGCCAGGTACAATAAAAGGCACAGCAATAATAAAATCTGTCAATTTAGGAGTAAAGAACTATAATCTTGTAGAAAATCTTCAAAAAGAAATAAATTTACCAATAAAAATCAGAAATGATGCAAAATGTGCAGCAATTGCAGAAAATAGAATAGGAACATTAAAAGATTATGACAGAAGTATATTTTTAACATTAGGGACAGGAATAGGTGGAGCAGTTATAATAAATAATAAGTTGTTAGATACAGGTGATTTATCAGGTTGTGAATTTGGACACATGATAATTCAAAAAGATGGTATAAAGTGTAACTGTGGCAAAAATGGATGTTTTGAAAAATATGCATCAATGAAGGCACTAAAAACTAATTTACGTGAAGCATTAGGATTAGATGAAAAAACAAGAGGCCAAGAATTATTAGATATTATAAGAAAAAATCCTAATAATGAAATTATAAATAAAGTTATTGATGAATATATTGAATATTTAAGTATAGGAATATCTAACTTGATAAATATATTTGAACCAGAAGCAGTTTGCATTGGTGGCAGTTTTGTTTATTTTGCAGATGTTCTTTTAGAAAAATTAAAAAATAATATACAAAAGAAAAAATATTTGTTTAATAATAGAGATGAGCTAATAATAATGCCTGCGGCATTAGGCAATGATGCTGGCATTATAGGATGTCCTTTTGAGGACGTATCTATCTAGGACATTTTTGTTCTTTTTGGGATATACCCGTTTTGGATATTGTATTTTTGCAAATGGAAAGAGAGGATTTTTATGGATGAAAATATAAAAAAAGCAACAAGACAAAGTTATGGAGAGGCATTGTTAGAATTAGGAAAAGAGAATGAACAAATAGTTGTTTTTGACGCAGATTTAGCTTCTGCAACAAAAACAAATTTGTTTGCAAAAGAGTTTCCAAATAGATTTTTTGATATGGGAATTGCTGAACAAAATATGATATCAACAGCAGCAGGAATGGCAACATGTGGAAAAATACCATATGCAAGTACATTTGCTGTTTTTGCAGCAGGTAGAGCATATGATCAAATTAGAAATAGTGTATGTTATCCTAAATTAAATGTTAAAATTTGTGCGACACATGCAGGAATAACTGTTGGAGAAGATGGGGCAACACATCAAATGATAGAAGATATTTCATTAATGAGAACATTACCTAATATGACGGTAATTTCTACATCTGATGATATACAAACAAAATGGGCAGTTAAAGAGATTAGCAAAATAAATGGACCAGTATATTTAAGATTATCAAGACTTGCTACACCTGTGATTTATGATGAAAATCAAAAGTTTGAAATAGGAAAGGCTGTTCAAATTGGTGAAGGTACAGACGCTACTATTTTTGCAACAGGTGTGACGGTTAGTGAAGCTTTAAAGGCACAAGAAGAGTTGAAAATAAAAGGTATTGATGTTAGAGTTGTTGATATTCATACTATTAAACCTATTGATAGAGATATAATAGTAAAATGTGCAAAGGAGACAAAAAGGCTAATTTCTATTGAAGATCATAACATTATTGGTGGTCTTGGTTCTGCTATTTCAGAGGTTTTGGCTGATGAGTATCCTGTTAAACTTACTAGATTGGGAATAAATGATACTTTTGGTAAGTCTGGTAAGGCAACAGAATTGATGGAATATTTTGGAATTACAGCAAATGATATTGTACAGTTATTTTAATATTTTAAATAAAAAAACACTTTGAATTTTTTTAATACAAAGTGTTTTTTAGTGTAAATAACCTTCCGGCTATGCCGGTAGTAACATAGGCTTTAGCTTTGTAGCAAAGCAACTCCTTTCATGTTATAATATCAATATGTTTCGACGCATAAATGATAAAAAAATGAAAGGAGTTGCGTATCATGAATAGTATATTCAATAAAAAAACTAAAGAAGAAAATGCTACATATGATACAGTTTCAAGTTTATCACATACAAAATGGAATTGCAAATATCATATAGTATTTACCCCTAAATACAGGAGAAAAATTTTTTATGGACAGAAAAGGGTAGAAATTGGAAAAATATTGAGAGATATTTCAGAGTGGCAGGGAGTGAAAATTATAGAGGCTGAAGTATGCCCAGAGCATGTGCATATGTTTGTAGAAATACCACCAAAGTTAGCAGTATCAAAATATATGGGAATATTAAAGGGCAAAAGCAGCCTCATAATTTTCCAGAGGTGGTCAAATTTGAAATACAAATTTGGACAGCGAAGTTTTTGGTGCCGTGGATACTATGTAGACACGGTAGGAAAAAATGCAAAAAGAATAGCAGAGTATGTAAGAAATCAATTACAAGAAGATATGATGTATGATCAAATATCAATAAAAGAATATAAAGACCCGTTTAACGGGTCATAAGAGACGCATGCGTCGGAACAGCTATGAGCCTTGAGGCTCTGCTTGTAACATAGCCCTATGGGCGTTATGAGTAAAATACCTCCGGCTAAGCCGGAGGATTTTTATTTTATATTATAATAAGTGCAAATGTTAGTAATGTCTTTTTTTCTTATTTCATGTGATTTAAAGCATATTCACAAGCGGAAATAACAAATCCATTAAAACTGTATTCTTTTTTATTTTTTCCTTCATTTGCTTTTTGAACAATATTATTTATAGCATCATTTATTTCAACTGGAAATCGAATTGATTTATAAATATTTGCTTCTGTTGATTTTTTCATAATAAATTTATCCATACATATCACCTCACTAAAAATTTATTTATTAAAAATTATATAGACATTTTAATCGAAATATGATATATAATATACAACTGAAATTCAGTTATAAAAATAAAAAGGAGAGATTAAGATGAAAGAAATTTTAAACAAAAGAAAAGGAATAACACTTGTAGCACTGGTAATCACTATTATAATATTGTTAATATTAGCAGGAATATCAATATTAGCGTTAACAAATCAAGGATTATTTAAAAATGCACAAAAAGCAAAAGAAACAACAGAAGAAGCGCAAAGGAAGGAAACAGCTTTATTAGATCAATATGAAAGTGAGCTTAATAAATATGTTGAAAATGGAAGATGGGATGGAAAAGTAAATAAACCAGAATTAATGACAGGAAT
>OLPG01001268.1_pt1 | contig 21593 bp, 18 predicted proteins | sample 1672311 | NCBI WGS metagenome assembly OLPG01 (sample SAMEA3136670, study PRJEB25190) | human gut metagenome | biome: human gut; feature: human-associated habitat; material: faeces | place: Austria | collected 2013 | reverse complement strand
AATTCCACTCATAACCTACAGGTACTTTCTTGCGAATCATTAAAAGTTCAATTTGCCTTGACTCATCAGTAAACTTATCCAGATAAACGCTTTCCACACTTTCATCTAGGCGATTAGAAAAGTAGAAACAACTTTTACTCCTCATTATATTATGAAAATTAACAAGGAAGGCTTTTTGAAGTCTTTTTATTACTGGACTAGGAGTCAAAAAGACAACGGCTTCTAATTTAGGCGAAAACTTAGTAATATATTTTTCCACTATTGCAGTTCCTAACGAATGTGAAATAATATAAACTTTTCCACTAATTTCTCCCACCACTTCATTGAGATGTTCCATATAGTCATTTATTTTCACTTTTGGATTTGGATTACTAAAATTGACCACTATAACACTATATCCTCGTTTTACAAAGAACGGCTTAAAATTATCCTCCCAGCACCATGGGCCATGATAAGCGCCATGAACTAACACTATTGTTCCTTTACTCAAACTTCGCACATAAATTTTAGCTATGCACCTTGAAAATTCAATATCTGGCAGTTATTCAGTTGTCAATGTTCAGCCTTTATGCAGCCTGCAGTCGTATTTTCATCATAGTAGGAAGTGCATTCATAAATGCATTCGCCAATTCATTGATTTTTTCGTCTGAAAGTTCAGTGTTATCTGAAAGCATTGTCCGGAACATTTGAAGCAGCATTTGAAAAGCCTGTATCCATGTGATATCAGACATTTTGTCAGAAAAGTATAAAAAGAGCTCCCCAAGTGACCGGTTATCATTGGGTTCCCTTTTCCATAGACAGCTTTCAAGGCTGAGGAAATATGAAACCTTGTGAAAAATCGTTTGATAGATTTAGAAATCTGCTTATCATTTTGAGTCGCTTGTGTTATACTTTTATTCATAGCATGAGCCTCCGGTTTGTAATTGTTTTTTGGCGACTCAATTATACCAAAACCATTGGTTTCATGTTATTTTTATGCCAGTTATTATTGAATTTTCAAGGTGCAAAGGCACATTTTAATGTGCGAAGTTTGAGTCAATAATTTACAAAGGAAGGGAAAACTATCATGGAAAAGATCAAAAAGCGTATAGCTAACTTAAAGGTTGCAGGAAAATTAAAAGTATATCAAATGACAGTGCTTGTTATGACATTATTTTTAGTGTTGGTGGCACTGATCTCGACAGTAGTGATCCGTTCAAATATAGAGAAGATCACGAAGGTCTGGTCTCCGTCATTGGAATATCTGCAGGATTTAGAGACAATGACTGCGAAATACAGAATCAAACAGTATCAGCATCTGGTAGAATCAGATGCAGCAGTCATGAACTCCTGCGAAGAAGAAATCAAGAAGCTGGAGAGTCAGATCCAGGATACCGATGCGAAGCTGGAGGCAATCATGTCTGCAAACAGCAAAGCTCAAAAAGGACAGGACGATTACGAAGTAGCAAACGCTGCATGGAAAAAATACAGGGGTGCTTCAGATGAAATCCTGCAGTTGAGCCGTGAGGGTAAACAGCAGGAAGCATCGAAACTGATGACCGGAGAGGTGTATGAAGACTATAAGTCATTTTCTAAGAAATTAACTATATTACGTGACAAGTTCCAGGTAGAATTAGATCAGGCAAAGACCATGGCTAATGTATGCACGGTAATCATATTTATTGTGATCGTGGCAGCGGGTCTTGCGATTGCTGTAGTGACGACAATGATCGGAAAGATCATTACCAATTCCATTACCGAGCCGGTAAAACAGATAGATGCAGCAGTTGCCAGCCTGCGTAAGGGCGAACTGTCTAATGTAGAAATGCTTACCTATGAGTCTGAGGATGAGTTTGGCGATACTATCAGGAATCTGAAAGAAGCCATGGGTATTCTGGCAGATTATGTCAGAGAGATCTCTGTGGAGGTAAAGGCAATCGCGCAGGGTGACCTGACCAGAAATGGTGATGATATTACAGATTTCCTGGGCGATTTCTCGGAATTGAAGACATCACTGCTGTATATTCTGAAACGGTTTAACAGTACCCTGACCGAGATCAGCAATCTGGCAGAACAGGTATCATCGAATTCATCCGAGGTGGAAAATGCATCAAAATCCCTGGCGGATGGTGCAACAGAGCAGGCAGGAGTCATCGAGGAACTGAATGCCACCATTGATACGGTTGTGGATATGGCTGAAGATACAGCGAAAGAAACACAGAACGCATCGGCACGTGTAAAAGCCTCTGCAAACAAAGCGAACGAAGAAAAAGAAAAGATGAACGAGCTGCTCACGGAAATGGAGCACATTACAGAAATCTCCAAGGAGATCGGTAATATTATCACAGATATCGAGGATATTGCTTCCCAGACCAACCTGTTATCCCTGAATGCTTCCATTGAAGCTGCCAGAGCAGGAGAAGCAGGAAAAGGCTTTGCGGTGGTTGCAGATCAGATCGGCAAGCTGGCAGCAGACAGTGCAAAATCTGCTGTAAATACAAGAGATCTGATCGATAAGACCTTAGTGGAAATCGAAAAGGGCAATACGATTACAAGAACAACAGCAGACGCATTCAATCAGATCATTACAGATATGGAGTCCTTTGCAGAGCTTGCAGAGAACACCATGGAGAAAGCCAACTCCCAGGCAGAGTCCTTGGAGCAGATCGGCCAGGGAATTGAACAGCTGTCCGGCGTGGTACAGGGTAATGCAGCATCCTCAGAAGAGAATACCGCGATCAGTATTAATCTGGCAGAGGGAGCAGCCAAGATGCATGACCGCGTGAATATCTTTAAGCTATTCTAGAAAAATGGCAGGAATAGAGTGAAGCTGTCGGAAGGAAGGTTCTTGTTGTGATTAATGATATATTTAAAGTGTTTGGAGAGCAGACAGGAGAAATCTTATTTGAGATCATTAAAGATTGTATGGATGATTACCTGTATATATTTGATCTGCAGAATGATACCTTTGAGATTTCACAGTCAGCTGTGGAACGGTTTAATATGTCGAAAAATGTTCTGACAGATGCTGCAAATGAAGTTATGAAGGTAGTATATGAGGAAGACCGCAGGATGCTTGCAAAGCATCTTGCGGATATATGCGAAGGAAGAGAAAATGTACATAATCTTCATTACAGGTGGCTTGATAAAGAAGGTATGCCGGTCTGGATTAACAGCCGTGGTATCGTGATCATTGATCAGCAGGGAAAGGCAGAGTATCTGGTCGGGTGTCTGAATGAGACCGGCAACAGGAGAAGAGCCGATAATGTCACAGGACTGCTTGGCGGTCCGGAATTCCTTGCTTACCTGCGTGGACAAAAAGAACCCATTACCAAGGGATTTTTTATGCATGTAGGAATTGATGATTTTGGAGCGATCAATAGCTCCAGGGGAGCTGGTTATGGTAATTATATCCTGAGAAGCGTAGCCGGCTGTATGAAGGAATGCCTTTCAGACAAGCAGAGAATTTACCATCTGGTAGCGGATCAGTATGTGATCGTGGATCTGGAAGCTTCCTCCGCAGAAGACGCTGTGGCACTGAAAGAAAAGATTACAGATAAACTTCGTAATTTCATAGTAGCCGAAAATTATGAAGCTATATTTTCTATTTCTATTGGTGTTATAGATGCAGCAACATTTTGTGAGGGAACCGAAGAATGCCGCAAAAAGTTTGAATTTGCCTTGAAACAGGCAAAAAGCATGGGTAAAAATGGATTCTATATTTTTGACCAGGATGACTATGAGGTCTTTTTACGAAAAGGAAGAATCATAGCAACACTTCGTAATGCTATTGTGAATCATTATGATGGCTTTGAAGTATACTACCAGCCGATCGTGGACTGTCAGTCCGAACAGATCATTGGAGCAGAGGCACTGATGCGTTTTTCCATGATAACGGAAGAAGGGCGGGAGTTTGTTTCACCGATGGAGTTTATCCCATTATTGGAAGAGACCGGATTGATCATTCCCGCTGGAAGATATATTTTGAACGAAGCTGCAGCAATGTGCTGTGAAATGCAGAAATATATTCCTGACTTCCGGATGAATGTAAATGTATCCTATGTTCAGATCCTGCAAGGCAATGTGGAGCGGGATATTCTGGATGCAATTCAAAAATATTCATTACAGACGGAATGCTTATGTGTTGAAATGACAGAAAGCGGATTTATGGATATGACACCTTCGTTCTGTAAATTCCGTAAAACTCTGGACAAGAACGGGATTCCCTTTGTGATCGATGATTTTGGAACAGGATATTCGAATCTTCATTGTATTCGTGATATGAATCCAAGTTACGTGAAAATGGATAGGGATTTTACTGCCAAGGCGATGAACAGTAACAGGGATTATGAATTATATAAAAATATCATCCCCATGGTACATTGTATTAACGTCAGGATATGCGCAGAAGGCATCGAGGAAAAAGAATGGCTTCTGAAAATGAAAGAAATGAAGGTTGATTATCTGCAGGGATATTATTTTGGAAGACCATGCGGAAAAGAACAGTTTCTGCAGCAATATGCCAGTGGCATCAACGTTAAATAAAGAGAGTAAGGCAGACTCAGCTATGTGGGGCTGCCTTATTTTACGGTCTTATCAGAAGGATGGATCCATAACGGCTTCTTTCAGTTTTTCCAGGTCATTGGCATCAGGGCGAGACAATGCACAGTCAAAATTCTGGATCAATACATCAAAATTTGCCGGATGATCAGGATTTTCCGAAAATAGATATCACTGCCACCAAAGCCTGCAGTTCCAAACAGAAAAATCTGTTTATTCTTTAACTGCGATAATAGCTGTAATGTCCTGGTATCTGCATTACCCTTGTCTGTCCAAAATCCGATATAGAGCAGTTCGGAAGAAGGGATCACTGTGTCGGACACACCGAAATACTCACATTCATCCTGAGGTAATGCCTCGTGGATTGCATCAGCCAGCACCTTGGTATTACCTGTTAAGCTGCTATAAACGATGGAATATTTTTTATTCTTCATATCATGTTGTCTCCTTTCATAGGATCATGAAATTATCATATCGCATTCTTATTTTAGTTCGGAAAGCATGATTTGTCGAATGAATTTTCCATAAACATTTTACAGAGCGAAATGGATAGTTGCTTTTCCTGCTACTTGTGATAAATTAGAGTAAATAATGGTCAAAAAACCATCGACATCCGACCTTTGGCACGTTAGAATTATTTGAAAAAGTAAGCTAAAATACAGGAAAAAGAACAGGTAGAGGGGAAATAGTATAAAAAATAAGATTTTTCACACGCAAGAATGGAGGTTATTATGGAATATTCAGCAATTTATCATGATATGGACAAAAGATTCTGTTACGCAATTGATAAGGATCTGTTTGTGATACGTGTGCAGGTTAAAAAAGATGATATGAAGGAGATCATCCTTCACTGTGAAGATAAGTATATACCAATGGAGTGCAAGGATACGCGGAAGACTATTCTGATGAAGAAGATTGCCACTTCACAGTTTCATGATTATTATGAAGCACAGCTTCAGATGCATCTGATATGTCTCAGATATTATTTTGAATTTACGGACACGCAGGGTGAAAAAATATATTATGGCAATTATGAGTTTTCTAAGGAATGCATCACAAACAGGGACAGAATGTTTGATTGTCCGCAGAATCTTCGGGAAGAAGAAATGTTTGAGGTGCCGGACTGGGCAGCAAATAAGGTCGTGTATCAGATTTTTCCGGCCCGTTTTGCAGCATCGCAGCAGGTAGATAAGGAACAATGGTATAAAGCACCAATTTCGTCTATGGATGATCTGCATGGTGATCTCAGAGGAATAATTGAACATCTGGATCACGTTCAGAATCTGGGAATCGATGTTTTGTATATGACACCTGTCTTTAAATCAAATTCAAGTCATAAGTACGATACCATTGATTATTATCAGATCGATCCATCATTTGGAACGACAGAAGATCTCAGGGAACTGGTACAGGAAGCTCATAAGCGTGGAATGAAAATCGTCATGGATGCAGTGTTCAACCATACAGGAAGAGAATTTTTTGCATTTGAAGATATCATGGAAAAGGGAGAAAAATCGAAATATCTGGACTGGTATTATATTGAGAAATTTCCACTTAAAAGTGAAAGAGGAGAGATTCCAAACTATAAATGCTTCGGATACTATGGCGGAATGCCTAAGCTAAATCTGAAAAATCCTGAAGTTGAGAAATTCATTACAGATGTTGCGTGCTATTGGATTAAGGAATGTAATATTGACGGATGGCGAATGGATGTAGGAGACGAGATCAGTCATTATTTCTGGAAGAATTTTAGAAGAGCCGTCAAGGCTGTAAAAAAGGATATGCTGATCATTGGAGAAATCTGGCATTATGCAGGAGATTTTCTTGAGGGAGATGAATGGGATACGGTCATGAACTATCCGTTTTATCTGAATCTGATCGATCTGCTGGCAGATGAAAAGATACAGGTCAGTCAGTTTATACAGAATCTTGGATATTTGAAGGGACGTTTAAATAAAAAATGTTATCCTCTTATGTGGAATCTGATTGACAGCCATGACACAGCAAGATTTTTACATCTGTGTAATGGAAATAAGAAAAAACAGCATTTGGCAGCGGCTTTTCAGCTGTTATTGCCGGGAATGCCAATGATTTATTATGGGGATGAGTTTGCGATGCCGGGAGCAAACGATCCGGATTGCAGGCGCGGTATGTACTGGGATGAAGAATATCAGGACAAAGAGATGTATGAATGGTATAAACAGCTGCTTTGGATCCGAAAAAAACATGCGTGTATTTCAGAAGGCGAACTGATCGGGGCAATTACAAAGGATGAGGAAGAAACAATAGTCCTGATTCGAAAAAATGTCGAAGAGACAATTGCCTTGATTTTTAATTGCAGCAGTAATGCAAAGAACTTTAGCGAGTATGAGGGAAAATATAATTTGCTTAGAGATGAGCCGTTTAATGGAAAAGTTGAGGGGCTTGATGCTGCGGTAATCGTGCTTTAAGAATATATAAGAATGACTCCTGTTTGCATATATTATCTGCAGACAGTATAATCGTATGGTCAGTCAATTGTTATATTTAAATTCTAAGAACTAAGGAAGAACTACTGTATGTTAAATAAAAAAGATTTTTTAAAATATGCATCGACATTAGCATTTCCGATTATGCTCCAAAATCTGATCGGAACATTGGTAAACATTGCAGACACGGTAATGCTTGGATACGTGAGCCAGACTGCCATGTCGGCGTCATCGCTTGCGAACCAGTATACGTTTATTCTTTTCTGCTTATATTATGGAATGGCAACAGGTACTTCGGTTTTATGTGCCCAGTACTGGGGAAAAGGTGATAAAAAGACAGTTGAGACGATTCTTGGCCTCGCAGAACGGATATCCCTGATTATTTCTCTTATATTTTTTGTTATCTCTTTTACTATGCCAACGGCAATTATGAAGATTTTTACAAACAGTCCTGACACGATCGCTGCCGGAAGTGAGTATCTGAAGGTGATTTCATTTTCATTTTTATTCATGGGATTCTCACAGATTTTTATGAGCTCTCTCCGAAGCATCGGGAAAATCATGCTGCCGTCGGTTACGTATATTGTTTCGCTTTGTGTCAATGTACTTTGTAATGCATCCTTTATTTTTGGATTGTTTGGTCTTCCAAAGCTCGGTGTTACCGGTGTTGCACTTGGCACTGTGATTGCCAGAATCTCAGAAGTGTTGATTTGTCTGATTTACTCATTACGCAGTTCAGACGTCAGATTCAGAATAAAATATTTCTTTGCAAAATCAGATATTCTGTTTCAGGACTTTATAAAAATTGCCACTCCAGCCGTGATAAATGACGTTGTCTGGAGCTTTGCCAATTCAGCATTTGCAGCAATTCTTGGTCATATTAGTGATGATATGGTTGCAGCAAATGCCGTTGCTGTTATGGTGGTAAATATCGGCGCTATCGCCTGCCGTGGTTTTGCCAACGCTACTACGATCATTGTCAGTCAGGAACTTGGGAAAGACCGCATCGATACAGCAAGAGAGTACGGAAAACGAATGCTTAGAATAACATTTATTGTCAGCCTGATCGGATGTGTCGTTATTCTGGCGATCCGTCCTATGATACTGGATTTCTACCGGGATAAATTAACAGAGACGGCTATTTATTATCTTGGCATTTTTATCATTATGACAACCTGGCGTTTTGTGGGCGAAGGTATTAATACCTGTCTTATATGCGGCTGCTTCAGGGGTGGCGGTGATACCAGATTTGGAATGATCGTAGATACTATATTTATGTGGCTTGTTGCAGTCCCACTTACTTTTCTTGCTGCATATGTTTTTAAACTGCCGCCTGTCTGGGTATACTTTGTCATGACACTGGACGAGTTCGAAAAAATGCCTGTGGTATTCATTCACTATTTCAGAAATAAATGGCTTACGAACATTACCAGAGATTTTGAGTGATTGCAGTTACCGTAAAGTTTTCTAAACAAGTTGATAAAAAACAAGACTGTCAGATTAAAGTTTCGGTAAATAAGGGGTAACATCATACTCCTGAATGAATTTTACAAATTTAGTTAGCTGATCCGGTACAAAAACACCCTTTTTCCAGATGATACCAAATTTACTGGTGATTTCCGGGGATACCGGGATCACAACAAAATCACGGGGATTGGTAGCGAGAGAGGAATACAAAAAAGCACCACATTTACCACCCCGGACAAAATTAAGGACAGTAACGAGCTGGCTGCAGTACATGTGGACATTTGGTGTGATCCCGGCACTGCGCAGACGGGTGATGACTGTCTGGGTTTGAACAGAGTCCGTATTGAATAAGATAATGGGCTCATCTTTTAACATATCCATTGTAATTTCTTTTTCACCGGCATACCGGTGCGTCTTGGAAACACAGTAGACATATCTGTCTTCCATCATGACATAACTGTTATATTTATCCAGATTATAAAAATCCATATTTGCCATGGCGATATCTAACTGTTCATTGTCGACTAAAGTACGGGCGCGGAGGGAGCCATATTCTAAAAGCTGAATGGGTATATTATACTGTTCCTGAAACTGGTCGGTCACCCGCGGAAAAAATACCGTGCTGATCATAGGAGGAATACCGATCCGCAGCGGGTGCCGCTTTTTTTCAATATTTGAAAAGTCGGTGTACAGTTCCTGCGTCTGTTTTAGAATAAATTCTGCTTTCTGATAAAAAGCCGCACCGTCTTTGGTGAGGGAAATTCTGTTTTTTCCATGGTTAAAAAGTTTCAGATGAAACTCTTTTTCCAGATCCCGGATCGAAGTGGAGATCGTAGGCTGGGAAACATAGAGCGCGTCAGCCGCGCGGGTAATACTATGGTAGCGGCATACCATACAAAAGTATTCTAATTGTGTCAGTGTCATAGAATCCTCCGTCATTGTACAGAAAAATTATACTATAGTTTCAGTATAGGAAAAAACTATGCTGACGTCAAGTATATGAAATGTACATTATACTGAAAATGCGATATGATGTGTTTACAAAAGGAAAACGACAAGGCCATGTCACTTTTTAACACGATAAAAAAGAAAAAAAGGAGGTTTTCTATGAGCCCGACAGTAATTACATTAATATTTCTGGCATTTGCCATTATCATGTTTGTTACAGAGAAGATTCCGCTCGGCCTGACATCCATGATTGTCTGTGTTGGTCTTGTGATTACCGGTGTGTTGAGCGTAAGTGATGCTTTCAATGGATTTATCAACAGTAACGTGATTCTGTTTGTTGCCATGTTCATTGTAGGCGGGGCATTGTTTGAAACCGGTATGGCAAATGAGATTGGAAGTCTGGTAACAAAATTTGCAAAAACGGAACGCAGTCTGATTATCGCAATCATGGTGATTGTGGCAGTTATGAGCGGATTTCTTTCCAACACCGGTACGGCAGCAGTTCTTATTCCGGTTGTAATTGGAATTGCAGCGAAGTCAGGGTATAAGCGGTCAAGACTTTTAATGCCGTTAGTATTTGCAGCAGCAATGGGAGGAAATCTTTCACTGATTGGTGCACCCGGCAATATGATTGCACAATCTGCACTTGAACCGTTGGGATTGAAATTTGGATTTTTCGAGTATGCGATTGTCGGTTTGCCGATTCTGATCGTTGGTATTCTATTTTATGCTACGATCGGATTTAAAATTTTACCGCATCATGACACGACGGATGCAGATGATTCTATTTTTGATGAGTCACAGGATTTTAGCAATGTTCCAAAGTGGAAAAAAGTATTATCGCTGGTGATTCTGATTGCCACCCTGATAGGGATGATTTTTGAAGAACAGATTGGTGTAAAACTTTGTATCACAGGCTGCGTAGGAGCAATTTTATTAATCCTCACCGGTGTCATTTCTGAAAAGAATGCTTTAAAATCCATTGATTTAAAAACTATTTTCCTGTTTGGAGGTACGCTTTCTCTGGCAAAGGCACTCGAGGTTACTGGAGCAGGAGAACTGATTGCAGATAAGGTGGTTGGAGCATTGGGTGAAAATCCTTCTCCGTTACTATTCACTTTTGTGGTGTTTATTCTGTGCTGTATCATGACAAACTTTATGTCAAATACAGCTACTACAGCCCTGATGGCACCGATTTGTATATCCATTGCCCAGGGAATGGGTGCAGATCCAAGAGCAGTTCTGATGGCATGTGTCATAGGAGGTTCCTGTGCCTACGCTACTCCAATCGGAATGCCTGCCAATACGATGGTAGTCGGAGCCGGCAACTATAAATTTATGGATTATGTAAAAGCTGGAATGCCGTTGATCGTCATTGCAACCGTGGTCAGCATGATTATTTTACCAATAGCATTTCCATTTTATCCGTAGGATAAAATTTTTATCACGTAGGATAAAATTTCACTTTTAAATTATATTATTAAAAAATCTGGAGGAAAAAAATATGTCAAATGAAGTACAAGTAAAGAAAATGACTGATATTATGGCGCAGTTCGTAGGATTTACAGCAAAGAAGCTGCCGGATGATGTTATCGCAAAACTGCAGGAACTGAGAGACAAAGAGGATTCTCCTATGACGAATGTCATCTACGATACCATGTTCCGCAACCAGGAACTGGCATTGAAATTAAACCGTCCTTCCTGTCAGGATACCGGTGTATTACAGTTCTGGGTAAAATGTGGAACAAAATTCCCACTGATTGATAATCTGGAAGCATTACTGAAGGATGCAGTGATGCAGGCTACAGTTGCAACACCGCTTCGTCACAATTCCGTAGAAACTTTTGATGAGTACAATACAGGTAAAAATGTAGGAAAAGGAACCCCTACTGTATGGTGGGACATTGTTCCAAATTCCGATAAATGTGAAATCTATACTTACATGGCAGGTGGAGGCTGTACGCTTCCTGGCAATGCCACGGTTTTAATGCCGGGCGAAGGCTATGAGGGAGTGACCAAGTTTGTATTAGATCGTATGACAACTTATGGATTGAATGCATGTCCTCCACTTTTGGTTGGTGTCGGCGTTGGTACTTCCGTAGAAACAGCAGCATTAAATTCGAAAAAGGCACTGATGCGTCCGGTAGGTTCTCACAATGACAATGCTAACGCTGCTAAGATGGAGAAATTGTTGGAAGACGGTATTAATGCCATTGGTCTTGGACCGCAGGGTATGGGTGGCAATTATTCTGTCATGGGAGTTAACATTGAGAATACCGCACGCCATCCATCTGCGATTGGTGTGGCAGTAAATGTAGGCTGCTGGAGCCACAGAAGAGGACATATTGTATTTGATAAGGACTTAAACTTTACGGTAGATACCCATACCGGTTTTGAATATAAGGAAGAGAACTAATTCAGAAGGGAGAGAATAATTATGGCAGTAGAAATAAAAGATGGTAAGAAAATTCTGGTAACACCTGTATCGGCAGAGGATTTAAAGGATATTCATATTGGAGATATTGTATACCTGACAGGAGATATTACAACCTGTCGTGATGTGGCACACCGTCGTGTTGTAGAAGAGGGAAGAGAGATTCCTGTGGATGTCAGAGATGCTGCAATCCTGCATGCCGGCCCGATTATCCGCCCCTTGGGAGATGACAAATACGAGATGGTATCCGTAGGCCCTACGACATCTATGAGAATGGAAAAGTTTGAGTATGAATTTGTAGAGACCACAGGCGTCCGTGTCATTGTAGGCAAGGGCGGCATGAAGGAAAATACCGAGAGAGCCTGCAAGGACTTTGGTGCAATCCATTGTGTATTTCCTGCAGGAAATGCAGTCGTGGCGGCAGTAGAAGTGGAAGAAATCGTGGAGGCACAGTGGAAAGATCTGGGAATGCCTGAGACTTTGTGGCATTGCCATGTAAAAGAATTTGGACCACTGATCGTATCCATTGATTCTTATGGAAGAAACTACTTTGAAGAGAAGAAAGTGGAATATAATAAAAAGAAAGATGAGCAGGTCGAAATCATCAGCAAACAGGTCGGGTTCATTAAATAAAATCCGAACATAGTAAATATGTGTAGAAAAATAAAAGACCTTCTGTGGAAAAAGCTGGATTCATCAAAGGATGAAACAGGCTTCTGCAGAAGGTCTTTTTAATACCATAAGCAATGCTGATCATATATCACGGGTTGGACCAATGCGTATTGTGAAGAAAAAATAATTGACATAGCAGAAGTATTACCCTATAATCGTTCTAAAAAGAACAATAAGGAGGCGCAGATGTATTTCTGGGACAAGCATAAGACGATTACAAACTATTATGAATTACTTTCTGGCGAGGTGTGCGATCAATATGAGTTAACACAGATGGAATACGATATAATTATGTTTTTACATAATAATCCACATCATAATACTGCAGCGGAAATAGTAAGGATCAGAAAATCAACGAAATCACATGTTTCTTCTTCATTGAAAAAATTGGAAAACAAAGGTCTTATAAAAAGAAAACAAAGTAAAGATAATAAAAAACATATTGAAATTGTCCTTCTGGATGATGCGGCACTTATCGTGGACGCAGGATTAAACGCACAAAAACAGTTTGCACAGAATGTTTTAAGAGGGCTGACAGAAGAAGAAAAGCATGTGTGTATGAATGTATTTGACAAAATTTGTAACAATGCGGAAGAACTATTAAGAGGAGAGAGCAAGTGAAAAAGAGTAATTATAAACCACAGATTCCGGATTTGATGGAAGCAGTCTTTGATGCAGTGTATCTGACTTTTGATCTGGCAGCAGCAGTCTTATTTTTTTTATTCTCAAAAGGAAATATCCTGTATGTACTATATGGAATACTGACATTGATACTTTGTGGAGGGGATGCTTTTCATCTGGTGCCAAGAATTATAAGGGCTGTACGTGGAACAAATGATAAAATAAAGAGACAGCTTGGAATTGGATTGCAGGTATCGTCTATCACAATGACGATGTTTTATATTCTTTTAATGTATATATGGAAATATACATTCCCGGAATTAAAAATACCAGTAGTCATTGAGGGTGTTATATGGATATCAGCGGTTATCAGAATTGTGATATGTATGTTTCCGCAGAATAACTGGTGTACAGATGAAGGAAATATGAAATTATCTGTTATAAGAAATGCGGTCTTTGCTGTTACCGGTATAGGTGTAATGATCTTATATCTGATTTCCGGAAATACATATGGATATCATATGACGAGGATGGCTGCAGCCATCATTATTTCTTTTGGATGTTATCTTCCGGTAACACTGTTCAGTAAAACAAAACCGCAGGTCGGATTATTAATGATACCAAAGACCTGCGCATATATGTGGATCATTGTAATGGGGCTTCAGCTTATGTTTTAAGAGCAGTAATATCTGCAGAAAGGCAGGAAATTATAGTGAATGTAGAAAGATTTGTAAAACTAATGACAGGACATTTTGATAACAAAGAACAATTTACAGAAATGAAAGAAGATGGGAAAATATTTCCATATGCACAGCATGTGAATACTGTCTGTAACGATAAAATAAAAAATCTGAAAAGTTTACACCAGCTATATATCAGGAAAAGGATGGTGTCTGGGAAGGGGCAGTGTGAGCCAATTTACCCCGGTTATGGTATTCAGGCTGTGGGAGAAATTTTCAGACACTTGTCTGGAGGTATCCGAAAGTATGGAAGTCCATGGAAAGAGAACATTTGGATATGATGTGCCGATTAGATATAAAAGGGTAGCAAGTGAGGGATAAAGCAGGAAAGTTCATTGGTATTTGCCAGAGCAGAGTCTCTGGGAAAAAGGAGAAATATGATAATGTCAAAAGATGAATATTTAATCACAGATGAGCCCCTTAAAGCACTGACAATATTTGCAATGCCGATGATTCTCGGCAGTTTTTTTCAGCAAGTGTATAATATGGCTGATTCCATCATTGTTGGTCAGTTTGTCGGTTCCTCTGCACTTGCAGCTGTCGGTGCCTGTGCTGCACTGACGAATGTATTTATTTGTGTGGCATTAGGTGCCGGTGTCGGTGCCGGTGTGCTCGTAAGCCGCTATTTTGGTGCCGGAGATTATGGTAAAATGAAAACAATTGTGTCAACATCGTTGGTCAGTTTTCTGATTTTAAGCCTGCTTCTGGGTGGCTTTGGTTTTTGTTTTTCACATTCAATGATGAATTTATTACAGACACCAACTGATATACTGGAAGAAGCAGTACAGTATCTCCGCATTTATTTCGTAGGATTTCCATTTCTGTTTATGTATAATATTTTTTCAACGATGTTTAACTCAATTGGAGAATCAAAAATACCATTGGGTCTTTTGATATTTTCTTCTATTTTAAATATTCTTATGGATCTTTGGATGGTGGCAGGACTTGGTCTCGGTGTGTTCGGGGCAGCTCTTGCAACCCTTATTGCACAGGGGATTTCTGCGGTATTTTCATTTCTGATTTTCTTTTGCCGGATGCGTCAATATAAGAGTCAATTTCAGTGGTTTGATGGTCAGGAATTACATTTGATGCTCAAAATTGCTGTACCGTCGATTCTCCAGCAGTCCACAGTGTCAATTGGTATGATGATCGTACAGGCAGTTGTAAATCCATTTGGTACACAGGCACTCGCAGGTTATGCGGCAACAATGAGAGTAGAGAATGTTTTTTCGTTGATATTTGTGTCCATCGGCAATGCGGTTTCACCGTATGTCTCACAGAATCTTGGTGCAAAGAAAATTAACCGCATCAAAAAAGGATATCACGCTGCGCTGGTATTAGACCTGTGTTTCGCAATTCTTGCATTTGTAGTTATTGAAACCATGTACACACAGATTTCTTCATTATTCCTGGGTAAAGATGGAACTGACTTAGCATATCAGGTGTCCGGGGATTATATGAGATGGCTTGGCTGTTTTTTTATCTTCATGGGTATTAAGATGGCAACAGATGGAGTTCTGCGTGGACTTGGGATTATGCGCCCATTTCTCATTGCAAATATAGTTAACCTTGCAATCCGCCTGTCTGTTGCCATGATTTTTGCACCATGTTTTGGCATTGCATTTGTCTGGCTTGCTGTACCTGCTGGCTGGTTTGCAAATTTTCTGATTTCTTATATGGCACTTAGGAAATCATGGCCGGTTTCAACAGTCTGTAACAGTGTTGCGAACGGATAGTTACTGTTCACAGGCAGGCATTTTCTGAACTGAAAATGCTGTATGATACAGTGGTGGCAGCAGATTTTGCCGATTTGGAATGCGAAGCATCGGCAAAATCCGTTACTGGAACGAGGTACGAGTGAACAGTAACAACGGATAAGTGACGGGATGTAAATATTTTATAATGGATGTTTTCAGGCTTGTTTTAATGTGTTAAAATATAGACTATAAATCCATGCATGATAGTGCAAAAAGCGGGAGGTTCTGTTATGGCAAAAGACGATTCATTAAAGAAACCAAAGAAGATAGAGGTCAATCGTATTATGATTTTTATATCATCGATATTGATACCATTTTTGTGGATTGATCTGTATTTAGTTTCGAAGAATACATCAAAACTGATGGTTGTGGGTATTATTGCAGCGCTTATTTTAGTATGGACAGGTTTGCTTGTCACATATATCCATAGGATGAAAAATGAGGAAAAAGCCCATTCGGATGAACAGGTAGAAGAACTGCTGCGTACAGGAAAAGCCAATTATCTGATGCAGAAAAAGTTAGCGGAAAAGATAGATAATATCGGAGAAAAAGATGCAGTTCCAGCGGATGAGATCATTACGGCACAGAAGGCAATTGCAAAGCTGATGCTTGCACGAAACAAAGAAAATACAGATGCTCTTATGCATTCGAATGAGCAGGTGATTGAAAAAACGTTGGAAGTAGAAGAAAAGCTTTCTGAAAACAGTCAGCAGATCATGGACATGCAGAAAAACCAGATGGATGAAAAATTACAGGAATTGACGCAAAGTCAGAAATTAGTTCTTGATAATTTAAATGCTGTCAAAGAATCACTGCAGAGTGACATGCAGGATGTTTTGTCAAATATGATTCATGACACATTGGAGAAAGAACTTGCATCTGCCATAGAGCAGATACATACTTATGTGAAAGAGGCGGCAAGTCAGGCTGTTGATTCAGTAAAGGAGAATCCTGCTGCGGAAGTGCCGGTTATGGCAGCTGTTTCCCCGGCAATGGATGAAGAATTACCGGATCCAGGAATGCCGGCAGAAAGTGAAGAATTACCGGATCATGGAATGCCGACAGAAGATGAAGAGTTGCCGGATCATGGAATGCCGACAGAAAGTGAAGAGTTGCCGGATTCAGGAATGCCGACAGAAGATGAAGAGTTGCCGGATCTGGGAATGCCGGCAATGGATGAAGATCTGTCTAATATGGAACTGCCAACATTGGGAGAAGAATTATCAGAAACAGAACTCCCGGATTTAACTGACGGCGGAGATCTGGATGAGGAACCGTCAATCGGCGAGATGCCGTTAATGGAAGAGGAAGAGCCGGAAGCAGCCGATACATCCCTGATAGATGAGGAACCGTCAATTGGAGAGATGCCGTTAATGGAAGAGGAAGAACCTGCGGCGGTTGATACATCCTTAATGGAGGAAGAACCGTCAATCGGCGAGATGCCGGTTTTTGATGATTTGAACGATGCTGCATCAGCCGTGGAGGAGGTGCAGGCAGAACCGGTAGAAGAAGTGGAAGCGGAAGAAGTTCCGATTACGGAGGAAGCAACAGTAGAGCCGGATACGGATGCAGTAACTTTGACAGAAGAGATTCCGGTATCCCCGGAGGAGTCGGTAATTGAGGAAGTAAAGATTCCGGAAGAAACTACCATCACAGAAGAAATTCCGGTTTCCGCAGATGAATCAGTAATCGAAGAGGTGCCGGCACAGGAAGCAGAGCCTTCCATGGCAGATATGAGCAATCCAAATAAGATCATGACACCGGATGAAATTGCAGCGTTGATCGCAAATTTATAGAAATGCATCATAAGTAAAACGCAATTAAAGATGTATTTGAAAGGGCGTGTGAAAAAATGATTCTTACTTTTTCACACGCCCTTTTTGGCATTTGGTCATCAAAGCTCTGCGGTAATGCGCACGATCTCTTTGATCACAGCTACAGCAGTTTTCATTCCCTCCACACTGATGTGTTCGAATGGACCGTGGAAACCGTAACCGCCTGTGCCAAGATTCGGGCACGGAAGTCCCATAAAGCTTAAACGCGCGCCGTCGGTACCGCCGCGTACCGGACGTGAGATTGGTTCAAGACCAACAGAAGAAATAGCTTTCTTTGCGATATCCACAACATAAGTATTTTTCTCAATGATTTCCAACATATTTGCGTAGGAATCGTGGATAGTCAGTGTAACAGTTCCGACACCGTATTTTTGGTTCATGGAATCTGCGATTTCCTGCATTTTTTTCTGACGTGTTTCAAACATCACTTTATCGTGATCACGAATGATGTACGAAAGAGTTGCTGCGGCAACGTCGCCGGACATATCGGTCAGATGATAGAAACCTTCTCTTCCCTCGGTGTGGGCAGGCGTTTCCGTTGGAGGAAGCTGAGACTGGATCTCACATGCAACGAGAGCGGCATTGACCATGATATCTTTCGCCTCACCAGGGTGGACATTCACGCCTTTGACAGCGAAAACTGCGCTTGCGGCATTAAAGTTTTCATAGGCAACCTCGCCCTCATAATCGCCATCTACCGTGTAGGCAAAATCTGCTTTAAAGTAGTCAAGATCAAACAGATCCGCACCACGTCCGACTTCCTCATCCGGTGTAAAACCGATCCAGATATCGCCGTGTGGAATGTCCGAGGAGATGAGCTGTTCAGTAGCAGTCATGATCTCAGCAACGCCTGCCTTATCGTCTGCACCAAGCAGAGTTGTGCCGTCTGTCGTGATCAGGGTTCTGCCCTTTAAAGTTTTCAATTCCGGAAAATCAGATGTTTTTAAAACGTCACCGGTTCCTTTTAAAATAACATCCTCACCGTTGTAATCCGGAATGATCTGGGGTTTGACATTTTCACCGGAAAAATCAGGTGCCGTATCCATATGGGAAATAAAGCCGACCGCTTTTTTGTCTTCGTATCCAGGGGTAGCCGGGATCAGGCCGTAGATGTAACAGTGGTCTGTCAGTGTTACTTTCTGTAAACCAAGATCAAGTAATTCTTTTTCTAATTCTTTTGCCAGGTTAAATTGTCTGTCCGTAGAAGGAATCGTATCGGAATCTTCACTCGAAGTAGTCCAATAGGAAACATATTTTAATAGTCTTTCATCAACACGCATGATAAATGAGTGACCTCCTTTAAATTTGATAGACTAAAAAAGTGCGTTTTTCAGTCCATGAATAAAATACCACAGAATAGAAAATCCGCCAATGAAAAAAATGAAGATTTTCTAAAAAAACGCTTGCAATTTAAAAAAAATTAATATATAATATCATTTGTGTTCACGAGAGATAAACATATGCGCCACTAGCTCAGCTGGCAGAGCACCTGACTCTTAATCAGGGTGTCCAGGGTTCGAACCCCTGGTGGCGCATTACGAAGTACCGATTTTATAGCAGATGGCTATGGGGTTGGTGCTTTTTTTTGTTCAATCTTTACTGTGTGATCTCCAATATAAAATTACCCATAAGAAACAGAGCTGCCATAATTTTGAAAACAAGATCAAAATTACGACGGCTCTGTTTTTTTGTCAATAAATTGTATACAACATGCAATTAGCGGGAGGCAATGAGTTTACAGATCGGATTTCCTTTTGAGGAGAATTTTTCTTCGTACTCTGTCATAATATTTCCTTCATTTAAAACAGAATCATGATGGAGATCTCGGGTGGAGGCATCTAAATGCCATCCGGCTTCCGGGATTTCTTCTAAGGAAAAGGTAAAAAGATCCTGATTATCGGTCTTAAACTCCAGTCTGCCATCCGGTTTTAAAATGGCATCGTAACGCGCAAAAAACTGACGGGAGGTAAGACGGCGTTTTGCATGACGGTCTTTCGGCCAGGGATCTGAAAAGTTCAGATAAATGCGGGAAACTTCATCTTTGGCAAAAACCTCTGTGACATCAGCGGCATCCATGCAGATGAATCTTAAGTTTGGCATAGGAGTTTCTTCCATTTTCTGAAGCGCACGTAAAAGTACACTCGAATAGCGTTCGATACCGAGGTAATTGATGTCCGGGTGCGCCGCAGCCATATCCATGATAAAACGGCCTTTTCCCATTCCAATTTCAATATGGAGAGGCTGGGTGGAAGAAAAAACTGACTGCCAGTTCCCTTTTTTTGACTCTGGTTCCTTGATGCAGTATTCACTGTTTAAAATTGCTTCATCAGCACCTGGGATATTTCTTAATCGCATATAAGTTATAATCCTGCCTTTCGTTGTAAAGTGTACAGAAAATCGTTGCCCGAAAAAATTATTTTCATACAGAAAAGTGTGCAAAAAGCACACAGAGGTATTTTACAATAAAACAATGAAAAAAAGTAGCATTATTTTAAGAAAACCTTAAAAGAAAATTTGCGCATAAAGGTTGCATGTATTTTTTTCAAAGTTTATACTGATACTAGCAAAGATGTACTTATAAATCAGGAGATTACTTATTAAAAAATGAGATATAAAATAGATAGAAATCATAAAATAACCCGCTTCTTATGTTTACTGCTTGGAATGATACTGCTGACCGGAAGTATGTGTATCCCGGTCTATGCGGCAGAATACTGGCCGGAAGGTCCTGAGGTCGTATCCCCGAATGTGATCGTGATGGAGGCTTCTACAGGGACAGTCCTTTATGATCGTGATAGTTTAGAGGCGCATTATCCGGCAAGTATCACAAAGATCATGACAACGCTGATCGCACTGGAAAATTCAGACTTGAATGATATTGTGACTTTTTCAGATGCCGCGATCGATAATACGGAAGGATCCGGTATTGCAAGGGACTATGGCGAACAGATGACGATGGAACAGTGTCTCTATGCGGTTATGCTTGCGTCGGCAAATGAGTGTGCATATGCGGTTGCAGAGCATGTAGGGGGCACCATTGAAAATTTTGTTGCGATGATGAATGAAAAAGCCAAAGAACTTGGCTGTCAGAATACACATTTTGCCAATCCACATGGTCTGCATGATGAAAACCATTATACCTGCTGCTATGATATGGCATTGATCGCAATGGCAGCATATCAGAATGAGACATTTCGGATTATTGTGGGAACCGCACGTTATACGATCCCGCCGACGAACAAACACGCAGAGCAGACAGATCTGCAGAATCATAACGAGATGCTTTATCCATTCCAGACCAACAAGTATGTGTATGATGGCTGTACCGGTGGAAAGACGGGGTATACCAATGCGGCAAACAGTACGCTGGTAACTTATGCAGAACGTGATGGAATGACACTGATCTGCGTAGTCATGAATACGCAGTCACCAAATCAATGGCTTGACAGCAGAAATCTGTTTGATTACTGTTTTGACAATTTCCAGCTTTTTAATATTGCGGAAAACGAGACAAATTATACGTCGGCGGAACAAAAAAATGCAGGCACACTCAATACAAATGAACCGTTTGTGGATATTGACAAAGATGCAGGTATCGTACTTCCAAAGACAGCGGAGTTTTCCGATGCGACGTCAAAAATTGTCTATGACGATGTGACGAATGATACGGTTGGAACAATTGAGTATACTTATGCGGGGCACGAGGTTGGAAAGGCAGATATTGTAAAAACAAACGTGCAGGTACCGGAATATAAATTCAGCAATCAGACAGACGTAAGCGAAGAGGCACAGACGGAAGAAACAGAGCATGTTTCAAAAATACAGATCAGGATGAGTACGATCATAACCGTGGTGGTTGTAGTTCTTGTCTTACTTGTTCTTGGGATTATTATAAAGAAAGTTGCAGATAACTTTTATATCATAAAACATAATTTTGAAGTGCGAAAAGAACATAAAAGATTATTTAAGCGTGAAAAGAAACGCAATAAAAGACGTAGAAGACGCAGATAATAAAAATTTAAAAGAAAATCGTCTGGAACATAAAAGTTGCAGTCGATTTTTTTAATTCATAGGAAATTACGTCCTATGAATTAAAAAGCCCTCCGGGCGGG
>OLPG01001257.1_pt1 | contig 21684 bp, 13 predicted proteins | sample 1672311 | NCBI WGS metagenome assembly OLPG01 (sample SAMEA3136670, study PRJEB25190) | human gut metagenome | biome: human gut; feature: human-associated habitat; material: faeces | place: Austria | collected 2013 | reverse complement strand
TGGCCAGCACCTTGTCGATGGTAGCCTTCTCTACGTTGAGGATCTTACCGCGGATCGGAAGGATCGCCTGATAGTTACGGTCTCTGGCTGTCTTGGCCGAACCGCCGGCGGAATCTCCCTCTACGATAAAGATCTCACACAGTGACGGATCCTTTTTCTCACAGTTGGCCAGCTTGCCGTTGGAATCAAAAGAGTATTTCTGTTTGGTGAGAAGGTTTGTCTTGGCACGTTCTTCTGTCTTACGGATCTTGGCTGCTTTTTCCGCACAGGAAAGTACGGTCTTCAGTGTTTCCAGATTTCGGTCAAAGAAGAGTACCAGCTGTTCTCCTGCCACTTTACCGGTGGCTCTGGACGCATCCTGGTTGTCCAGCTTGGTCTTGGTCTGGCCCTCAAAACGGGGTGCCGGATGTTTGATGGAGACAACGGCTGTCATACCATTTCTAATATCTGCTCCTGTAAAGTTGGGATCTTTATCCTTCAGTACACCAATTTCACGTGCGTAAGTGTTCATTACGGTTGTAAAGGTTGTCTTAAAACCGGTCAGATGCGTTCCACCTTCTGCATTGTAAATATTGTTACAGAATCCAAGGACGTTCTCACGGAATTCATTGGTAAACTGAAAAGCTATCTCTACCTGGATTCCGTCTGCCTCTCCTTTAAAGTAGACCGGATCATGAAGTGGCTGCGTGTTCTTATTGAGGTCACGAATAAATCCCACGATCCCTTCCGGTTCATGGTACTGGATATCTTCGATCGTATCCCCCCTGCGGTCCTCAAAATGGATGGTAAGTTCCGGATTCAAATAGGCAGTTTCGTGAAGACGGCTCTTTACATCGGCTGCCCCGAATCTTGTTTTCTCAAAAATCTCCGGGTCCGGAAGGAAGTTCACACAGGTTCCGGTTCCTCTGGTTTTCCCCAGCTTCGGGAGAAGTCCCGCTTCCAGTTCAATGGTAGGGATTCCTCTCTCATAGTGGTCATGATGTACATAGCCGTCACGGCTGATCTTAATATCCAGATAGGTGGACAATGCATTTACAACCGAAGAGCCCACGCCATGAAGTCCACCGCTTGTCTTATATGCGGAATTATCAAACTTACCGCCTGCATGAAGAGTTGTAAAAACAAGTCGTTCCGCTGACACGCCCTTGGCATGCATATCTACCGGGATTCCTCGTCCATTATCTTCTACTGTACAGGAACCGTCCTTCTCGAGAACTACATGGATCAGGCTGCAGTATCCTGCAAGATGCTCGTCCACCGCATTGTCTACGATCTCATATATCAGATGGTTCAGTCCCTTTCTGGATACGCTTCCGATGTACATACCGGGGCGCTTTCGCACGGCCTCGAGGCCCTCCAGGACAGAGATACTGCCCGCATCATAAGTGTCTTTTTTTGCCATTCCACTGATTCCTTTCTTTTTTATATTCGAACATTTGTTTGTATTATACTCAAAATATATGTACTTGTAAAGTCCACATGATCATCTTTTTTCTGCAATTTTTCCAAAAGATACGCGTGGCAGTTCAAGGAACCGATCTTCCGAAAAATCGCTTTCTTCAGCCGCCACAGCCTATCTATTCTATCAAAAGTATCTGTAAACTTCAAGCAATTTGTGTCTGTCTGAATACAACAGGCGGAAAACCCTGCTTTTTATGAAAGCATGTTTTCCGCCTGTTTCTGATCATTTCAGGAAATTTTTTCCAGAAGCTTCTCCTCGCACAGGGGCCTGGAAAAATAATATCCCTGTATCATATCCACACCCCATTTTTCCAGAAGCTTTACCTCCTTTTCGGTCTCAGCGCCTTCTGCGATCACCTTATATCCCATATGCTGCAGGATCATGACAATGCTGCGATAAAAGGTAGCCGTCTGAGGATCGCTGCTGACCCCGGACAAAAGAGAACGGTCCATTTTTACTGCTGAAAACGGGATGCGAAGAACTGCGTTCAGATTTGCATAACCGGAACCGAAATCATCCAGGCACATGTGGATCCCCACTTCTGCAAAATCATCAATGGCTGTGCAGAAGCTTTCGCTGTATTCGGTTGCCACGTTTTCCGTGATCTCAAACTGAAAATATCCTGGATCTAATCCATACCCCTGTATGATCCCGATAAGCACATGGCTGTATCCGGGTTTCATCAGTTCGGAAGGAGAAAGATTGAATTTCACATTCCGGATCTTCTTCATGATATATTCATGTTCTTTTATAAAACGGCAGACCTTGTGAAGCTGAATACATCCCACTGCCGAGATCATTCCCTGTTTTTCCGCGATCCCGATAAACACATCCGGCGGGATCATTCCCAGAACAGGATGTTTCAGCCGGCTCAGTGCCTCCAGAGTAATAAAATCCTGGTTTTTTATAGAATATACCGGCTGATAATATACTTCAAACAGATCCTCTTTCACAGCCTTCTGAAGAAAATGCTCCACTTCCTGCTCATATCGGAAGCCCTCCAGGATCTTGCTGTCCGACTGGATCAGGACCGTATCCTGACGGTTCTGTATCAGAGAGATCATATATTCAATATAAGAAAGAATACTATCCTCTTTTTCCAGTTTTTCCGCATTCATGATCCCGCAGATCGCAGCATGGAACGACACCTTTTCGTTTTCGATAAAAAACGGCTTTTTCAGAAATTCTTCTATGCCGTCTCTGGCTTTTTCATAATCTGTCAGCGAGTCCAGCACTGCCAGAAAGCAATTGCCTGTGATACGAAAGATCTGCACTGAATCCGTGATCTCCCGAAATCCCTTCGCCGCCCGGATCAGCAGCTGATCTCCCACTCTGGTACCGTAGATCCGGTTGATCTGCTTCATATTGCGGGCATCCACAGCAAGCAGATGAAAGCTTTCTTTTCGATAGAGCTTTTCTCCGATCCATTTGTCAAAATACTGTTTGTCAAATAAACCTGTCATACTGTCCGTATATTCACCTGGATTGTTCATAGTAAGATAGATCAGCCAAAGTCCTACAGAAAGTCCGAAGCCGGTAAGCAGTATTCTTTCCGCGGCAATCTGGAGAAACAGGCAGGCTGCTTCGATAAACCAAAATCTCCATATGGTGCGCCGTATTTCTTTTTCTGCTGTTTTTCCATAAAGTAACATAAATGCAACGATCACCAGCATAAAAAAGAATACATATCCATAGAGCAGAAAATGAAAACTTCCCCGGATAAATCTACCTTCCTGGTCAAAATAAAAAAGCCATCCCGTCCGTAAGTTTGCTGTAACTGCCAGCAGCATTGCAGCCGGCAGGACCACCCAGCCGGTTTTCAGCCATTTATACTTCTCCTTCTGTCTTCCGGTGATGATCCGAATGTAGCAGAAAAGCCCGTAGGTAAGTATGACATCACAGAAATAATAGAGCGTCAGGACCAGCGCTGACATTCTGCAGCCTTCGCTGCTGCCGCCTCCCGCGATCACCGCACTCAGCATATCCAGCAGCACGTAAACGCCGCTGAAAGCCAGAAAACATACAAAATTCCTGTTTTCCGCATTGTTCAGTCTTTTATGAGAAAAATAATGTATCGCGATCATCGTCACCAAAACAAGGGATGTGATCTGAAAACAGTTAATATACTCCATTTTTCAAATCCCCCTTCTTTTTGTTCTCATAAAGCTTCCTGTCTGCCTCATATTTCCATTCTCCTATGGGTTTCAGAGAACCATCCTTATTCCGCAGATGGCTGCATCCCAGAGATAACGAAAAACGATGTCTGCATCCTCTCCCGATATTCCGTAGTTCTTCTTTCAGGCGTTCCGGCCAGAATTCATCCGGTACTTCCGAATCATAGACCAGAACCGCAAATTCATCCCCGCCGATGCGGTAGCAGGTTCCTTTTTCCTGGAAAACGTTCTCCACACATCTGGCCGAGATCACCACCATCTCGTCTCCTGCAGCCCGTCCGTATTCTTCGTTGATCACGCGAAGCTGATCGATATCGATATACATAAGAAGGATATCCCGGTATCTGCCCATATCTGCGGAAATACTTTCCAGTTTTTTCTCAAAATTGGCTCTCGTCTCAAGTCCTGTCATCCCATCCTCTCTGGACAGTCGTTCGTAAGCCTGGGATTCCAGACGGTAACGGACGTTGTCTGCCATCATCATGACTGCGTCTGCAATGACCAGCACAAGAAACACAAGATTTCCCAATTCAAAAATGGATCCATAGTAGGAAATCTCGAATAGCCAGTACAGGATCAGCGCTATGATACCGCTTGCTCCCACGATGATATATGCAATGAGAAGCAGATGTATCTCACGCTGTTTATGCTTCCGGTACTCCCGGATCAGAAGTACCGCTGATATCAGGACCCACACAAACAGCAGGATATGTGTTACAAACAGCATATCCTTAAATTCAAAGGCTCCTAGGATCACCAGAACTCCCTGTAAAACAGCATTCAGATAAAATGTAAAGATTCCAAGATCCAGGAGCCTGTATTTTTTCATGTTTCCGATATTCTGCAAAAAACGCAGCATCGGAACTGCCAGCAGCATGAACATATAAAAAGAAATGAGACATAATACTTCGGGGCATCTGCTGTAGCTTTGTGCCAGTGATGAGTCCGTCACCAGCCAGATACTGCACATCATAAGGAACAGTGCCACATCCCGGAACCGTCTGTCCGGCATCTGCCTTATTCTCATATAGATGCAGATGCACAGGGCGATCATACTTAATACGATCATGATCGTTGCCGCCCCTAAAGGAATGGCTGCTTTTCTGATCTGATACCAGGCTATTGCACTTCCGGTTCCTATGCATACCGGCTCTATAACATATTTTCCTCTCTGAGGCGCAGAATAGCTGAACGTCAGGACTTTTCCCTCTGTGTCATTACCCAGAGCGGCGATGCACTGCACCTTGGAACGCATCTGCACATTTTTGGAAAACATGGCCTCCTTATATTCATACAGGATCTTTCCATTCAGGCGTATCACCAGATCGTACTGGGCTCCTGTAGAAGCCACGGTCATTCCTCTGCTTTCCGCTCCCAGACTTTCATTGTACAGGATCAGCTTTTCACCTGTTTTTGCCGGAATTTCCGCAGGCAGGGTGATCTCCTGTTTTTTTCCGTCCTTTATGTAGTACCATCCTTTGTTAAGAAGCTGTACACTGTCCTGCTTCTGGATCAGCCCCCCTGTGTGGATCGCCGCAAAGATCGCGCCAAAAACCAGCAGTACCACAAAAAAAAGAAAGGATTCTCCCTTCCATATCAAATTTTTCTTTTTTCTGTAATCCATACTCTTCCTCTTTATATTTTTTTATTCCATTTCGTTTTGTATCTATCATATCATCAATAGATTTTTCCGTCAAAAAAATTGTCAAAAAACAGAGTGAAACTTTTTTTCAAAAAAAGAAAAAAAGTGCTTGCATTTTGTAAGAAAGTATTATATACTAACGAAGTCGGTTGCGGGAAACAACAGAAATCAAGAGCAAACGACACAAATGAATATGGCCAGTTGGTCAAGGGGTTAAGACGCCGCCCTCTCACGGCGGAAACACGGGTTCGATTCCCGTACTGGCTATCAGATGAAGCAGTTAGAAACCTTATTCTAACTGCTTTTTTCGTTGTTCCGGAAGTGATGAAAAACAGGGGTGTCATCAAAAGTGTCATCAAACACACGTTCAGATACTTTTTTCACCCAAATTTAAACTCTGGAATGGAATTCATCAGCTCTACTTTCGTATCCATACTCTTTCGATTCCTCAGATAATGTTCTTCCGTACACTTAAAATCCGTATGTCCCATCTGACTGATTAACAATTTCTCGTCTATATGGTTATCTCCTAGGATGCTGGCATAAGTTTTTCGTATCTTGTGCGGAGATTTAGACACACAGCAAGTTTTTTTGCATACATCACGTAATCTGTTACGGAACGAGAAAGTCTTTAAGCGTTCTCCTTTTTCCATAAAGATGTATTCGCCTTTCGGATTCATCATCCGCAGCCGTTTGAAAATTGTACATGCGGACGCTGGAAGAGCAATTTCACGAATTCCAGCCTGCGTCTTAGGAGTTTCTTTTATTACAAAAACATATTTTCCATCATCGCCCTCATACCGTCTCTCAGTTCTTCTGATTTTGATGTGTGTTTCTGTAATATCTTCCCATTTCAACGCTGCCAGCTCACCAACTCTTACGCCAGACACAAACATAAGTATCAGCCCAAGATTTCTCATATCAGGATGATCCCAGAGATAATTCAGCACTCTTGGATACTCGTCTTCGTCAAAGATCTCTTGGTTTTCTTCTTTAACGGTTTTCTGGAACGTATAAGCAGAGCTGTCCATATTGTTGAACATTTTTTCCACATCAAAGTTGATCCATTTCTGTCTTGCAGCATATTTCAGGAACCCTCTGGTAATGCCCTTTAAGTTGGAAAATGCTTTAGCATTCAGTTGTTTTTTGCAGATTTCATTTTCCAGGAATGTCTGAAAATCTTCCGGGCTTATAGCTTTGATCCGATTCTTACCGAATTCTGTATAATGCCGGTCAAAAACTTGAACATACCTCTGTGCAGTTCCTTCACATACATTTCCAAGCTCAAGCTTATGTTCCTTCCATCTATTAAATACCTCTTCAATCGTAGGATTCTCAATCTGTTCTCTCCAGTAAGCAATGATAATCTCCTCGACTGCCTCTTTCGTAGAACGTCTTAGCTGTTTACGGCCATTGGTCTTTGAAGGATCTGGAACATAGCTCGTCCACCGTTTATTTTTTTCTGTCGGTGCACTGATCTTCCATGGATTCTTTGCAAGCAGTTCTTCTCTTTTCTTCATTTTTATTTTTTCCTGCACATCCAAAAACATCTTACCGTCTTTGGCCAGAAATTGCAAGATATCATTCTCTGTTACTTCGGTTAATGAGTTGTTTGTCCCCCGGACGTCTTTATTCTTTCTATTGTTTACTTTTATCAATTTCTTAGATGATTTTTTTATTATTTTCCTTTTTTATTTAATGTGTCACACATATTATGACATAGAACATCTCCGGCAGCAGTCTTGCAGTAAGAAAAAAATTTTCCTCACTCAGCACTTTTTTACGGTGCATTTTCAGACAGTGCGGCGGAGTTTGGCTCACTAGAAGAGCCACAGAAAAATTACTGGTTAAAATACTGTATTGTTGCACGCTTGATCTCAGATATGGCGGCCTGGATATCTTTCTCACTGAAAAATTCGCATCCATAACGGTTCTTGTGATTCTTCACACGGATTTCAGGATTTTTCACTTCGCCAGTCATTTCTATCAGCTCAATCATCTGTTCCTTGCAGAAAATACAGTTCTGATACTTAATCAGAAAATCTGTCAAGCTCAGGAATTCTTTTGGAAAAACATCTTTTCCGTCTCTATATATACAGATCAATTCCTGGTTGTATTTGCGGTAAGTCTGCTCGTAGCATTCAAACGCTTTATCCCACCGTGCAAACCAGTGCTCCATAAATTCATGCCATAAGTCCTTAACATGAAGAGCTTTGCTTCTCACTTCCAGGCGGCAGGCTGCTTCGTCATGGCCATGGCTTTGCGCTTCTTTGTCATAGTTTTCGCACTCCATATATTTATTCTTGATGGCCACAGACAACTGCTTCTGAGAGAACAGTTGCATAGTCTTGTAACTGTTACGCACACTGTACGCCGATGCCAGCATACTGATAAGAAACCGATTCAGCTTGGAAAATTTCTGGTAATCCTCCGAATCGAACATATCAAATTTCAAATCTGCACGTGTAATGATATAGTTGTCACATCCGACGGACTCCATAAGTTCGGTAAGTGATTCCTGAAACTCTGAGTAAGTATAAATATTCGGGCCGAGCTTGTTGAGATTCAGCTTAATGCTGTTGGTAGGATTCTTTTCTTTATTCTGGCTGATGCTGGATACCACACTTTTATAAGCTTCGGGAACAATCAGGGGTTCCGGCGTCTGTATAGATATGGTATGAATTCCAGCAAGTAGATGATAGTCTTTTAAAACTTTATTTGCAGACATTTCTTTGTCCTCCTTTGTAAAATTCTGATTTTGAGTATACAAAAAACTCCTATGACTTTCGCCATTGTAAACTGATACACGAATATTAAACATAAACTCAATCAATGGGATTGGCGATAGATTATAAGAGATGTGAAAGATCAGAAACATCTGCGCAGAAGTTCTTCAACATGCCTGTATTATAGCATCTTACAGGAATAACAGCAAATCACCCTGACAGCTCAAAAAAACCGTTATTTTTTATGTAAAAATTAAAGATTTCATGGCATTATTAGAACGAAAAGGGCTAAAATATTTTTGCTTTTTTTATTTTTTCAGTCAGTGCACACATCAACCAGCTTAAGAATATCCAGAAAAAGCAAGCCTATTTTCCAGTTGAAAGTACCCCCGGATATCTGAAAAAAAACTTCAAAATAAACCTTTTACTACGATTCTATCTAGTACAATAAGATCAGAAAGAGTAGTAAATCTGACGTATACGGAATTAGTAGTAAAACTGATATCAGCATCCCAGGTTGACGGTGCAGATGCAGTAGTAAAAATAACGTTCGTCAGAAATACCAACACAGGAGGAAGAAAGCATGAGTAAAGAATACGGCTATGCCAGAATCAGTACACCGAAGCAGAATATCGACAGGCAGGTGAGAAATATCCTTGCAGCACATCCACAGGCACACATGATTAAAGAAGTATTTACCGGAACGAAATTCCAGGGAAGAAAGGAGCTGGACAAGCTTTTACGGACTGTGAAGCCTGGTGATACGATCATCTTTGATTCCGTCAGCCGAATGTCCCGTAATGCAGAGGAAGGCTTCCTACTGTACCAGGATCTTTTCAATCAGGGCATTAACCTGGTGTTCCTGAAAGAGCCACACATCAACACAGACACGTACAAAAGGGCTTTACAGGGCGGTATTCCGACCACAGGAACCAACGTGGACTTTATCCTGGATGGCGTGAACAAGTATCTCCTGGCATTGGCAAAGGAGCAGATCAGGCTTGCATTCGAACAGGCCGAGAAGGAAGTGCAGGACTTACACCAGAGAACCGCAGAGGGGATCGAGACGGCCAGGTTAGCAGGTAAGCAGATTGGCCAGAAACCCGGAACACGTCTGGTTACGAAAAAGTCCATAGCTGCGAAAGAGATCATCATGAAACATAACAAAGCCTTCGGTGGATCACTGAATGATATCGAGACAATTCGACAGGCAGGGATCACCAGAAAAACGTTCTACAAGTATAAGAAAGAACTACTGTCAAATACTGTTGCTTAAATCGAACGTACAGGAGAAATAAGCCTCTGTTTTCGAAGCAGTCAAAGAAGTGTAGGCCAGGAGATGCAGCGACCAGATTTGAGCCATACAGTGTGATTTGCTTCTTACCTGCACGGATGCTGCCTCATGAATCACTACAAAGATACAAAGAAACGAAATGCCTAGACAGCTTATTACGGTTGTCCAGGCATTTTTTGTTATCGGTTATGTTATGGCTCAAACTCAGAAAAAATGAGCTGTATGTTGGATACTCAGGAGTTTCCAGATCTGGATGAAATACTGCTTACGGCCTAGGAAAGTACTGGTTGTATCTGGAATAAACAGTGTTGCGGAGGCACTTGAAATGATGTTATCGTACGCGCGCGGGCAGTGTTGAAGTCCTGCTGGTTTGTCCGGCTATCCGCTGTAAGTTCCTGACATGTTACTACAAAATATCCGCAGAAATCCTTTACAACATACGAGAAAATCATCATTTGCGAAATTTTTGCACTTTCTAAGGCGTGCAAAAAAATTTCGCAATCCATCAAAACTCTTTGAAAAATCTCGATCATTTTCTCTCGTATTCAATTCTATAAGCTCTGGTCTGTGTCTGATGGAACATACTTACAAACATCCTGTATCTCACAGTTCAAAATCCGGCAGAGATCATTTAATGTTGTTGTGTTCACTGGCTTATTTTTCCGCAGTTTATCAATGGTAGCACTTGAAACATGATACCTGTTAATAAGCGTATATGTGGATTCTGATGATTTCTTTAATGTATCCCAGAATGGACTATAAACTATCAACGCGACCTCTCCCTTCTGTATTTCAGAATACGGGATAGTCTTATTGTTGACTATAGTCATTAAAATAACTATAATGTAGTAAAATTGTTTCATTCCAAGGAGGATCACAGAATCATGGATATCATAGATCAGCTTTACAACTCACATGTAAGCACAGCCGCACTGAATACTCTGGATCAGTACCGGGCACATAAGGATCAAGCTTTACAAGGTTATCATACTCTTAAAGAACAGCTCACAGACGATCAGGCGGCTACTCTCGATCAAGTCATGGATGAGAACCTTAATCTTCTGGCAGACGAGTTGGAGCAGAATTTCAGAAACGGCTTCTGTCTTGGAGTGAAGATGATGTGTGAAGTGTTCGGGAAATAAAGGATCAGCTAACTGCTTCGGGTCCGTAACATCCTTTACAGAATCCCTGATCTTACCAATGGCCTCAGCACCTTTATTCATGGCAAGATTCTGAAGATTATCCTTCAAGTCACCACTGGCATTACTTAATTCCGGGAACTGCTGAATCAGATCTGCCATATCAGAATTCTGGAACGTACCGTTTGTTACGGACTCCATAGCAGACTGGATATTCTTCATGTCAGACTGGAAGTTATCTGTTACAGTATCAATGTCAGTAGCAGTATCTTCTGCTGCATTCTTAAACTTAGAAGCGAATGTAGCAGATTCCTCTGGAGTTTTCTTCTTAGCTTCCTGTGCTGCTTTGAAGTTTTTCTTAGTGGTTTCCTCATTCCACTTCATCTGCTTAGGATTATAGTTGTTGTCCTGGAGATAATCCCAGAAGTTCTCAAGCTCTTCATCCGTTTTACCTTTGAAGAAATCAGACTGTCCAAGGCCATCTTTACCGAATATGTCCTCAAGATTCTTCTTGATACCTTCCAGATTCTTCGCGTCAGGATCTGCTATAGACATAATACTGGATGCAAGATCATCCGCAGTGAGTCCGGCATTATTCATTGCATCTTTAAGACCGTCTGTGTCATCGATCATCTTCTGGATAGCATCTGTACCACCGGATTTACCTGCGGCAATGAGTTTATCCTTCAGATCTGAGAACTGAGAGAGTGCAAAGATGTTATTCATCTTGTCGGAGATGGCTGTGGTAGAATCTGTAGAATCCAGATATTTCTGTACAACAGCATCAGCAGAAGCAACAGTATCTTTGAATTTCTCATCAATGAGTGATCCATCATCATTCTTCATACTTTTAGCAGTATCAGAGATTTCTGTTACCTTATCAGCAACATCTGATTCCAGATCATTAATTGTTTCCTGAGCTTTGTCTAACTTTTTCTGTTCTTTCTTAGTTGGCTCTCTGCCTTCATCTGCAATCTCTTGGACACGATCATTATAGTTAGCTTTCAACTGATTCAGGTAATCAATCATATTAGAAGCTTCATCCATATCATTAATATAAGCTTTGCTCTGATTATTGATCTTACCATCCTTAGTTGAGAAATAATCTTTTTGATTATACTTCTTCTCAAGAGTAGTCTTTGCATCATTGGCCGCTTGAAGCTTGGATACATCCACAGACTTCTCTTTTATAGCAACCTGAGAGTTGAGAAGATTGTTCTCTTCCTGAAGTTGACTAAGTTCGGCCGCTTCATCGATCGATTTGTTTTCTTTTGCCCGGAGTTCGTAAATACGTTCCTGGTTAGAATCTCTCTGAGACTGTAATGTTTCCAGTTCAGATTGATTGTCAGCATACTCCTGTGTGGATTGTGAATAATGCTTATCCGCCATTCCTTTGGTAAGAGTAAACTTATCATTCAGTAAATGGAATCCACCAATACCAGCAGCGATTGTTCCCACAACAGCAAGTGCTGGGAGAATAGAACCAAGTGCCGTAAGCAAGCCAGATCCTAGTGTACCAACCTTAGTTACAATACCAGATAATCCACCTGCAAGTCCACTTGCTCCAGCAGAGAGTGCGCCTTTGAAACCTGAAGAAGCGGCTCCTTTAGCAAGAGATTTTTCAAGATCTCCTACTACAACATCTTTAAACGCACTTGTAAATAAACTTACGATGTCTTCGTCAATTCCAGAAGTGCCACTTATACGTCCAAACCACTTAGCTGCTGTATCGGCGTCTCCAAAACTATGTAATGCTTTGATGATACTCTCAGCATTTCCTGCATTCATTGCCTGTTTAAGATTTCCGATTTTACTTAATGACTATAGTATGATAAAATAGCAATAAAAAGAGGAGGAATACTGTATGCTGATTAAGTGTCCTGAATGTGGTAAAGATGTTTCTGATAAGGCTCCAGCTTGCATTCACTGTGGATTTCCTTTGAACAATAATGATATAAATTTAAAAGTTACATGTGTTATAAATCATGTTGAATGTAATATAACCCCAATAAAAGAATATACTTCAACATTGTCTACCGAAGAGCAAAAATATTTTGTACAATTTCTTCAATTTCAATATGGAAGTTCTGATATTCAACCATCTATTAGCAACGAAAAATATACAGAATTTCATGAAAAGATGGGAGAATGGGCCAATATATATAATCTCACTAATAAATTAACTGCTAAATTAATTTTAGATTGTATGGCTAACAATTTTGAACATTTTACATTTGACGCTACATATTATGCTCCCAAACCTGCTCCTCAGCCCGATCCAAATGTTGTTCGCTGTCCAAAGTGCGGATCAACGTCAGTGACAACTCAGGAGAGAGGTTACAGTATTATGTGGGGAGTGTTAGGATCAACCAAAAAGAAGAACCTGTGTCAGAAATGTGGCTATACCTGGTGGCCGGGTGCGGGGAAGTGAATGATTATTTCACCGGAATGTCTGCTGCCATATCAGTGAACATTTTCGGTGCTTCTTCATTTGAGCGGATATTTACTTTTGATACTACGAACCTGTAATCAAAACTGGATGTGCAGGAATCTCCTTTCTTTATCTCATTTTTCGTAAAAAGTGTAATCAAAGTCAAAACGCTGAAACCATTGATTTTACTGGGTTTCTGGCATGTTACACACGGGTTCGATTCCCGTACTGGCTATTGCGTAAAAGCAGTTAGAAACCTTATTCTAACTGCTTTTTTCGTTGCTCCGGAAGTGATGAAAAACAGGGGTGTAATCAAAAGTGTAATCAACTATATGTTTTGATACTTTTTTGCATTTTTTTATTTTCTGTTTTATAATTTCCCCTGAAAAAAAACTTAAGATAAGGGGTGACTTCTCATGCATCATAAACTTTCTTTTCGCAGAAAACTGCAGGCGTTTTTTCTTTCGCTGCTGCTTGTTCTGCTGACAACGGCAGGAGTTCCCTCTGCTGCTTATACAGCTGAGGCTGCTTCTGCTGACACGACGATGGCTGTCCATTTTCTGGATGTTGGACAGGGACTTTCCATCCTGGTCCAGTCGCGGGGTAAGAATCTTCTGTATGACGGCGGTGACCGGGGACATTCCAGTTTCGTGGTTTCGTATCTGCAGAAACAGAATATTTCCACCATCGATTATATGATCTCCTCCCATTATGACGAGGATCATGTGGCCGGTCTTGTTGGATGTCTGGACAGTTTTTCCGTAAAAAATGTGATCGGTGCGGATTATGTGCAGGATACGAAGATCTATCAGTCTTTCGAAAACAGCGTTGCCGCTCAGGGACTGACTGTGCAGCATCCGGAACCTGGAACGGATTTCTCTTTCGGAAGCGGGAAATTTACGGTTCTTTCTCCCCAGTCCATCAGCAGCAATGATAACGATAATTCTGTTGCGATCCGACTGGAAAACGGAAGCAATCATTTCCTGTTTACGGGAGATGCGGAGTCTGCCGGTGAGGAAGCGATCTGTAATCTGGGACTGGATCTTTCCTGCGATGTGATTGTTCCGGGGCATCATGGTTCTGCCACTGCTACTACCTGGGATCTGCTCCAGGAGACAGTTCCGGAATATGCAGTGATCAGCTGCGGCGCAGGTAATTCCTACGGGCATCCACATAAGGATACTATGGACAAACTTGCCGATATGGGAATCCAGGTGTTCCGTACGGATGAGCAAGGTACGGTGATCGCGGTCAGTGACGGAAATAACATTGAGTGGAACCAGAGTCCGTGTAATGATTATTCTGCGGGTGATGAATCAGATACTGGTACGCAGCCTTCTTCTGCTTATGATAATTCTGGTACATCCGGATATAGTTCTTCCAATGGGGCCGGGGATTCTCAGGCTGAAGTGCAGGCTGATCCGGAACCGGTCGGAGATATGGTATGGATCTCCGCTACCGGAAGCAAGTATCACCGGATCCCCAACTGCGGAAATATGAACCCGGATAATGCTACGGAGATGACCCGCGCACAGGCGGAAGCTGCGGGGTATGAGGCTTGTAAGAAGTGTTATTAGAAACGACAATGTATTTCAGGCCTGGGAGTATTATGTCATGTTAACGTAATATGGATAATCTTTAAGAATATTATTTAAGGACAGCTGTATCATACATTGATATGATATGGCTGTCCTTTTCTTTATGTATCTTATTATTTTCTCTTCTGTAGGGTCCTGGCTTATGCCTGGATAGATTCTGGCTGATTATTGTCTCTTATTCGAAGTTCAATTTCCAGCATTTCCTGATTGTCTTCAATTCTCGTTCCTATATTATTTTTCAATATCCTCCGCCGGCTCGGCCGGTACGAAGACTCTCTTCTTTTCTTTCTTCTCTTTTTTTGCGGCTTTGGCCCGCTCGGTGGCTTCCAGGCAGAATTCCATCTGGGAATTTATCAGGGTTTTTCCCCGTTTGTCCTGCTTCTCATAGAGACCGGAGGGCTTAAGGATATGCGCTTTTACATTGTCACGGAATTCCAGATCCAGCACATGTTTGATCTCGTCCTTGATTCCCTCATCTTCCACAGGGAAAACAATCTCCACACGACGGTCAAGATTACGTGGCATCCAGTCTGCACTTCCCATGTAGATCTCATCGGAACCACCATTGTGGAAATAGAAAATCCGGCTGTGCTCCAGGAAATTGCCGACAATGGAACGCACATGGATATTTTCACTGATACCCGGAATGCCCACTTTCAGACAGCAGATACCACGAACCAGAAGATCGATCTTTACACCGCAGGAAGAAGCGTAATACAGTGCCGCCATGATCGCAGGGTCACACAGGGAATTCATCTTCGCCACAATGTGGGCCTCTTCTCCGTCTTTCGCATGCTGTGCTTCTCTCTCGATCATTTTTACAAAACGGTCTTTCATCCAGATGGGCGCAACGATCAGACGATTCCAGCGTTTCGGCTCGGAATATCCGGAAAGCATGTTAAAGACAGCCGTTGCATCCTCACCAAACCGCTCATCACAGGTAAAAATACCGCAGTCTGTATAAAGTTTGGCTGTGGAATCATTATAGTTTCCGGTTGCCAGATGGACATAACGGCGGATTCCGTTTTCTTCTCTCCGCACAACAAGGGTGATCTTGCTATGTGTCTTCAGTCCTACCAGACCATAAATTACATGGCAGCCTGCTTTTTCCAGCATTTTGGCCCAGACGATATTGTTTTCCTCGTCAAAACGTGCTTTCAGCTCTACAAGAACAGAAACCTGCTTGCCGTTTTCCGCAGCCTGAGCCAGCGCCGCAATAATAGGGGAATTGCCACTGACACGATACAGTGTCTGCTTGATTGCCAGTACATCCGGATCTTTTGCCGCCTGGCGCACAAAATTCACCACCGGATCAAAACTCATATATGGATGATGCAGGAACACATCCCCTTCCCGGATCACCTGGAAAATGTCTTTATCATTCTGAAATGCCGGTACTGCTGCCGGTTTGTACTTCGGCTCCTTGAACTGATCATATCCATCGATACCATAAACCTTCATCAGCATGGTCAGATCCAGCGGTCCGTTGATAAAAAAGATATCATCTCCATGAACCTGGAACTCCATCTTCAGGATATCCAGAAGCCTCGGGTCCATCTTATCTTCCACTTCCAGACGGATCACTTCGCCCCACTGACGCTTTTTCAGCTGTTTCTGGATCTCCACCAGAAGATCCTCCGCCTCATCCTCATCGATGGAAAGATCTGCATTACGCATGATCCGGTACGGATGTGCACAGATCACATCGTAGCTTAAAAACAGTTTGTCGATGTTCCGCTCAATGATCTGCTCCAGAAGCGTTACCGTTGTATGACCTTTTTTTTCGGAAGGGATGATCACCACTCTCGGAAGCACGGAAGGCACCTGCACGGTGGCAAAATCTATCTCTTCTTTTCCTTTTTTGGTATCTTTTCTGGAAAGAAGTGCTCCGATGTTCAGTGTCTTGTTACGGATCAACGGAAATGGTCTGGAAGAATCCATTGCCATGGGTGTCAGAACCGGATATACATTATCCTCAAAATACCGGTCCACAAATTCTTTCTGTTTCTCGGAAAATGCCTCATGCTCAAAGATCACATGAAGTCCTGCTTTTTCAAGGGCAGGAACCAGAGACCGGTTTAATGTACTGTACTGTACGTGAACCAGATCATGGGTCTGCTGACTGATGGCTTTCAGCTGCTCTTTGGCTGTCATTCCCGCAATGTCCGTTTTTTTGTACCCTGCATGGACCTGATCTTTCAGGGATGCCACACGGACCATGTAGAATTCATCCAGATTGGATGAGGTAATGCTCAAAAATTTCAGTCTTTCAAACAGAGGCAGATTTTTGTCCCTGGCCTCACTGAGCACGCGGTCATCAAATTTGATCCAGCTCAGCTCTCTGTTTACAAAATATTCCGGTTTGTCAAATTCCTTAAATTTCATACAAAAACCTCCTCCGTTATCTTCTGCCTTTCCGTCTCATTACAAGCCGGATGCCAAACACCTCTTCAAAGAATTCCTTTTTATCCTTCAGAAGCCCCAGTTCCAGAGAAACATCCTTCGCGGAGTCTATCACCAGATAAAGGATTCTGTCCTTCAATGTTACATTGAGGGCTTTTACCTTCTGATAATGGCTTCTGTCCATGGCATTGGCCAGACGGAGAATTGCTGTCAGCTTCGCAGTCAGGAGATAATTTTCCCTGTTCATGGAAGTTTCACGGTTGATCTCTTCATAACAGCCGAATTCTCTGGTATTATACCGCACCGCACTTGCGATCACCTGCCGTTCCTCTGTGGAAAGGCCTATGATCTCCGTCGCCATGATGATCCGGTAGGAACATTCTGCAACATCACTCATACTGATATATTTTCCGCAGTCATGAAGAAGAACCGCAATCTGCAGAAGAAGGCGTTCACGTTTTCCCATGCCATGGATTTTTTTTGTACTGTCAAAAATATCCAGTGCCAGATCGGTGGTTCCTGCAATATGATTCTTTCCACTGGAATACCTTTTGGCAATATTTGCGGACGCCACCAGGATATCATTTTCAAAATTGTGGGCGCTTTTCAGATATTTGTTTTTTTCCGCATAATCATAGGCAATTCCATCCAGAAGAGAAACACCGGGGATCCACAGTGCTTCCGCCTGAAAAATTTCTATGAAATTGCGGATGATAACCATATTCGGCACAATCAGGGAAGCATATTCCGGTTCCAGCCCCATGGATTCTGCAAGATCATAGTCGGACATGTTTACGATAGTCTCGTATTTTTTCAGGAACTCTTCCTTTGTGATCATATTTTCCCCGGATCTGTCCTGAAAAATCGTATCTGTGAGAAAATCTCCCATCAGGATCAGATTGGAAATTTCTTTGTCCTTAAGATAAAGTCTCTGGAAACACATCAGGTCATTACGGATAAATTCCTCTACCAGCCGGTCATAATGTGGAGTCGTTTTCTCCAGTTCTTTCAGCCGTTCACGGATACGAAGACTTCCCATACGGATACTCTGAGTCAGTACGAGAGCATCTTTGTCAAAGAGAGAAATCTGCAGGTTTCCACCTCCGATGTCCAGAATTGCCGTGCCTTTCTGAATGGCTTTTTTGAAGCCGGATTCAATGGCCGCAATGGATTTATATCCCAGAAAATGCTGTTCCGCATTACTTAAGATCTCCACACGGATTCCGGTCCTCTGGAAGATCTGTTCCAGGATGATCACCGGATTTTCCAGTTCACGCAGGGAGCTTGTGGCACACGCACGCCAGCTTTCCACCCCAAAGTCAGCCATCATGCGTTTAAAATCATCAAGGATCCCACAGAGTTCATCCACAGTTTCCATCTCAAGCCGTCCAGCCGCATAAGTTCCCCGCCCCAGTTCCAGCTGGTAACGAACGTCATTAATCTCCCGGAAACCGGTCCGCTTTGACATTTCAAAAATCTTCATGCTGACTTCATAGGATCCTATATCAATTGCCGCAAAGGTTGTCACCGCCATAGTTCATCATCCTTTCCCCCAATACACAGGTGGACTATTTTCTCTTTTCTTCCTCTGTTCCCACAATATAATCAATAAACTGCTGTGCGGCACGTCCGGTCAGGCCACCATGAGAAAGTTCCCACTGGTTGGCTTTCAGAAGAAGCTCATCTTCCGGCATGGTAACGCCATAACGGGCTGCCAGTGTGCGGACGATCTCCTGGAACTGTTTTTTGTCCGGTTTGCCAAAATAGATACGGACTCCAAAACGATATACCAGGGAAAGTTTCTCCTGTACGGTATCGGAAGAATGCAGATCATCTTCATCTGCGATCTCCAGCTTGTCTGCCGCACGTTCACGCACAAGATTACGTCGGTTACTTGTTGCATAGATCAGGACATTGTCCGGTTTTTTCTCAAGACCGCCCTCGATCACTGCTTTCAGATATTTATATTCGATCTCAAATTCCTCGAAGGAAAGATCATCCATGTAAATAATAAAACGATAGTTACGGTTTTTGATCTGGGCGATCACTTCATTAAGATCCTGGAACTGATGCTTGTAGGCCTCAATGATACGGAGTCCCTGATCATAATACTGGTTCAGGATACCCTTGATACTGGAAGATTTACCGGTTCCCGCATCACCGAAGAGAAGGCAGTTGTTGGCCTTTCTTCCCTGGACAAACGCTTCTGTGTTGTCGATGAGTTTTTTCTTGGCGATCTCATATCCTACCAGGTCATCGATCTTCACATGTGCGATCCTTGTGATAGGCTGGATCTCTACCTTGCCGTCCTCGTCATGACCAATACGGAATGCCTTGTGAAGGCCCAGCTTGCCAACGCCGAAATCTTTGTAGAAGGATACCATGTCATCCATGAATTCTTCGGTTGTGGTGGCTGCTGCCAGAGTTTTGCTCATCTGGCAGATACGGTCACGGATCCTAGTATTAAAGAGCTTACTGTTCTCATCCGGTGTCTGATAGTCACAGATCACCTTGCAGCATGCTGTCCCGAACACTTTATCAAAGACTGTGATATCAAAATCGTACAGTTCCTTGAAGATCTGGAAATCATTTTTTGCCAGCTCATTGATGCTGCCTTTGATGGCTCCCCGGATCTCGCTTGCCATGCTGAAAGCGTTCTCATGATTTACCAGAAGGAATGTAAGATATGTATGCCAGATATTTCCGGAAAATCCATACATTCCTGCCAGTTCCACCAGCCCGTTGACACTTTTGAAAAACTGGTCTTCTTTTGCCTTGAGAGCTTCTTCATCAGATTCATAAAGATTGATAAGCTCTGTCATATCGTTCAGTATCTCACCGTTTGAAAAATTACGGTAAAGGATACATTCCTGAATTCTTGCTAACATAATAATAAAACTCCTCTGTATCTTAATAATTTCCAAGAACACGAAGAACATTCGCCTCCGCCTCAATTCCTCTTAACGCATTTTCCACAGCGCTTTCGCCAAGTTTTCCTGTGAAGTCCACGAAGAAACGGTATTCCCAGGATTTTCCCGGGATCGGACGTGATTCGATCTTGGTCATGTTCAGTCCGTTGTAGATAATATGTGAAAGCATGTTGTAAAGAGTTCCGCTTTCATGAGGCAGCTCAAAACAGATGCTGATCTTTCCGGCTTTTTCCTCATACTCCGGTTTCCGGCTTACAATGATGAAACGTGTGGAGTTTGCTTTTTCCCGGCAGATGTTTTCCGCAAGGACCTTAAGGCCGAATACCTCGCCTGCCTCACGGCTTGCGATGGCTGCCACACCTTTATCTCTCACTTCGCTGACCTTTTTGGCTGCGCCTGCGGTGTTTTCCACTTCTTTCTTTTTCCAGGACGGGTGCTCTTCCAGAAAGGCTTTGCACTGAGCAAGTCCCTGTGGATGGGAGCAGACTTCCCTGATATCTTCCACCGTTGCATCCGGCATTCCAAGAAGCACATGATCCACACGGATGATCTGCTCACCTACGATATAAAGTTTGTATTCCATGAGAAGGTCGTAGATATCAGCCACGATACCTGCGGTGGAATTCTCGATGGGAAGTACCGCATAGTCTGCTTTTCCGTGGGTTACATCCTCCATGGCTGTACGCCAGGTTTTTACGTGATAGCTTTCGATATTTTTTCCAAAGTACTGGCGCATGGCAGCATAGCTGTAGGCTCCCTCTACTCCCTGGAATACAACGGTTGCGTTTTCAAGGGGAACATGCTTTACAGTTGTAAAGTTACGTTCTCCGTAAATTCCATGTTCTGTAAGCAGCTGGTATTGTCTCTTGCGGCTGATAGCCATGATCTGGCGAAAAAGCTCCTGCACGCCAAGGCTGTTAAAGTCTCCGTGGGCTTTTTCTTTCAGGGTATGGATTTTCTGGCTCTCACGTGCCGGATCCAGTACCTGTTTGCCTGTTTTTATTTTGTATTCAGCGACTTCTTCACTCACCTTCATTCGTTTTTCAAAGAGACGTACGATCTCGCTGTCGATCTCATCGATCTCGTCTCTGTATCTTTCCAAATCTGTCATTCATTTCCTCCGTTATGTTTCCTGATAATTTCTGTAAGATCCCCCAAAAATGCCAGGGAACCAAAAGCAATGATCACATCCTCTTTTCCTGCCAGATGATAGGCCTCTGCCACTGCAGATTCGATGTCATCAAAAGGCCTTACATCGGAATGAAACTCCCGCACTGCGTCTGCCAGCTCCTGGGGCGTCAATGCCCTGGGGTTGTCAGGTGCCGCAATGGTGAGGATGATATCTGCATATTTTTCTGTTTTCTGGATGACTTTGCGGTAATCTTTGTCACGGAACATTCCCATGATATAAATAATCCTTTTTCCCTTAAAATACCGCTCAATGGATGCAGCCAGCATGTCTGCCGCAGCCGGGTTATGAGCTCCGTCAACCACAAAATCCGGCTTCGTTCCAAGAAGAGCAAATCTTCCCGGCCAGGTGGTACGTTTCAGTCCATCCTGTCTCTGACGTAACGTTGTGGGGTATCCTTGCTCATTCAGAATTTCCAGTGCACGAAGCGCTGCCACCGCATTTTCTTTCTGGTAGGCTCCTGCCAGGGATATCGTGTACTTCTCATCTTTATAAAGAAACGTCTGGCCGGTTATGGATGCTTCCAGTACTTTTGCACAGTCCCGGTCTGCTACTTCGTATGGTACATTCTGTTCTTCGCATACTCTTCGTATGACCGTTTCTGCTTCCGGCTGCTGTTTTACCGTCACCATATGGCTGTCCGGTTTAATGATGCCGGCCTTTTTTTCTGCTATCTCGCCCAGGGTATTTCCAAGA
>OLPG01001248.1_pt1 | contig 21831 bp, 17 predicted proteins | sample 1672311 | NCBI WGS metagenome assembly OLPG01 (sample SAMEA3136670, study PRJEB25190) | human gut metagenome | biome: human gut; feature: human-associated habitat; material: faeces | place: Austria | collected 2013 | reverse complement strand
TGAAGGAGGTCATCTGCGATTCCAGCGTCTACGACCTGCGCAGCGTGACGGTGGCAGAGATCATGGGCCGCCACACCGGCTGGCTGGCTGCTGCCGCCAGTCTGGCTGCCGGTCCGGACTGCAACGGCCCAGACCTGATCCTACTGCCCGAGTGCCCCTTTGACGAGGAGGCGTTCCTCAAGCGCGTGGCCGAGCTGGAAAAAGAGCGCCACAATGTTATTATCGCGGTCAGCGAGGGCGTCAAGAACAAGGACGGCGTTTTCCTGTGCGACCTGGTCTCCACGGCAGGTCAGCTGGATGCCTTCGGCCACAAGGCCATCCTGAGCGGCACGAGCCGCTATCTGGCGGACCTGATCCGCGTCCGACTGGGCTGCAAGACCCGCGCTATCGAGTTTTCTACGCTGCAGCGCTGTGCCAGCCATCTGGCCAGCCGCACCGATGTGACCGAGGCCTATCAGGTCGGCGGCGCGGCGGTGGAGGCCGCCATGCGCGGTGAGACCGCCAAGATGGCCGCCATCAAGCGCCTGAGCGACCAGCCCTACCGCGTAGAGACCGAGATGGTCGATGTGACGAAGGTCGCGAACTTTGAGAAGAAGGTCCCCGCCGACTGGATCACCGAGGACGGGATGCACGTCAACGAGAAGTTCGAGCGCTACGCCCGCCCGCTCATCCAGGCCGAGCTGTCGCCGATCTACATCAACGGCGTGCCGCGGCATATTCATCTGTAATTTTGAAAAATAAAAACGGAGCACCGTATGAAAATGCGGCGCTCCGTTTTTTGCTGCTGTAGGGGTCGGCGTCCTCGACGATCCGGGAGGCTTGTGGTGGCCGCACACGACCCGGCGGGGTGAGAGCACCCCGTCCTACGTATACTCCGCGGACAGACGTAGGGCGGCATGCCCTCATGCCGCCGCGGGGGTGTTGAGGTTACCCGGAAAGCCCGTCGGAATCCCTCCGGCCCTGCGGGCCACCAGATCCCCTTCTGGCGCTACGCGCCATCTCCCCCGGAGCGGGGGAGCCTGTCTTTGACAAGGGAGGCTTAGACGCAAAAAGGACCCGCATTTCCGCGGGTCCTTCCAAATCATATCAATACAGACGAAATCAGCCGGAGACCTTTTCTTTCAGGCGGCCGCTGGCCTTGAAGCCGGGGATGGCCGTCGGCTCCAGCTTGCTGGTGACCTTGGTCTTGGGGTTGGTGAAGTTCTTGGTCTGGCGCTCACGCATCTCGAAGCGGCCAAAGCCTGCGATGGTGACCTTGTCGCCGCTCTTGAGGACATCGCCGATGGTGCCGAAGATGCCGTCCATAACCTTCTCAACTTCAGCAGCGGTCATGTTGGTGTCGTTGGCAACCTTGGTAATCAACTGGGATCTCGTCATAATATTTTTAACTCCTATCCTTATAGGCACACAATTGCCCTGTATTATTACGCTATTATTATAGAGAAAATTGTGCGCAGAATCAAGAGTTTTTTCGGAAATCAAACGTTTTTCGGCAAAAACTATAAAATTTTCGCGATCATCTCGTCAAAAAGTGACATTTGGCAAAAAATGCACGTTCCATGCAAAAATATTCTTGACGGGCAAAGTCTTACAGCCCCATGCGGGCGCGTCGCCCACCACGCGCAGGCGGCGGCAGGGCGCATCCAGCTTGACGTACCGGCTGGTGCGGCCCCCGGACATGGCGTCGTCGGTGAAGGTCAGGCAGCAGGTGCGGTCCGCATCGGCATAAGCCAGCGTCAGCCCGCCGTCAAAGGCCAGCGAGAAGTCCGCCCGCCGGGGCGGCAGTCAGGTCAAAGCAGACGTCCACGGCCTGCTCTGCACCGTCGCGGCTGACGGCCAGGCAGACGTTGTGCCCGCGGCCCTGCCTGATGTAGTCGTAGTCACCGGGAAAAAGGTTCTCTCCCCCACCGCCTGCGGGCGGAGCCCCTCGCAGAGGGGGCCAAGAAAAAACAAAAACCGCATCCTTGCGGACGCGGTTTGTTTGCTGCTTACTTATTCCCCTTTCGCCGCTTCGCGGTGCAGGTTCGCAATGTCCACCAGCTCCATCTGGCTGATGTCATGGTCACCGCGCAGGGCGTCGACGAGGACGCGGGCAGTGTCCATGGCCGTGATGGTCGGGATGGATAGCTCCGTTGCCTTGCGGCGGAACTTGACGGAGTCACGGTGCGGGTCGCGGCCATGCGGACTCGTCGAGATGATGTAATCCACCAGACCGCTCTCCAGCAGGTCGATGACATTGGGGCGCGCGCCGCTCATCTGGCGCACAACGCTGCAGGGCACCATCTCGCTGTTCAGGAACCTGGCGGTGCCGGGCGTGCCGTAGATCTTGTAGCCGTAGTCGTGCAGCTTCCAGGCAAGCTCGGCGGCCTCGGCCTTGTCGCTGTCCTTGACCGAGATGATGACGCAGGAGCCGGGGCCGGGCGTCTTGAACTGGTAGCCAGCCGCGACCAGACCCTTCATCATCGCTTCGTGGAAGGAGGGCGCAATGCCCAGGACCTCACCGGTGGACTTCATCTCGGGGCCGAGCATCGTGTCAACGCCGTGCAGCTTTAAGAAACTGTAGACGGGCACCTTGACGGCGTAGTACGGGCTCTTGCCGTTGCGCCACAGGCCGGTGCCGTAGCCCATGTCCTTGAGCTTCTCGCCCAGCGTGCAGCGCACGGCCAGGTCGACCATCGGCACACCGGTGACCTTGGAGATGTACGGCACGGTACGGGACGAACGGGGGTTGACCTCGATGACGTAGACACGATCATTCTGGACGGCATACTGCACGTTGACCAGGCCCACGACCTTCAGCTCGCGGGCAAAGCGGCCCGTGTAATCGACCAGCGTGTCAATGACCTTCTGGCTGAAGGTGTACGGCGGGTAGACGCAGATGGAGTCGCCGGAGTGCACGCCCGTGCGCTCGACCTGCTGCATGATGCCGGGCACCAGATAATCGGTGCCGTCGCAGATGGCGTCGACCTCGCACTCGGTACCCAGAATATACTTGTCCATCAGCACGGGATGGCTCATGTCAACGTGCTTCGTGATAACGCCCATGTACTCGATGACATCGGCGGAGTTGTAGGCGACGATCATGTTCTGGCCGCCCAGAACGTAGGACGGGCGCATCAGGACGGGATAGCCGACCTCCTGCGCGGCCTGCAGGGCCTCGTCCAGCGTAAAGACGGTGCGGCCCTCCGGGCGGGGGATGCCGCAGCGCTCCAGCAGCTCGTCAAAGCGCTCGCGGTCCTCGGCCTCGTCGATGGCGTCGGCGGGCGTGCCCAAAATCGGCAGGCCGATGTCGTCCATGTGCTTGGCCAGCTTGATGGCGGTCTGGCCGCCGAACTGCACAAGGCAGCCGTCCGGTTTTTCGGTCTCGATGATGTGGTCGACGCTCTCGGGGTTCAGCGGGTCAAAGTACAGGCGGTCACCGGTGTCAAAGTCGGTGGAGACCGTCTCGGGGTTGTTGTTGACAAGGATGGCCTCGCAGCCGTGCTGCTTCAGCGTCCAGACCGCGTGGACCGAGCAATAGTCAAACTCAATGCCCTGACCGATGCGGATGGGGCCGGAGCCGAAAACAAGGACCTTCTTCTTGTCGGGGTCGCTGCGCTCGGCAATGAACGGCTTCGCTTCGTTGTCCTCGTCGTAGGTGGAGTAGAAATACGGCGTCTTGGCGGCAAATTCTGCGGCGCAGGTATCGACCATCTTGAACGCGGCCTTCGGGGCCTCGGGCAGGGTGTCCACGCCCGCCAGACGCTTGATCGTTTTGTCGAGGAAACCGAACCTCTTGGCATTCAGGTACTTTTCCGTCGTCAGCTCGCCGTTTTTCAGGCCCATCTCAATGTCGGCCAGATGCTGCAGCTTGTCGAGGAACCACCAGTCGATCTTGGTGATGTCGTAAATAACGTCGTGCGCCACGCCGCGCTTGAGGGCCTCGTAGACGCAGAACGCGCGCTCGGAGTCCTGCACATGCAGGTGCTCGATGACTTCTTCCGTCGTCAGCTTCTCGAAATCGGGCAGCGTCATCGTGTCCAGGCCGAGCTCGGTGGAGGAAACGGCCTTCATCATGGCGTGCTCAAAGTTGTTGCCGATGGCCATGACCTCGCCGGTGGCCATCATCTGGGTGCCCAGAGACTTGTCGGCGTAGACGAACTTGTCGAACGGCCACTTCGGGTATTTGACGACGACATAGTCGAGGGCCGGCTCAAAGCAGGCGCAGGTCTCGCCCGTGACATCGTTCGTGATTTCGTCCAGCGTGTAGCCGAGCGCGATCTTGGTCGCGACCTTGGCAATCGGGTAGCCCGTCGCCTTGGAGGCCAGCGCGGAGGAACGGGAGACACGGGGGTTGACCTCAATGACCGCGTACTCAAAGCTGTCGGGCTTCAGGGCAAACTGGCAGTTGCAGCCGCCCTCGATGCCCAGCTCGGTGATGATGTCCAGCGCGGCGGTGCGGAGCATCTGGTACTCTTTATCAGACAGGGTCTGGCTGGGCGCGACGACGATGGAGTCGCCGGTGTGGATGCCGACGGGGTCAAGGTTCTCCATGTTGCAGACCGTGATGACGTTGCCCTTGGAGTCACGCATGACCTCGTACTCGATTTCCTTCCAGCCGGAAATGCACTTCTCAACGAGGATCTGATGGATCGGGGACAGGCGCAGACCGTTCGTGGCAATTTCGTGCAGCTTCTCGCGGTCCTCGCAGATGCCGCCGCCGGTGCCGCCCATCGTGAAGGCGGGGCGGACGATGACGGGGTAGCCGATGACCTCGGCAAAGTCCAGCGCGTCGTCCAGATCTTCCACAACCTTAGAAGGGATGATGGGCTGGTGCAGCTTCTCCATCGTGTCCTTGAACAGCTGGCGGTCCTCGGCGCGGTCAATCGTGTCGGGCTTGCAGGCCAGCAGGCGGACGCCGCTGCGGTCCAAAAATCCGTTGCGGGCCAGCTCCATCGACAGGTTCAAGCCCATCTGGCCGCCCAGGTTCGGCAGGATGGCGTCGGGCTTCTCCTTCTCGATGATGCGCTCGATGACCTCGGCGGTCAGCGGCTCAATGTAAACATGATCGGCAATGTCGGGGTCGGTCATGATGGTGGCGGGGTTGGAGTTGACGAGGACGGTCTCGACGCCCTCGGATTTCAGCGCACGGCAGGCCTGCGTGCCGGAGTAGTCAAACTCTGCCGCCTGACCGATGATGATGGGGCCGGAGCCGATGACCAGTACCTTTTTGATACGCGGGTCTTTAGGCATTGTTGATTACTCCTTTCGCGGCCAGCATACGGCTGACGAACTGGTCAAACAGAAATTCGGTGTCCTTGGGGCCGCCGTTGGCCTCGGGGTGGAACTGCACGGTGAAGCAGTTCCATTTCAAGTAGTCGACGCCCTCACAGGTGCCGTCGTTGGCGTTGAAGTAGCTCATCTGGCCGACGGATTCGGGCAGGGTGTCCGCCATAACGGCGTAGCCGTGGTTCTGGCTGGTGATAAAGGTGCGCTGCTTGGCCGGGCTGGTGACGGGCTGGTTGGCACCGCGGTGGCCGTATTTCAGCTTGCAGGTCTTGGCACCGGCGGCCAGGGCGGTCAGCTGGTGGCCCAGGCAGATGCCGAAGGTCGGGATGCCGGTGCTCAGCATTTCACGGATGTTCGCGATGATTTCCACGTTCTCTGCCGGGTCGCCGGGGCCGTTGGAGAGCATGAGGCCGTCGGGGTTGAGGGCGGCCAGCTCGGCGGCGGTGGTCGTGCCGGGCAGCACGGTCACGCGGCAGCCGCGCTTCTGCAGGCAGCGCACAATGTTGTTCTTGCAGCCCAGGTCGAGCAGCGCCACGTGCAGCGGCGTGTCACCCCATGCACCGGCAACCGTCGGCTCATAGGTCACGGCCTCGCGGCAGGTGACGGTCTTGACGGCGTCGAGAACGGCGTAGGCGGCGATCTCGGGCAGCAGCGCGGCCTTCTTCTCGGGCTCGGCGTCGGGGTCGAACTCGGTGGTGATCGCGCCGTTCATAACGCCGCTCTCCCGCAGGGTGCGGGTCAGGCTGCGGGTGTCGATGCCCTCAATGCCGATGATGCCGTTCTTTTTCAGGAAGGCATCCAGCGTTTCCTCACTGCGGAAGTTGGACGGGGTCTTGCACGCCTCGCGCACAATGTAGCCCCTGGCCCAAATCTTCGTGCTCTCGACATCCTCACTGTTCATGCCGTAGTTGCCGATGAGCGGATAGGTCTGGGTGATGATCTGGCCGTAGTAGCTGGGGTCGGTCAGGGTTTCCTCAAAGCCGACCATACCGGTTGCAAAGACGACCTCACCGATGGTGGTACCGGGGCAGCCTACGCTGACGCCGCGGAACACCCGGCCATTGGCCAATATCAGATATGCCTGCATAGTTGGTAGCCTCTCACTTTACATTTAAGATATGGAGTGAGGAGAGAGGAGAAAAGGCAAACTGTACCCATCTCCTATCTCCTATCTTTTACAGGGTTTGCTTCGCAGCTTCCTTCATTTTGCGGCTGCCCAGGTGCACCAGCGGGAGCTTGCCCTCCTTGCAGATGGGGCATTCCTCAGGGGCGTAGTTGGGCAGGTCGAGCTTGAGGGCGCTGGCGACGATGGGGATCGGGGACGGGGCCTCGGCGCGGGTGCGGTCCACGACGCAGGCAATGCCCACGCAGATGCCGCCGTTTTCCTCGATGACGCGCTTGGTCTCGAGGCTGGAAACACCGGTGGTGACGACGTCCTCGGCGATGATGCAGCGCTCACCCGGGTTGATCCTGAAGCGCTTGAGGGTCATGACGTTGTCGACACGCTCGGTGAAGATGGCGCGCTTGCCCATCTGGCGGCCCAGCTCGTAGGCGTAGACGATGCCGCCCATGGCGGGGCCGACCACGACATCGATGTTCAGCTCTTTGAGCTTCTCGGCAACCGGGGCCATGACCTCGGCGGCCTTGTCGGGGTACTGCTGCAGAAATGCCATCTGGCAGTAAGCGCCGGAGTGGCGCCCGGAGGAAAGCAGGAAGTGCCCCTCTAAAAATGCTTCACATTCCTTTAAAACTTCAAGTGCTTCGCGTGCCATAATTTGTTCCTCCTGTATGTTATTCAACTTATAGTAGCATATTTTGTATAAAAATGCAAGTAAAATGTATATGGTGGGGCGGCTTCCCCCGCGGGGGAAGCTGTCGGCGGCCCGCCCGCCGACTGATGAGGGCCGGGCTTGCCGTTATAGCCCGTGAACGGGTGGTCGCGGGGACTCTCCCCTCATCCGCCCTCGGGCGGGGCCTCGGGCACCTTCCCCCTGAGGGGAAGGCAACCGGTGATTTACCGTGCGCACCCTCTGATCTCATCCAGCGTCTTGACGCCGTGGGCGTCCATCCACTGGCCGACCTCGTTCGTGATGCGGGTGCAGGCCTTCGGGTCCAGGAAGTTCGCGGTGCCGACTTGTACCGCCGCTGCACCGGCCATGATGAACTCCAAGGCGTCCTTACCCGTCAGAATGCCGCCCAGTCCCACGACGGGGATGCTGACGGCCCCCACGGCCTGCCAGACCATGCGCAGGGCGATGGGACGCACCGCCGGGCCGGACAGGCCCGCAAACGTGTTGTTGAACACGGGACGGCGCTTTTCCAGATCAATCGCGCATGCCTGGAAGGTGTTGCACAGGCTGATGGCGTCTGCGCCGGCAGCCTCAACGGCCTTGCACATCTCGGGGATGCTTTCGGCCTGCGGGCTCAATTTAACGATGAGCGGCACGGTGCAGACCTTGCGCACCGCGCTGACGACCTCGCCGGCGTCTGCCGCGCGGATGCCGAACGCGAGACCGCCCTGCTTGACGTTGGGGCAGCTGATGTTCAGCTCAATAAAATCCACGCCCGCGGCGCAGAGCATCTGCACGCCCTCGACGTTTTCTTCAATCGTGTGGCCACCGAGGTTCGCCCAGACGGTGGTGCCGCACCGGCGCATGGCAGGCAGCTCGTGGTCGATAAAGTGCTGCACACCGGGGTTCTGCAGGCCGATGGAGTTCATCAGGCCCGACGGCGTCTCGTAGAGGCGCTCACCTTCGTTGCCGGGCTGGCCGTTCAGGGTCAGCCCCTTGCCGGAGATGCCGCCCAGCACGCGCAGATCCTCAATGCCCGCGTACTCGGGGCCGAAGCCGAAGGTGCCGCTGGCCGCGATGACCGGCCCGGCCAGCCGCTTGCCGAGAAAATCAACATGCAGGTCTGCCATCAGTCAAACACCTCCTGTGCGTTAAAGACCGGGCCGTCCTTGCAGACGGTGACCGGGCCGATTTTCGTATGGCAGGTGCAGCCCAGGCACGCGCCCAGACCGCAGGCCATCTTCTTTTCAAGGCTGGCCAGGCAGGGCACGCCAGCGGCGGCGCAGAGCTTAGCCACGCCGCGCATCATGACCATGGGGCCGCAGGTCAGCACAATGTCGTACTTGCTCACGTCCAGCAGGTCGGTGACCAGGCCGTGGTGTCCCTCCTTGCCGGAGTCGGTTGCGGCGTAGATGTCGCGGCACCAGGGCACAAAGCGGTCCATGCCGTAGGTCGTGTCGCGGAAGCCCACGAACAGGTCGGGGCGCACGCCCGCGCGGCAGAGCTCCTTGCAGAGCAGCAGCAGCGGCGCGGTGCCGATGCCGCCGCCGACCACGGCAATGCGCTTGTACTGCCCGGCCAGTGCGGCAGTGTCAAAGCCGTTGCCGCAGGGGCCGGTCACGGTCAGCGTGTCGTCCTTTTTCAGCGCGGCCAGCTTGTGGGTGCCCTCGCCCTTGACCTGATACAGGAAGGTCAAGGCGCCGGTCTGGTTGTCAAAGTCGTCAACGCTGATGGGGCGGGAAAGAATCGGCGTAGCGTCCGCGGCCCAGGCGCGCAGCATGTAAAACTGCCCGGCGTGGGGCTCGCGGCTGCGGTCCTGCCACTGGACCGTAAGGCGCATAATATCCTCTGCGACGGTTTCCTGACGCAGGACCGTCAGATTACAGCTTGTTGCATTCACCCTGAATATCCTCCCGCATACGCACGCACTCGTTGTAGGCAGCCTCGTCAAAGGCAACGCCGGGCTGCTTCTTGTAAGCCAGCAGGATGCCGCGGCTGGAGTTGACAACGCCGCCGTTGCCCTTGGTCAGGTACTGCGCGATGTCCGCCGCCTTGCCGCCCTGTGCGCCGTAGCCGGGGATCAGGAAGAAGGTGTCCTTGTAGGCCGCGCGGATGGCGGTGGCTTCCTCGGTGTGGGTGCCGCCGATGACCAGGCCGATGCTGGAATAGCCGTGCTCGCCCATGTAGTCCTTGCCGAGGGCGGTCAGGCTGTCGCCGACGAGGTCGTACACATGGCGGCCATCGTCGAGCTTTTTGTACTCAAAGTCCTTCGCGCCGGGGTTGGAGGTGCGGCAGAGCACGAACACGCCCTTGCCCTGCTCGGCGCAGTACGGCAGATACGGGCTGATGGAGTCAAGGCCCATGTAGGGGGCCAGCGTGATGATGTCGGCCTCGAAATCACCGGTAAAGTGCGCCTTGGCGTACATTTCGGCGGTCTTGGCAATGTCGCCGCGCTTGATGTCGGCAATGACGGGCAGGCCGGTGGCGCGGGCCAGCTTCAGCGTTTCGGCGTAGGCGCGCATGCCGTCCAGGCCCAGGGACTCATAATAGGCGATCTGTACCTTGTAGCAGCCCGCGACGCCCTTGGTGGCGTCGATCAGCGCACGGTTGAACGCGACGACGTTCTCCCCCGCCGTCTTGGCGGTGTCGGTGGTGGGCAGGTAGCTGATCTCGGTGTCCAGGCCCACGCAGACCGGGCCGTTTGCTGCGACGCTCTCGTAGAGCTTGTCCATGTTGGTAAGCATGCTGATTCCTCCGTTTGATGTATATAAATTGCGGCTCTATTATATAATGTTGGGAATCGTAGGGGCGGATTCCATATCCGCCCGCGGGACTGTGCCAGCGGCAGCCTTGCACGGGTGCATATAGAATGTGCCCCTACGGGTGTTTTGCGCGTGAAGGGGTGTTATTCTTCAATCTGGAACGTAACCTTCCCGCCTTTGATCGTGGTTACCACTTTTCCGTACAGCAGTGCACCGTCGTAGGGGCAGTTCTTGCTCTTGCTGTGCAGCTCGTCGGCGTGGACCTCGTACATGTGGTCAAGGTCCACCAGCACGATGTCGGCGTCGTAGCCCGGCTCCAGCATGCCCTTGCGGTCGGCCAGGCCCAGCACGGCGGCGGGGCCGGCGCTCATCAGGAAGCTGAGCATTTCCAGCGGCAGACGCTGCTCACGGCAGAGCTTGGTGTAGCAGACGCCGAAGGCCGTTTCCAGACCCACCATACCGGCAGCGCCCTTCTCCTTCTCCTCGGCGGTGTGGGGGGCGTGGTCGGTGCCGATGCAGGTCACGGTGCCGTCCTTGATGGCGTCGATCAGCGCGGTCACGTCGTCCGCCTTGCGGATGGGCGGGTTGACGCGGTAGGTCAGGCGGCTGTCGTCAAACCACAGGTGGTGCGGCGTGACCTCGCAGCTGACCCGCGCACCGCGCATCCGGCTCATGCGGACGGCATCGACGGATTCCCTGGTGGAGACGTGGCACATGTGCAGCCGGGTGCCGTAGTACTCGGCCAGATGGCAGTTGCGCACGGTCTCGATGTTCTCGGCCAGGCGGTAGTCCCAGGGGCTGATCTCGCGATCCTCGGCGTGGGACATGATGGTCAGGCCGCGCTCGGTGGCAATCGCGAACGCGCGGGCCATGACGGCGTTGTTCATGACGCCGTTGCCGTCCTCGGTGATGAACTTGATGTCCTCGGGCAGGGTCAGCAGATGATCCAGCGTTTTGCCGTCGAAGTCCTTCGTGATGGAGACGGTCTGGTTTGCGTCGCACAGGCCGACGCGGGCGGCCTCAGCCTCAACGGCGTGGGCGATCTCGGCACTGGAGCAGACCGGCTTCGTGTTGGGCATCAGGTTGACGAAGGTGTACCCGCCCGCGGCAGCCGCGGCGGAGCCGGTGGAGATGTCCTCCTTGTACTCAAAGCCGGGGGTGCGCCAGTGGCAGTGGGTGTCGATGAAGGCGGGCAGGACCGTGCGGCCCTTCGCGTCGAGCACCTCCTCCCCTTCCGGGACGAGCAGCCCCAGACCGACAGCGGCAATTTTTCCGTCGCGCAGCCAGACCTCAATGGCCTTGCCCGCGCTGTCCTTTGCGTTGCGGATCAGCATGGTGGGAACCTCCTTAAAAATAGGAAACTTTGTCATAGCTGAGAGTGTAGGGGCGAACATTGTTCGCCCGTCAACTTTGCGTGGTTGAGCTTCTGCGGGAAAGCCGCGCATGAGGCAAACGGCCTGCGGGCGAGCAATGCTCGCCCCTACAAAGCCCATGCAAAAACATCCCGCAGGGATATTTTTGCAAAAAAAAACTTTTCCCAAAAAGGGAAAAGTCAAAAAGTCACACACAAAGCAGCAACGGGAAAGAACACTGTGCCGTGATTTTTAAAGACAGAAATAAAACGCATCATCCCGGCACACTCCTTCCTATGACTTTACCTACGTTTTACTTATTGTACCATGCAGGGACGGCGGTGTCAATGCAAACGGGCTTTTTGCAAAAGTAAGGATTTTATAGATTTTTGCGCTGACTTTTGGAGGATTTGACAAAATCCGCAAAAATCCGCGCGCGGCGCGTACAGCATTGCACTTTGTCCGGCTTTGTGGTATATTTATAATAAGTATGGTAAATAGGAAGAGGAACGAACTATGGGCCTTTGGGAAGATGCAAAAAATATCCGCGATAAGGACCCCGCCGCGCGCAATGTGGCGGAGGTCATCATCCTGTACCCCGGCTTTCATGTGCTGGTCACGCACAAGATCGCACATTTTCTGTACAACCACCGGTGTTTCTTCCTGGCCCGTTTTGTCAGCCAGCTGGCGCGCCACCTGACCGGCATCGAGATCCACCCCGGCGCCAAGATCGGGCGCAAGCTCTTTATCGACCACGGTATGGGCATCGTCTTTGGTGAGACGACGGAGATCGGTGACAACTGCACGATCTACCACGGCGTCACCCTGGGCGGTACCGGCAAGGACACCGGCAAGCGCCATCCGACGCTGGGCGACAATGTGCTGATCGGCGCGGGCGCGAAGGTGCTGGGCCCGGTCTACATCGGTGACAACGTCCGCGTCGGCGCGGGCAGCGTTGTGCTGAAGAACCTGCCCGCCAACGCCACTGCCGTCGGTGTACCCGCGGAGATCGTCCGTGTCGGCAATATCAAGTGCTGCCCGGCGGACGATCTGGACCAGCAGGATCTGCCGGATATTGTCAACCAGCGCATATCCGAGCTTGAAGCCCGCCTGAGCCGCCTGGAAGCCGAAAAGCAGGGTGAGTTCCCGCCGGATAAAAAAGAATAATAAAAACGCACGCCGTGAAATTTACGGCGTGCATTTTTTGTCAGTATGGCTTCCTTAGAGGGGGAAGCTGTCAGCGGCCCCGCCCGCTGACGGATGAGGGGCAAACTTACCGGGAATTTCCCACTGACGGGCAATAGGGCAAACCCGCCCCTCATCCGCCCTCGGTCGGGGCCTCGGGCACCTTCCCCCACGGGGGAAGGCAATCAACTCATTTCAGATTCCGCAAATCCCCGCTCTCGCGGAAATCCTCGTAATCCAGCGACAGCGACGGGCTGTAATAGGGGTCGTGCAGAATATTCTCCCGCCCGTGCACGGCGTAGAGACGTTCATGCTCGGCGTCAAAGCGTGCTTTTTTGGCGGGATCGTTCTCGTCGGAGCCGCGGGACTTGCTTTCGTAGTGGTAGAGCTCGGCGTAGGGCGTCCAGACAATGCGCCAGCCCGCGTCGCGCGCACGCAGGCAGAAGTCCACATCGTTGTAGGCAACCGTGAACTCCTCATCCAGGCCGTGCTGTTCGTCGTAAACGGCGGTGCGCACCAGCAGGCAGGCCGCTGTCACGGCGGAGAAATCCTGCACCGTGGCCAGCCGGAACATATACCCGCTGCCGCCGCGCTTGTGGTACTTGTGGCTGTGCCCGGCGTAGCCGCCCAGCCCCGTGATGATGCCGGCGTGCTGGATCGTGTCGTCGGGATAGTAGAGCATTGCCCCGCAGAGGCCGACGCCGGGCTGGCTGCACTCGCCCACCATCTGGGTGAGCCAGTCGCCGTTGATGACCTCGACGTCATTGTTGAGCAGCAGCAGGTACTTGCCCGCCGCGTACCTGCGGCCAAAATTGTTGATGCGGCTGAAGTTGAAGCCGCCCTTGTAAGTCACGACCCGCGCACGGTCATACCGCTCCGGCAGTTTTTTGTAGTAGGCCGCTGTGGCCGGGTCGGTGGAATTGTTCTCAATGACGATGACCTCGAAATTCTCGTAGGTCGTTTTGACGTAGATGCTGTGCAGGCATTTTTCCAAATCGTCGGTGTGGTCCTTGTTGGGAATCAAAATTGACACGAGCGGCTGCGGCTCGGGAATGTCCCACACCACATGGCAGGTGCCCGGGAATTTGCCCGGCTCCACCCTGCCCTGCCGCCCTGTGGCGGCCAGATGGTCGGCCACGGCCTTTTGCGCAGCCTTTTCCACATAGGGCTTGGCCGCCGTGCCGCCGCTGGTGGACGCCGCGTGCACGCGCCAGTAATACAGCACCTGCGGGATGTGCAGCGGCTTGGCTGCGGGGTCACGGCGCTGCATTTCGTCGATGAGACGCAGGAATAAGTCGTGATCCTGCGCACCGTCGCAGGCCGGGCGCTCACCGCCGACGGCGTCGAACAGCGATTTTTTGAACACGGCCAGATGGCAGATGTAGTTGACGGCCATCAGGTACTCGGGCGCATAGTCGGGCTTGAAGTGGCCGACGCGCGGGTGCTCGGGCGTTTTCTCAAACAGGGCCTCGTCGCTGTAGGCAAACGCCGCGCCGCTCTCGGCCAGCGCTTTGCTCATGCAATAGACGGCATGAGGCGCGAGCATGTCGTCGTGGTCGGCAAGGGCCAGATACTCACCCGTTGCGAGCTTCGCGGCCTCGTTCGTATTGGCGGCAATGCCCTTGTTCTCGATTTTGGCGTAGACGATGCGCTTGTCCTGCGCGGCGCGGGCGCGGACGGTCTCGCCCACGTCGGGGTGGGCACCGTCGCTGGCGTCCACCAGAACCAGCTGCCAGTTCGACGCGGTCTGGGCCTGCACGCTGTCCAAAAATTGCTGCAAAAACTGCGGCGGTGTGTTGTACAGCGGCGTTAGAATGCTGATGGTCGGCCAGCCGTCGGCGCGGGCGGCTGCGTCGGCACGCTGGGCCTCCAGCGTCTGCTTCGACGGCAGATACCGCGCTTTTTTGCCGAAGAACCGCCGCTTAAAAAAGCCGACGGCCCGCCCGGCCATGACGCCGACGCCCTGTTCTTTCGTCAGCGTCCGCGCATAGCCGAACAGTTCTTTGATGCGTTTCGTTTCAAGGCTCATGGGATGGCTCCTCATAAAAGCAGTCTTTGTGCCAAAGTTGGGGGTTGGTATCGATGTATTGCCAAATTTGCGAGTACCCTTGCTCCGTGCGCACAATATGGTCATGGAAGGATTTTTGCCAGATAGGGTGGGAAAGCCGTTTGGAAACTACACCTTTAAACTGCTGTATAACGGTAGAGACTGTAGGGGCGACCATTGGTCGCCCGCCCTGCCCGTTTTGGACTAGCAGCAACAAATGAACGTGGTTCGGCATGACCGCATATTTCTCTACCGAAATGTGCGGATAATGGGTCGGAATTTCAAAAATACACTGCTCTACGATTTTTCCCGCTTCGGATAAGGCGGGCGGGTGCTGCGGGCGAGCAATGCTCGCCCCTACATCCTCGACTTCCGTGAACGTATTGCTATCCCACAAAATCTTCTGCCGTCCATGCGTGCAGATTGTGATGAAATACGCGCCGCTTTGGGCGTAATCATACTCCGTCAGGCGGTTGATTTTTCGCTTCGGCTCCATCACTTCAACCCGAAATTCTCAAACAGATTGTTGAAATGGGGGTTGTAATAAGGGTCGTAATTGTCGATATACTGCTGATATTTCGCGTAGAAATTCGCCTTTTCGCGCTCATACCGCTTGGCGTTCTCGCTTAAGGTGTCCAGACCGCGGCTCTTGCTCTCATAGTGATAGGCCTCGGCGCGCGGGGTGTAAACGTTCAACAGCCCCTTCTGCCACAGCTTTAAGCAATAATCCACATCGTTGTAGGCGACGGCAAACTTTTCCTCGTCCAGCCCGCCAAATGCGCGGTAGAGCGACGCTTTTGTCATCAGGCAGGCACCCGTCACGGCCATATAATTCTGCGTCGTGACCAAGCGGTACATGTCCCCCACAGCGGTGCGGGGGTAGCTCTTGTGGCTGTGGCCCGCGCTGCCGTTGATGCCCATCAGCACGCCCGCGTGCTGGATCGTGTCGTCGGGGTAGTAGAGCTTCGCGCCCACCGCGCCTACGTCGGGCCGCTGGCTGTAGCTGAGCAGCTCGCGCAGGAAGTCGTGGGACAACACCTCAATGTCGTTGTTGAGCAGCAGCAGGTGCTCGCCCTCGGCGAACGTCGCGCCGAAGTTGTTGATGGCCGAGAAGTTGAACGCGCCCTTGTAGTAGACGACGCGGCAGTCGGCAAAGCGGCTGGGCAGTGTCTCGTAATAGGCAAACGTTGCCGGGTCGGTGGAGTTGTTCTCGATGACGATGACCTCAAAATTGTCGTAGCCCGCGTTTTTGTACAGGCTCGTCAGGCAGCGGTCCAGGTCGTCAATGTGGTCTTTACTGGGGATCAGTACGCTGATCTTCGGGTGGCCGGTCAGCTCGTACCGCACCTGAAATGCGCCGGGCGCGTCGGGCACGGCCATGGCGTGGCCCGGCAGACCGAGACGCTTGAGCTGCGCGTCGATGGCGCGCTCCCCCGCCGCGACGGCGTAGGGCTTGGCCTCCATGCCCGCGGCGGTGGAGCCGGCCGCGGCACGCCAGATGTAGAGCACCTTCTTGATATGCTCGATGCGCTGTGCTTTTTCTGTCAGGCGCAGGATCAAATCATGGTCCTGCGCACCGTCAAACTCCTTCGACTCATACGCGCCCGCCGCGTCCAGCAGCGGACGGCTGAACACCGCCAGATGCGTGATAAAGTTGACCCCACGCAGGTAGTCGGGCGCAAAGTCGGGCTTGAAGTGGTAGCCGCCCAGCTCCTTCAAATCGGCGGAGAGAACGATTTCATCACTATAGACAAAATCCGCTCCGGTGTTTTGTATCGTCTGCACAACCTCGAACAGCGCGTTCGGGTAGAGCACGTCGTCGTGGTCCAGCAGCGTGATGTACTCGCCGTGCGCCAGCGCAAATCCGCGGGTCGTGTTGAGGGCAATGCCGCCGTTTTCAATCGGCTCATAAACAATCGTGCCGGGCACAGCCTTGGGCAGACGGCGCTCCAGCCGCTTGTCGGCGTCGGATGCGTCCACCAGCACCAATTCCCAGTTTGTGTAGGTCTGCCTGACGACGCTTTGCAGCATCTCGTCAAACAGCTTGGCGGGCGTGTTGTACAGCGGCACGATGATGCTGATCTTCGGCCCCTGCAGGTGCGCGGCGCGCTGGGCCTTCAGCTCCCGGCGCAGCGGAATGTCGGCGCGGTGCCGCCAGTCGTCGTGGTGCATCGCCAGCCCGACGCGGAATTTCACATCGCGCCAGAGCTGCTCGGCCCCCTGCTCCCGCAGGGTCTTGACGCCGCGCCCCGCGAGGTCCCGCAGGTGGGCGGGGTTCAAAAGCCGCCGCGCCATGCCGCCGACGCTGTCCTGTACGGCCAGGTCGGCAGGGCGCTCGTTGTTCGGTTTCGTGTTCTCGGACATAGCTTATTCCTCGGTGACTTTGGCCGGCATGGCGTCCTTTTTCTCGAACCTTCGGTACTCGGCGGTAATTTCCTTCGTCGCGCCGATGCGGCGCAGATGGCCGTGGTCGAGCCAGGCTACCTTGTTGCACATACGCTCAATCTGGTCAATGGAGTGGCTGACCAGAATGACCGTCGTGCCGCCGGACAGCAGCTCGGCCATGCGCTTCTCACACTTCTCCTGAAACAGGAAGTCACCGACGGACAGGATCTCGTCGGCAATCAGGATGTCGGGCTTCGTTATCGTTGCCACGGCGAACGCCAGACGCGCGACCATGCCGGAAGAGTAGTTTTTCAGCGGCACATCGAGAAACTCCTGCAATTCGCTGAATTCGACGATGTCGTCGAACTTTGAGTCGATGTACTTGGGTGTGTAGCCCAGCACGGTGCCGTTTAAATAAATGTTTTCCCGTGCGGTCAGGTCCATGTCAAAGCCCGCGCCCAATTCGATCAGCGGCGCAATCGTACCGTTGACCGTGACCTTGCCGGCGCTGGGCTTGTAGACGCCGGAAATCACTTTCAGCAGCGTAGACTTGCCGCTGCCGTTCAGGCCGATGAGGCCGTAGAAATCACCGGGCATAATATCAAACGATACATCGTCCAGCGCGAAGAACTCGTCAAACCGCACACCGCCGTGCAGCAGCGCGACGAAGTACTCTTTCAAGCTTTCGTGCTTTTCCTTGGAGAGGTTGAAGCGCATCGAAACATGGTCGATGGAGATGATGGGTTTCTGCTCTGCCATTTCGATGCCCCCTTACATGTACAGGACGAACTTGTCCTGATTCTTTTTGAACACCCAGATGCCGAGGCCCAGGCTCAGCGCGGCACAGAGGAACGGGATCAGCACCATGTTGGGGGTCAGCCCCTCGCCCCACATGACGCAGGAACGCACGGCGGTGATGTACCAGTAGATGGGGTTCAGGTTGATGACGTACTGCATCCAGCTTTCCATCTGGCGCGGGTCGTAGAAGATGGCGCTGCCGTAGACAAGCAGTGTGCAAAAGACCTCCCAGATATGCATGATGTCACGCACAAAAACGTAGAGCGTGGACAAAATCAGCCCGATGCCCAAACTGAAAATAAACAGCATCACAAGGGGATAAATGGCCAGCAGCACAGTCCCGATCGAGATGTGCGACCAGGTCAGCAGCGCGACGATAAACAGAGCCACGAGACTGAAAAAGAAGTTGACGAGCGCAAAGCAGCACTTTTCCAGCGGAAAGATGTATTTGGGAATATAGACCTTGCGCAGCAGCGGGCCGTTCTTCAGCACACTTTCCATGGCCATGGTCGTGCTCTCGCGGAAGAAGTTGAACATCAGCTGGCCGATGATAAGGAACAGCGGGAAGTCCTCGATGCCCTGACCGCGCTGGTTGAACAGCGCACCGAACACGGCCCACATGACCAGGCAGGTCAGCAGCGGGTTCAGCACGCTCCACGCCACGCCCAGGACGCTGCGGCGGTATTTCAGCTTGAAATCACGGGAAATCAGGTTTTGCAGCAGGTAACGGTATTTCCAGAAGCCTGCGAAGGTGTCTTTCAGTTTCTGCACGGTTTACCCTCAATATTTCTCAAAATATTCGAACTTCTGGGCGGCAAACGGGGTGTGCTCCTTGTCCTTGGCGCTGGTCTTGTGCTCGCAGCCGCAGTCGGGCCACTGCACGTTGACCGTCGGGTCATCGTAGGGAATGCCGCCCTCGGCGGTGGGGTCGTAGACGTCGGTGCACTTGTAGCAGAACTCGGCCACATCGGACAGCACGACAAAGCCGTGGGCGAAGCCCTCGGGGATCCAGAGCATCTTCTTGTTGTCGGCGGACAGCGTTGCGCCTACCCACTTGCCGAAGGTCTTGCTGTTGGGGCGGCAGTCGACGGCGACGTCGAACACCTCGCCCAGGGTCACGCGGACGAGCTTGCCCTGAGTGTGCTTGGTCTGGAAGTGCAGGCCGCGCAGCACGCCCTTGGTGGAGCGGCTCTGGTTATCCTGCACGAAGGGTTTGTCGATGCCCGCTGCGGCGAACTCGTCGATCTGGTAGGTCTCCATAAAATAGCCGCGGTCATCGCCAAAAACAGTCGGCTCGATGATCTGCACGTCAGGAATATCGGTCTTGATGAAATTGAACTTGCTCATGGTTTGGAATCTCCTTTTTATATTTCATTAGTCTAATACATAGCGATACAGGATATATTATACTCTATTTCACTGCGCCGGGCAAGATGGCGGAAAAATTTTGTCGCTGCTGTAACAACAGGACGGCTTTTCCGTCTTGTTAAGTGGAGGGCAGATATGGTATGATAGCCCGGAAGGTGGTGTGCAGAATGACAAAACGCGAAGCCCGCGCATGGGCCAAGGCCCGGCGCACGGAACTGGATATGGCGGCTGTGGGCCGCGGTATGGCGCAGGCGCTGTTCAGCCTGCCGCAATGGCAGAGTGCCGGGGCAGTGCTGGCCTTTGCGGCCATGCCGGATGAGCCGGACACGGCGGAAATACTAAGACGCGCGCTGGCCGACGGAAAGCGCCTGCTGCTGCCCCGCGTGCGGAGCAAAACCGAGATGGAATGGGTGGAGATACCGGCATTGCGCCTGCTGCGGCCCGGGGCGTTCGGCATTCAGGAGCCGCCCGCCGACCTGCCCGCCGCCGACCCGGCGGGATACGCCGCGGCGCTGGCCCTTGTCCCCTGCCTGGCCGCCAGCCGCGACGGGGTCCGGCTGGGGCGCGGCGGCGGGTATTATGACCGATTTCTGGCACACTATAAGGGAGCGGGGCTGCTGCTCTGCCCCGAGGCCCTGCTGCTGGACGAGCTGCCCTGCGACGACTGGGACGTACGCTTTGCGCCCGAGAATATTCTGACTGAGAAAGGAATTTTACGATGAAAAAGCTGCTTTTTGCAACAGCCCTGCTGACCGCCCTGTTCCTGTCTGCCTGCGGCAGCCAAAAGGCTGACAGCAACGATCTTGCGAACCAACCTGCCACAAGACCCGAGGAAGGCGCGGAGCTGGACCCGGAGTTCAGCGTTGACGACGAGGATACCGGTGAGACCGCCGAGCCGCAGCCGGACGCGGAGCTGAGCGAGATGGTGGATGCTATTTATGACGTCCAGCCGGTTGACCTGATGGGCATGGAGACGGTGGCCATCGACCTGACCGACGAGAGCTGGTACGGTTATCTGGCGGGGCTGACCGCGGACAATGTGGACAAGGTGGATGCCGCAGTAGTCAGCGAGCCGATGACCGGAAGCCAGGCGTACAGCCTGGTGCTGCTGCGCCTCAAGGACAAGGCCGATGCCCGCGAGATCGCCGATTCGATGGAGGAAAACATCAGTATGCGCAAGTGGGTCTGCGTGGAGGCAGATAAGGCCCGCGTGGTCAGCTTTGATGATAAGCTGCTGTATGTCATGGCAGACAGTGAGCTGGTCGATGCCGATCTGGTGGCGGATGCTGCCGCAAAGGCCTTTGGTGCGACATTTGATGTCGATGATTCCCTCGTCAATGAGGACGAGAGTGAGCTGCCGCCGGAGCTGCTGACCGCCCCGGCTGTGGCAGACTGAGCGATACAAAAAACAAAGAGCCGTGCCCTTTGCGGGGCACGGCTCTTGTTGATTACGTGCGGGAATCAAGCCTTGGCAGCCTTGATCTCCTTGATGAGCTCGGGAACGACCTTGTACAGATCGCCGACGATGCCGTAGGTGGCAACATCGAAGATGGGGGCGTTCTCGTTCTTGTTGATGGCGATGATGTTCTCGGAATCCTGCATACCGGCAACGTGCTGGATGGCACCGGAGATGCCCAGTGCAACGTAGATGCGGGGATGCACGGTCTTGCCGGTCTGACCGACCTGATGGTCGGCAGACAGCCAGCCCTCATCGGTGACGGCGCGGGAAGCACCGACAACACCGCCCAGAGCCTCAGCCAGCTCCTCGGCCAGCTTGATGCCCTTCTCGGGGTCGGCGGAGATGCCGCGGCCCACGGCGACGACAACGTCGGCACCGATCAGGTCAACGAGCTTCTCGGCGCTCTTCTTGATGTCGAGCACCTGAACATGGATGTCGTCCGCGGTCAGAGCGGGAGCGACGTTCTCGACGACGACCTTGTCAGCACCGGCCTGGTCGAACGCCTGCATCTGCATGACGCCGGGGCGGACGGTGGACATCTGCGGGCGGAAGCGCGGGCAGATGATGGTAGCCATCAGGTGGCCGCCGAAAGCGGGGCGGGTCATCTTCAGGTTGGTGTTCTCCTCAAACTTGGTGTTGTCCACATCAATGTTGGAGGTGGTGCGCAGGAAGTTCTTGTACTTCTCGACATCGACGTCCAGATGGGTGCAGTCGGCGGTCAGACCGGTGTGCAGACGGGCTGCGCAGCGGGGAGCCAGGTCACGGCCGATGTTGGAAGCGCCGAACAGCAGCACTTCGGGCTTCAGCTCCTCCACGGCCTCCACGATCACCTTGGTGTAAGCGTCGGTGGTGAAGTCCTTCAGCAGGGGGGAGTTGTAGACGTAGACCTTGTCCGCACCGTACTCGCCCAGCTCGGCGGCGATGCCGTCCACGTTGTTGCCCAGCAGGATGCCGCACAGCTCGACACCCAGCTCATTGGCCAGCTTCCGGCCCTCGGAGATCAGTTCGAAGGTGGTGGGCATCATCACGCCCTGGCGCTGCTCACAGAACACCCATACGTTCTTGAAGGCAGCGGTATCAGCACTATTAAAAGCCATTTTCTTTTCTCCTTCCTTAGATGATGTGCTTGGCGGCCAGGATGCCGGCCAGCTTGTCGGTGGTAGCCTTGTCAGCGCCCTCGAGCATCATGCCCGCGCCCTTCTGAGGAGGCGTGAAGGAGGTCAGAATGTTGGTGGGAGAACCGGCCAGACCGATGGTGCTCTTGTCGATCAGGGGGTGATCCTTCAGGGTCTCGTAGGTCATAGTGACCAGAGGCTTGCTGTAGCACTCGAACGCGCCGCCCACGGACAGGTAACGCGGGGTGTTCAGCTCCTTGATGCAGGTGATCATGCAGGGAGTCTTGACCTTGATGGTCATG
>OLPG01001247.1_pt1 | contig 21841 bp, 20 predicted proteins | sample 1672311 | NCBI WGS metagenome assembly OLPG01 (sample SAMEA3136670, study PRJEB25190) | human gut metagenome | biome: human gut; feature: human-associated habitat; material: faeces | place: Austria | collected 2013 | reverse complement strand
ACTGATTGAAAAATTAGGCTTAAGAAAATAATAGCCTTTTAGTATGCGGAAGGGGGCGGATTTCCATCCGCCTCCCTTTTTATGTATATGGCAGTTCTGTAAAATATGGTGTTTTTCAGGATTGCGGTGGCTTGTTGTTTCGACTGCATCTGCATATTCAGAAGCTGCGAAACATGACAGGAGTTATTTCCGAGACTACTGAAAAGATTATTTTGTATATGAAAGTAACAAAACAGGCAGATATATTTGCCTGAAAAGTAGTTTTTTCAGTTGTTTCGGACTCCTGTTTTAATGTGACAATTTCATAAAAAGTCTGAACGTTGATGGACAAGATTGTCAGCAGACGGAACAGACAAATTTGAAAAGAATAAAGTAGTTACCGGACATGCAGTGAACGGTAACAGAAAATGACAACAGAATTATGAAAAAAGGAGAATGAACATATGTACAAAAGTTATTCCATGGAATTAGCCGGAAGAACCTTGACAGTAGATATTAACCGCGTTGCAAAACAGGCAAACGGTGCAGCATTAATGCACTATGGTGATACTACAGTTTTATCTACAGCAACAGCATCCAAAGAGCCAAGAGAAGGAATTGATTTCTTCCCGTTAAGCGTTGAATACGAAGAGAAGATGTATGCAGTAGGTAAAATCCCCGGAGGATTTAACAAGAGAGAGGGAAAAGCAAGCGAGCATGCAATCCTTACTTCCCGCGTGATCGACAGACCAATGCGTCCTCTGTTTCCGAAGGACTACAGAAACGACGTAACACTGGTAAACATGGTTATGTCTGTTGATCCTGAGTGTAATCCGGAGATTCCGGCTATGCTTGGTTCCTCTATTGCAACCTGCATTTCCGATATTCCTTTTGATGGTCCGTGTGCTACCACACAGGTTGGTCTGATCAATGGTGAATATATCATCAACCCTACCATGGCACAGAAAGATGTATCTGACCTTCAGCTTACAGTAGCTTCCACAAGAGAGAAAGTAATCATGATCGAAGCCGGCGCAAAAGAAGTTCCGGAAGACAAGATGATTGAAGCTATCTATAAAGCTCATGAAGTAAACCAGGAGATCATCAAATTTATCGATAAGATCGTAGAAGAATGCGGAAAACCGAAACACAGCTACGAATCATGTGCAGTTCCGGAAGAACTCTTCGCAGCGATCAAAGAGGTCGTACCTCCGGCAGAAATGGAAGTTGCCGTATTCTCTGACGATAAACAGACAAGAGAAGAAAATATCCGTCAGGTAACAGAGAAACTGAAAGAAGCTTTTGCCGACAAGGAAGAGTGGCTTGCAGTTCTGGGCGAGGCTGTATATCAGTACCAGAAGAAGACTGTCCGCAAGATGATCTTAAAAGACCACAAACGTCCTGATGGTCGTGCCATTACTCAGATCCGTCCTCTGGCAGCAGAGACAGATATTATCCCGAGAGTACATGGTTCTGCTATGTTCACACGTGGACAGACACAGATCTGTACCATCACAACTCTGGCTCCTCTTGCAGAAGCACAGAAGCTTGACGGACTTGACGAATTTGAAACTTCAAAGAGATATATGCATCACTACAATTTCCCGTCCTATTCTGTAGGTGAGACAAAACCATCCAGAGGACCGGGACGTCGTGAGATCGGACATGGTGCACTTGCTGAAAGAGCATTAGTTCCTGTACTTCCAAGCGAAGAGGAATTCCCATATGCGATCCGTACTGTATCTGAGACATTTGAATCCAATGGTTCTACTTCTCAGGCAAGTATCTGTGCATCCACAATGTCTCTGATGGCAGCCGGTGTACCGATCAAAAAACCGGTAGCAGGTATTTCCTGTGGTCTGGTAACAGGCGATACAGATGATGATTACATCGTTCTGACAGATATCCAGGGACTTGAAGACTTCTTCGGAGATATGGACTTCAAGGTAGCCGGAACTCATGACGGTATCACAGCAATCCAGATGGATATCAAGATCCATGGACTGACAAGACCGATCGTAGAAGAAGCAATCAGACGTACAAAAGAAGCAAGAGAATATATCCTGACAGAAGTTATGGAGAAATGCATCGCAGCTCCCCGTACAGCTGTAGGCGAATATGCTCCGAAGATCATCCAGATCCAGATCGATCCTCAGAAGATCGGTGATGTTGTAGGTCAGAGAGGAAAGACTATCAATACGATCATCGAGCGTACAGGTGTTAAGATCGATATCACAGACGAAGGTGCGGTATCTATCTGTGGAGTTGATCAGAAGAGCATGGATGAGGCAGCTAACATGGTTAAGATCATTGCAACTGATTTTGAAGCAGGACAGATCTTTACAGGTAAAGTTGTCAGCATCAAAGAGTTTGGTGCATTCGTTGAATTTGCACCGGGTAAAGAGGGAATGGTACACATTTCCAAGATCTGTAAAGAAAGAATCAATCGTGTTGAGGATGTTCTCACACTTGGTGATAAAGTTAAGGTTATCTGCCTTGGCAAAGACAAGATGGGAAGAATCAGCTTCAGCATGAAGGATGTACCGGAAGAAGCGTAAAAAATTATGAGATATCACAATATTACCAAGGACGATATGCTTAATGGCGACGGACTTCGTGTAGTGCTCTGGGTGGCAGGATGCAATCACTGCTGTCCGGAGTGCCAGAATCCTGTCACCTGGGATCCAAACGGCGGACTGCCTTTCGGTGAGGCAGAACGCAAGGAGATTTTTGCGGAACTGGATAAGGATTATGTGAGCGGAATTACCTTTTCAGGTGGAGATCCACTGCACCCGGCAAATATCACTGAGGTAACAGCCTTTGCGAAGGAGATCAGAAAGAGATATCCTGGTAAAACAATCTGGCTTTATACAGGTTTCCTCTGGGAGGAGATCTGCAAAGAAGAGATTGTGCGTTATCTGGATGTCTGCGTAGACGGTGAATTTGAGGTGGACAAGAAAGAACTTTCCCTGAAATGGAAAGGCTCCAGCAATCAGAGAGTGATCGATGTTCCCAAAACTCTTCATGAAGGAAAAATCGTACTGCATTCATAATAAAAATGCTGTATGACTGAATTTATGCATAAAAGGATGCATGACAGAAAGAATAACTCAGGCAGTTCAGGTATACTCATTCAGGTGTACCTGAACTGCCTGTTTTGCCAAAGAGAGGATAATGAAAATGAAACGAATCGCGAAATTCCATAAAGTAAGCAAAGAACGCTTCACAGCAGACTGGATCGATACTTTTGCACAGTCTCAGGAAGAAGCAGAGAAAGTATACGATGCGATCCGCCTTCCAAAAAGGGCGACAGCCGGAAGCGCAGGATACGATTTCTTTGCACCGGCAGAATTTACCCTGAAACCGGGCGAGACAGTCAAGATCCCTACAGGAATCCGCGTGGAGATGCAGCCGGAATGGGTACTGAAATGCTATCCGAGAAGCGGTCTGGGATTCAAATACCGTCTTCAGCTCAACAACACCGTTGGAATCATTGACAGCGACTATTTCTATTCAGACAACGAAGGACATATTTTCGCAAAGATCACGAACGATTCCAATGAGGATAAGACTCTGACAATTCCGGCAGATACCGGATTTATGCAGGGAATCTTTGTGGAGTATGGAATTACTGTGGATGACGATGCAACAGAAATCCGTAACGGCGGATTTGGAAGTACCACAAAGTAATCTTTCACAAAGCAGTCTGATAAAAACCGTTACCGAGTGTTTAAAAAGCAGAAATGAAGAGGAAGAAATGTTTTTCTCTTTACGTTCTGCTTTTTCTCTGATATAATACTTTGGAAATCAAAATATTTACAACTCATACATATAGTATATATAATACAATTTAAGAATTAAGGAGAACAGGGAATCATGATCATCGAACCAAAAGTAAGAGAATATATCTGCACAACCGCACATCCTCTGGGGTGTGCAGAAAGTGTGCGTAATCAGGCAGAGTATGCCTGTAGGCAGGGAACAGTAAACGGAACAAAGAAAGCACTGATCATTGGATGTTCCACAGGATATGGTCTGGCATCCCGTATCTGTGCGCTGGAGAACTGCGGGGCAGATACTCTGGGAATTATGTTTGAACGTCAGGCAAACGGCAGAAGAACGGCTACACCGGGTTGGTATAATACGGCAGAATTTCATCGCCTGGCAGCAGAGAAAGGTGCTTATGCCAAAACGATCAATGGGGATGCTTTTTCCAGAGAAATTAAAGAGAAGGCAATCGAAGTAATCAGAAAAGATCTGGGGAAAGTGGATCTGGTCGTTTACAGTCTGGCTGCGCCGAGACGTACCGATGCAGAAGGCAGAACATGGTCCTCCTGTCTGAAGACCACAGGAGAATCCTTTACAGAGAAAAGCCTGGATCTGAGAAACAATGAGATTACAGAGAAAACTGTAGGACCTGCAACAGAAGAAGAAGTTCTCAGTACCGTGAAGGTGATGGGCGGCGAAGACTGGGCAGAGTGGATTGATGTGCTGAAAGAGGCAGATGTACTGGCTGAGAATGCAGTAACAGTTGCCTATTCCTATATCGGACCAGAGCTGACTTATCCAATTTATTATCACGGAACCATAGGAACTGCCAAACAGCATTTGCAGAAAACCATGTCTGAAATTAATCAGGCACATCCGGATGTTCGTGCCGTGATCTCAGTAAATAAAGGACTGGTTACACAGGCAAGTGCCGCAATTCCCGTTGTGCCGCTGTATTTTGCCATCCTCTATAAAGTCATGAAAAAAGCCGGAACCCACGAAAACTGCATTCAGCAGATTTCCAGACTGTTTACGCAGAAACTCTACACAGACAAAGGATTTCAGACGGACGAAAACGGATTTATCCGCATGGACGACTATGAGCTGACTCCTGAAATCCAGAAAGAAGTAAAGAAATGCTGGGAAGCAGTGACCACGGATACTGTGAAAGAGTACTGCGATATTGAAGGGTACTGGGAAGATTTTTACCATATGTTTGGATTCCGTTATGACGATATCGACTATACGCAGGATGTAGATGCGGACGTAGAGATTAAAGGAATTATAATGTAACTGGCAGAAATGATGGGAAGAAAATGTTCCTGTGATTTTTATGATCCATAAAATACAATCTATAAAAACGAAAGATAAAAACATAAAAATATTCTCGCCGGATATAATTTTTTGTCGGTGAGAATATTTTTGCGTTTAAAAATACAATATGCAGTGATTTTATAAAATGAAACCATTGAAATCAGCTTTCTGTATTACAGTGTTAAAGGAAGGATTTCAGAATCTCCAGAACTCCATTTTCCCAGTAAGGTCTGCAGATATCCTTGGCTGCGTTTCTGACTTCTTCTCTGGCATTGGAGACCGCGAAGCTTAAACCGGCTTCCTGAAGCATTTCAATGTCATTGATATTATCACCGAAGGTACAGGTTTCCTCCGGAGAGATTCCAAGAAATTCCTGCAGAAATGCCAGAGCAGAACCTTTTCCCGCACCAATGGGCGTGGCATCCATCCATTCTTTTCCTGCGGAAACCAGAGTCACCTGGTCTTTCCAGGACGGGGTAAATAAAGGCACACACATTTCTTCGCAGGCATTCGGATGGTATACGGAGAACTTGATCACCTGCTGGTCTGTAAGACGTGACAGCTCTGAAAGTTCATGCATGTCATAGCCATAAGAATCTCTTAACCAGTGGAACATCCGACTTCCGCCATCCTCTGCAAAGGAACATTCCGGGGTAGAAAGAAAATAGTCACAGGAAGGCATCTGCTCACGGACCATGGTGCACATTCCTTTCCAGACTGCTTCATCCAGAGTATGAACTTTTAAGATTTTTTCCGGTGTACGGACTACCGTGCCTCCATCTGAAACATATAACAGCCTGTCTGCGATAGGGGCAAACAGTTTGCGTTCGCTCCGGTACTGTCGCCCGGAACATGCCACAAAGATCATTCCCTTTTCAACCAGTTTTCCCACAACCTCCATATATTCCGGATCGATCGCCAGGGTTCCGTCCTTTACCAGGGTTCCATCGATATCCGTTGCAATTAATTTAATCATAGATCGGCTCCTTCCAGAATGATAAACAGTCAAATAACGGATTTATTTTATCATGGAAACAGAAATTTTTCCAGTCAGTGTTTCTTCACCATTGACTTTTGGCTTCATTTTTTTTATATTATATAAATAGAAATCCGCGATCTGTAAAATCATAACGGATGCAGACAGCAGAAATCTGTATCTTGCTTATGACAGCAGGTGCGGCTCCCAGACTTTGAAAAAAGGAGAGAATCTGAATGGAAAAGAAAATGCTCTTTATTTTCAATCCCAAAGCAGGCAAAGGCAAGATCAAGGCAAACCTGCTCGATATCGTAGATATATTCAATAAAGGTGGATATGAAGTCATCATCTATTCTACGCAGAAATCAAGAGATGCTTATGAGAAAGCCAAAGAATATCATGATAAGGTAGACCTGATCGTGTGCAGTGGCGGTGACGGCACTCTTGACGAAGTAGTCACAGGAGTGATGGAGAAAAAAAGTAATGTTCCCATCGGGTATATTCCGGCAGGAAGTACCAATGATTTTGCAAACAGTCTTTTTATGCCGAAAAGCATGACAGAAGCAGCTTCCATGATCATGACAGAGCAGCTTTATCACTGCGATATCGGCAGATTCAATAACCAGAGTTTTACATATATTGCAGCTTTCGGTCTTTTCACGGACGTAGCCTACCAGACAGACCAGGATCTGAAAAATATCCTCGGTCATGTTGCTTACCTTCTGGAAGGTGTCAAACGTCTTTTCGATATCAAATCATACCATATGAAAATTGAATCAGAAGAACTGACAGTAGAAAATGATTTCATTTTCGGAATGGTCACCAACTCCAGATCTGTGGGAGGATTTAAGAACCTGACAGGCAAAAACGTTGACATGAATGACGGACTTTTTGAAGTCACCATGATCACATGTCCGAAAAATCCGCTGGAATTACAGGAGATCATGACAGCCATGCTGACAGCGGAGGATAACACGGAACTGATCCATTCCTTCAAGTCATCAAGACTGACGATCACTTCAGAGGAAGCGGTTCCCTGGACGCTGGACGGAGAATTTGGAGGAAGCCATACGCAGGTGGATATTGAGAACTGCCATGAGGCACTGAATCTTTATCTGAAAAGTACCAGAAATGAGGGAAACAGGCTTTCCGGTCTGTCCCCATTAATAAATAAAAAGGAGAACTAAAATGGGTGAGTATATCAATGTAGTAGAGACTTTTGGATGCGATGTGTTTAATGATTCTGTCATGCAGGCACGTCTCCCGAAGAAGATCTACAAAGAATTGAAAAAAACCATAGAAGAAGGCAAAGAGCTGTCTATGGAAATTGCAGATGTCGTTGCACATGAGATGAAAGAATGGGCCATTGAAAAAGGTGCAACACACTACAGCCACTGGTTCCAGCCTCTTACCGGTGTGACAGCAGAGAAACATGATGCCTTTATCACAGCTCCGATGGATAACGGCAAGGTTCTGATGTCTTTCTCCGGAAAAGAACTGATCAAAGGAGAACCGGATGCGTCATCCTTCCCGTCCGGCGGTTTAAGAGCAACTTTTGAGGCAAGAGGATATACAGCATGGGACTGCACATCACCGGCATTTGTCCGCCATGATGCAGCAGGTGCAACTCTCTGCATCCCGACCGCATTCTGCTCCTATACAGGAGAAGCCCTTGACCAGAAAACACCGTTACTGCGTTCTATGGAAGCAATCAACACCCAGGCACTCCGCCTGCTCAGACTTTTCGGAAACACAACCTCTAAGAAAGTAACTCCGTCTGTAGGAGCAGAGCAGGAATATTTCCTGGTGGACAAAGAGAAATGGCTTCAGAGAAAAGACCTGATCTATACAGGCAGAACCCTGTTTGGTGCCATGCCTCCTAAGGGTCAGGAGATGGATGACCATTATTTCGGAACAATCCGTCAGAGAATTTCCGCATATATGAAAGAAGTCAACGAAGAATGCTGGAAACTCGGTGTACCTGCCAAGACACAGCACAACGAGGTTGCTCCTGCACAGCATGAGCTTGCACCGATCTACGCACCGGTCAATATCGCAGCAGACCAGAACCAGATGATGATGCGTATCCTGAAGAAAGTAGCCAGCCGCCACGGTATGCGCTGCCTGCTTCATGAGAAACCATTCGCAGGGGTAAACGGTTCCGGTAAACACAATAACTGGTCCCTTACCACAGATGACGGAATCAATCTTCTGGATCCGGGCAAAACACCTCATGACAATATCCAGTTCCTGCTGATTCTGACCTGTATCCTGAAAGCAGTGGATGAGCATGCAGACCTTCTCCGTGAATCCGCAGCAGATGTAGGAAATGACCAGAGACTTGGCGGTCATGAAGCACCTCCGGTTGTAATCTCCGTATTCCTTGGAGAACAGCTTGAGGATGTTCTCGAGCAGCTGGTCAACACAGGAACTGCAACACACAGTAAAAAAGGAAGCAAACTGGAAACAGGTGTTAAGACACTGCCTGACTTCATGAAAGATGCGACAGACCGTAACCGTACTTCACCGTTTGCTTTCACAGGAAATAAATTCGAATTCCGTATGGTAGGTTCCAGAGACTCCATTTCCGGATGTAACGTAGTTCTGAACACGATCACAGCAGAGGTATTCAAGGAAGCCTGCGACCGTCTGGAAAATGCACCTGATTTTGAACTGGCAGTACATGACCTGATCAAAGAATATGCAATAGAGCATCAGAAGATTGTATTCAACGGAAACGGCTATGCTCCGGAATGGGAAGCAGAAGCGAAACGCCGTGGTCTGCCGATCCTTCCGACGATGGTAGATGCTATTCCTGCACTTACCACAGAGAAATCCATCAAACTGTTTGAAGAGTTTGACGTATTCTCCAGAACAGAGCTGGAATCTCGTGCAGAGATCAAATATGAGATTTACTCCAAGGCGATCAACATCGAAGCTAAGACCATGATCGACATTGCAACCAAGCAGATCATCCCGGCAGTGATCAGATATACAACCGTACTTGGCGATTCTATCAACACAGTAAAAACAGCGGGCGAAGGTCTGATCGATGTCAGCGTACAGCTTGACCTGCTCAAGAAGGCATCCAAACTCTTAAAGAGTACAAACAGTGCCATGAGTAAACTCAGCAAACTGGTTGAGAAGATTCCGGAATACGCAGAAGGACGTGACAGAGCTGTGTTCTGCAAGGAGAAAGTTGTTCCTGCAATGGAAGCTTTACGTCAGCCTGTAGATGAACTGGAAATGATCGTGGACAAGGAAATGTGGCCGATGCCGTCTTACGGGGATCTGGTATTTGAGGTTTAAGACAGATATAAATATCATATATAATATGGAAGGAATCCTGTTCATTATGGCAGGATTCTTTCTTGATTCTAAAAGGAGATGCATATGGAAGAACTGAAATTTCTGGAGGAGCAGCAGGTTTCCCCGGAACTGATAAAAAGAGTAGAGGAATTCAGAAAACAATATGAAGTAGCACCGGAGACAGCAGAGAGAATAGTAAAACCGTCCATTCCTTTTTATGGAAAAGATATTCTGGAAATGGCGATCGCCGGACTTCTGAAAGGAGAGAACCTTCTTCTGACAGGACCGAAAGCCACCGGAAAAAATATTCTGGCAGAGAATCTGGCATATATTTTTAACCGCCCGGCCTATAATGTTTCTTTTCATGTAAATACCAACAGCGGTGATCTGATCGGCACAGATACGTTTGTGGACAATGAGGTGAAGCTGAGAAAGGGAACGATTTACCAGTGTGCCGAGTACGGTGGATTTGGAATCCTGGATGAGATCAACATGGCGAAGAACGATGCGGTTTCCGTTCTCCATGCTACTCTGGATTACCGTCGTTCCATTGATGTGCCGGGATATGACAAAATTGATCTTCATCCGGCAGCACGTTTTATCGGAACCATGAATTATGGATATGCGGGAACGAAAGAATTAAATGAGGCACTGGTATCAAGATTCCTGGTAATCGATATGCCTGCTCAGACGGAAGATTCCCTGGAATTTATTTTTCAGAAGATGTTCCCGAATGTAAAAGAAAATGCCAGAAAACAGTTTATCGGAGTATTTCTGGATCTTCAATTAAAGGCATCCAACAGCGAGATTTCGACCAAGCCGCTGGACCTTCGAGGACTCCTTGCTGCCATGAAGATCGTGGAAACCGGGCTTTCACCGAGAAAGGCTGTGACCATGGGTGTGGTAAATAAAACCTTCGATGTATTTGAAAAAGAAATCGTGGAGGATGTGGTAAGCACCCGTATCCCGGCAGACTGGACAAAGGAAGATGTATATGAAGGATGAAAAGATCGTAGAGATTGACGATTACCGACTGGAACTGGAGAACAGGATCCGGAATCTTCTCTGGACGATCAGCGGAGACTATTCCCTGAATATGAAAGTAGATGTTTCTCTGTATCTGCGTTCTAAGGCAATTGCTCTGTATGACGGGATCAAACAGGGGGCACTGGCAAAATATTTTGACAAGGATTTACTGGGAATGTACCTGGTAAAAAAGGTATTCTGTCAGGCGTCCGAAGGGGAACTGACCGTGATCGCACAGCTATGTGTGGAAGAAGCCATCGGGGAGAAAATCTGTGAAGAACGTCCGGGAGTCCGGGAAATGCAGAAAAAAGCCTTCGAAGATATCCTGGATCAGGAATTTGAACGGATGCCCGCCTACGGAGATATCCTGGGAAGACTGAAGATTGCAATCCTGAGAGACAGGCTGAGCGGCGGAAACCATCAGGTCGAGGAGCGCCTGAGAAAAATCAGGGACGTGGTATATCAGGCGAGAGAAGTGGCAGATACCATGGAACTGATCCGGGTGATCGACCAGCTTTACAATACCATTATTGATCCGGAGTTTGAGAAACTTCACGGAAGTCTTACACAGGTCATGGCAGTGACCATGGAAGAACTGACGGAATATAACTGGGAGGATTTTCTCACAGAGGAGCTCTATGAGGAGGCACTGGAAAGTTATATTGAGCAGATGACGAATAGGATCGCAGATATGGAAGACACTGCTGTCACAGAGGAGATGGAGAAAAAACGCCAGACGAAACATAAGGTCACGATCCTCACAGAAGAAGAACTGGAGAAAGCTTACACCTACGTGGAACTGAACTTTGGCAAAACTTATCTGACTCCGGCGGAAGAGAAAAGGATGAATTACCTCATGTGCAGGGAACTCCACAGAGACTGCAGCCTTTATTTCACAGAAGGAATCCTGAAGAATCCGGTAAAGCGCAATTACCAGTATGAATATGCGGTACGTCTGAAGAATAAGAATATCTGGTTGTATCACGACAAGCACAGAATCGTAAAAAGAAATATTGCATCACTGACAGAACTGTTAAAGAAAACGCTGGTATTGAAAAGCGAGACACAGGAAGTTCTGTCTGACAGAGGAACGATCATTCCATCAAGACTGTGGAGAGTGGGAAGAAGCAGTGAGGCAAACCTTTTCCGGAGGGAGCTGAAATCAGATGCGTCTGATTTCGTGGTAGATGTTCTGATCGATGCCAGCGGTTCGCAGATGGTGCGTCAGGGTGATGTGGCATTGCAGGCATATATCATCAGTGAGGCGTTGAGCAATGTGGAACTGCCGCACAGAGTCATGAGCTTCTGTACGTTCTGGGACTATACGATCCTGCACAGATTCCGGGAATATGATGATCCGCAGTCTGCCAATGAGAACATTTTCAATTATGTGACTTCCTCCAATAACCGGGACGGCCTTGCCATAAAAACGGTGGGATATGGTCTGCTTCAGCGTCCGGAGGAAAAGAAAATCCTGATCGTGCTAAGTGATGGAAAACCTTATGATGTCATTGTCAACCGTCCTCATGCAAAGAATCCGGAACCTTACATGGGAAAATATGCCATTCATGACACAGCAACAGAAATCCGCCACCTCAGAAATCAGGGAGTCAGCGTCCTTGGCGTTTTTGCAGGAGAGGAAAAAGATCTGGCAACAGAGAAGAAAATTTTCGGAAAAGACTTTGCCTATATCCGCGATATTTCCAATTTTTCAAAGATTGTAGGACGTTATCTGATCAAGCAGCTTGACTCAGATGAGTAAATATGAAATATCAGTACGTTAACAAAGTGATGTAATAACAATCTAACGATATAACTTGTTAAAGTGCATAAAAAACCAGTATTTTCAACTTGCCTTTTTGTACAAATTTGGTATAATGTAGAATGTTTCTATAGCAGTATTCTGGAATTGCTATAAATTCATAACACTTATTATATTATACAAAAGGGAGAGAAAATCATGAACGAAAACAAAGAGTTCAAACCGTATATCCCGGCGGATAAAATCACACCGGAATTTACGGTGACATCCATTATCATGGGTGTTATTCTCGCAGTTGTATTCGGTGCAGCCAATGCTTATCTTGGTCTGCGTGTCGGTATGACTGTCTCTGCTTCCATTCCGGCAGCAGTTATCTCCATGGGCGTGATCCGTAAGATCATGAAGAAAAACTCCATCCTGGAGAGTAACATGGTTCAGACGATCGGTTCTGCCGGTGAATCACTGGCAGCAGGTGCGATCTTCACCATGCCTGCATTATTCCTGTGGGCAGAGGAGGGTCTCTGCGAGAACCCAAGTCTTGTGGAAATCACACTGATCGCTCTTTGCGGCGGTATTCTGGGTGTACTTTTTATGGTACCACTTCGTAATGCACTGATCGTAAAAGAGCATGCGACACTTCTTTATCCGGAAGGAACTGCCTGCGCAGACGTACTTCTTGCAGGCGAAGAAGGTGGCTCCAATGCTGCTACTGTATTTTCCGGTATGGGAATCGCAGCAGTATTTAAATTTGTAGTTGACGGATTAAAAGTAATTCCGTCAGACGTTGCAGTAGCAATCAAAGGACTGAAAGGTGAGATCGGTATGGAAGTATATCCTGCACTTCTCGGCGTTGGATATATCGTAGGACCAAAGATTTCATCCTATATGTTTGTAGGTTCTTTAATCGGCTGGATGGCACTGATCCCGATGATCTGCCTGTTCGGTGCGGATACCATCCTGTATCCTGGAACAGATACCATCTCAGCAATCTATGCCGGAGGCGGAGCTGCCGCTGTCTGGAGTACTTATGTAAAATATATCGGAGCAGGAGCTATCGCAACAGGTGGTATTATTTCTCTGATCAAATCCCTGCCTCTGATCATCACAACTTTCCGTGACTCCATGAAGAGTATGAAAGGCGGAAAGAACACAAGCACAGCAAGAACTGCACAGGATCTTCCGATGAACTTCATCCTGATCGGTATCGTGGCAATGATCGCGATCATCTGGTTCGTTCCGGCAATCCCGGTAAGCCCGATCGGTGCAATTATCATTGTAGTATTCGGTTTCTTCTTTGCAACAGTATCTTCCCGTATGGTTGGTCTGATCGGATCCTCCAACAACCCGGTATCCGGTATGGCAATCGCCACTCTTCTGATCGCAACAATGGTGATCAAAGCATCCGGAAAAACAGATATCGACGGAATGAAAGCAGCGATCGCGATCGGTTCTGTTATCTGTATCATCGCAGCAATCGCCGGAGATACTTCACAGGACTTAAAGACCGGTTATATTCTTGGTGCAACACCTAAGAAACAGCAGATCGGTGAGCTGATCGGTATCATTGCATCCGGCCTTGCAATCGGTGGTGTCCTTTATCTCCTGAACTCTGCATGGGGATACGGAAGCGCAGAAGTACCTGCACCACAGGCAACCCTGATGAAGATGATCGTAGAAGGTATCATGGGCGGCAAACTTCCATGGACACTGGTATTTATCGGTGTATTCCTTGCACTTGGTCTGGAAATCTTAAGAATTCCGGTTATGCCATTTGCCATCGGTCTTTACCTTCCGATCTACCTGAATGCTACCATCATGATCGGTGGTATTGTCCGTATGTTCGTTGACGGAAGAAAGAACGTAGATGCGAAAACAAAAGAAGCACAGGCTACAGACGGTACTCTTTACTGTGCGGGTATGATCGCAGGTGAAGGTCTGGTAGGTATTCTTCTTGCAATCCTTGCAGTTGTAAATGTAAGCGGTGTCTTTGACCTGTCAGGAAGAATCAGCCTCGGCAATGCCGGAGGCGTGATCCTTATGCTTCTCATGGTTCTGAGCCTGCTGAAATTCAGCATCTGGAATAAGAAAAAAGCCTGAAGATCAGACGAAACAAACCAGTGGATCAACAAGTTTGAACAATCAAAAGAAATGAGACAAAATGAAAAATAAGAAAAAAGAATCACAGATCAATTATCTGGATCTTGTCCCGGAGCGCTCTTCACAGCTTCGCTGGCATGAAGACATCAGAGGAAAGATGGTGCTGGAGGTAGAGAACAAGGGTGCGTTTAACACGATTGCACAGAAGCTGTTCCACAGACCCAGATATACGAAGATACACCTGGATGAGAACGGAACCTTTATCTGGCCTCTGATCGATGGGAAAAAAACAGTGGCAGATATTGCAGCACTGGTAAAAGAGCAGTTCGGAGAGAAAGCAGAGCCACTTTATCCGAGGATTGTCAGGTATTTCCAGATAATGGAGAGTTATCATTTTGTATCTTTTATCAATAAGCCTGGAAAATAAGGCAAGAATAAGAACGGGAGCAGTCCTTTGCGGATTGCTGCCGTTCTTGTAATTTACAGGAAAAAAATTACAGCGCAGTGATAAAGTACTATATTGAAAGCAGAACAGGAGGCGGAAGATGAAATTAGCAAATGGAAAAAGATCACAGCTTTTGGAATATCTGATGATCATTGCAGGAACCGGTCTGATGGCACTGGCGATCAACTCTGTTTTTGATGCATCAGGAATGGTAACCGGAGGATTTTCCGGCGTGGCGATTATTGTAAAGGCGTGGACAAAAGGAATCGTGGATGGCGGAATCCCTCTGTGGGTCACAAACTTTGGGCTGAATATCCCTCTGTTTCTGATCGGATGGAGGATCAGAGGATTTTCTTTTGTGAGTAAGGCAATCCTGGGAGAAGTTTCACTTTCCGCCTGGCTTGCGTTTCAGCCGGTCTGGAATCTGGCGGGAGATGACCTTCTTCTCGCGGCCCTGTACGGCGGCGTGATCCAGGGTGTGGGAATCGGTCTGGTGTTTCTTGGGGGAGGAACCACAGGCGGAACCGATATGATGGCTGCGCTCATCCAGAAATTCCTGAAACATTATTCCATTGCCCAGATCATGCAGGTGATCGATGCGGCGATTGTAATTGTCGGTATGTATGTGTTTGGAATGCACAAAGCATTGTATGCCATCATTGCCGTATATCTGGTGACAAAAGTTTCAGACGGACTCATCGAAGGTCTGAAATTCTCCAAGGCAGCTTATATTATCACCGGAAAGCCGGATGAAATTTCCAATATGATCATTAATGACCTGGACAGAGGTGTCACAGGGATCAATGCAAAGGGAATGTATTCCGGGCAGGACAAACTGATGCTGTTCTGTGTGGTAAATAAAAAAGAAATCGTTATGCTGAAAGAGAAAGTAGATGAGATCGATCCCGCGGCTTTCGTGATCGTGACAGATGCCAGAGAGGTTCATGGAGAAGGATTTATAGAGAAAAAATAAAAAGTTCTGCGATATTCGTAATCAGTGACCAAAAACAGGAACAAAAAATTGTAACTTTTTTTCTCTTTCCTCTTTCATTTTTGGTAAATATGTATTAAAATAGAATGCAGGTATAAGGTTTTATGGTTAAAACGGAAGAAGAAATGTTACTGCTCACAGTATTTTCAGTAACGGCCGGTGCGTGTGAACAGCAGCACGAACAAAAACTATAGATGAGAAGGGATTGAATTTGGATGATATCGAATCAGGTGCTTCAGAATACTCTTGAAGGTTTAAAAGAAATTTCCAGGACAGAATTTTGTGTGATCGACACAGAAGGCAAAGTGCTCGCAAGTACTTTTGCAGATTTTTCCATTGCAGCAGCAGATGTACAGGCTTTTGTGGAATCTCAGGCAGACAGTCAGCTTGTAAAAGGATTTCAGTATTTTAAAGTCTGTGATGATTATCAGTTAGAGTACATTCTGGTTGCTCATGGTGATGATGAAGATACTTATATGGTAGGTAAGCTGGCAGCATTCCAGATACAGAATCTGATCGTAGCCTATAAAGAACGTTTCGACAAAGACAGTTTCATCAAGAACCTGCTTCTTGACAACCTGCTTCTTGTAGATATTTATAATCGTGCGAAGAAACTTCATATTGAAGCAGATGTGCGCCGTGTGGTTATGATCCTTGAGATGCCTCAGGAAAAAGATCACAGCTCCATGGAGAGTGTAAAAAGTCTCTTTGGTGGCAAGAGCAAAGATTTCATCACAGCAGTAGATGAAAAAAGCATTATCGTTGTCAAAGAACTCGATGACGGTGAGAACTATCCGGAGATGGATCAGCTCGCACATACAATCCTCGATACGCTTGGCATGGGAAATGACGGTAAGACTCATATGGCATATGGAACGATCGTCAACGAACTCAAAGAAGTTTCCCGTTCCTACAAAGAAGCCCGCATGGCTCTCGATGTAGGTAAGATTTTCTTTGGCGACAGAGAAGTGATCGCATACAGTTCACTGGGCATCGGACGTCTGATCTATCAGCTTCCGATTCCGCTGTGTAAAATGTTCATCAAAGAAATCTTCGGAGGCAAATCCCCGGATGATTTTGATGAAGAGACACTGGTCACCATCGATAAATTCTTTGAGAACAGCCTGAATGTATCCGAGACATCCAGACAGCTTTACATTCATCGAAACACACTGGTTTACCGCCTCGATAAACTTCAGAAGAGCACAGGACTTGACCTTCGTGTGTTTGAAGATGCGATCACATTCAAGATCGCGCTGATGGTAGTCCGTTATATGAAATATATGGAGACACTGGAATACTAAGCATATCCGGTAATGAGATTTATATGCCTGCCGCAGTTTATAACGGCAGGCATTTTTCTGCGGTCAGAACAGATCCTGTATATCACAAAGTGTATTACTTAGAACGGAGTGAACAGTAACACAATAACTATGAATAATGTATGAAACTTTAAAAACCCTCTTGCATTCAGCAAAAACATATATTACAATAATTTTACGAAAAAATGAACTCTTGGAGGAAATTTTATATGATAGACCTTGTAGATGTAAGTAAATCCTACGGTCCCGGTCTTCCGGCTGTGAACCATGCGAACTTACATATTGATAAAGGAGAATTTGTATTCATTGTAGGAAACAGTGGATCAGGCAAGACCACTCTGGTAAAGCTCCTGATGAAAGAACTGGATTCCACATCCGGACAGATCACCGTAAGCGGAGAACGCCTGGAGAAAATGAAACACAGACGTGTGGCAAAATACCGCAGGAAACTGGGCGTAGTTTTTCAGGACTTCCGTCTTCTGAAGGACAGAAATGTATATGAGAATGTAGCGTTTGCGCAGCGTGTTGTCAACCGCCCGACCCGTGTAATCCGTAAACGTGTGCCGGAAGTGCTTCAGGAAGTAGGGCTGGCAGGCAAATATAAATCTTTTCCGGATGAACTTTCCGGTGGCGAACAGCAGAGAGTTGCCCTTGCCAGAGCACTTGTAAACCGCCCGGATATCCTCCTGGCAGACGAACCGACCGGTAACCTTGACCCTAAGACATCAGAGGAGATTATGAAACTTCTGGAACAGATCAATGACAGCGGAACCACCGTTCTGGTAGTTACACACAACAAAGAAATCGTAAATGCGATGAAGAAACGTGTCGTCACCATGCATGAAGGTTCCATTATCAGTGACGAGAAAGAAGGAGAATATCATGAGGCCTAGTACAATCTGGTATACTCTGAAACAGGGTATCAAGAATATAAAGAGAAACTGGATGTTTTCTCTGGCATCCATCATTACCATGGCTGCCTGTATTTTTCTGTTTGGCATCTTTTTCTCTATTGTAAACAATGTAAATAACATTGCACATAAAGTAGAGCAGGAAGTTCCGATCACAGTATTTTTTGGCGAAGGAACCACAAACAAACAGATCAAAGCCATCGGAAAACAGATCAAGGCACGTCCGGAAGTAGAGAAAATAGAGTACCAGTCAGCCGATGAGGCGTGGGAACAGTACAAAGAACAGTACTTTCAGGGATCAGAAGCAGCAGATGGATTCAAAGATGACAATCCTCTTGCAAACTCAGCCAACTACAGTGTGTATATGAATGATATCACCAAACAGTCAGAGCTTGTCTCCTACATAGAAGGACTGGATCATGTAAGAAAAGTCAACCAGTCTGAAGAAGCAGCCAAAACGCTTGGAAACATTAACAAACTGGTTTCTTATGTTTCGATAGCAATCATCGCATTACTGCTGATCATTTCTGTTTTCCTGATCAGCAATACGGTGTCTGTCGGTATCGCGGTCCGTAAAGAAGAGATTGGAATTATGAAATACATAGGTGCTACGGATGCATTTGTCAGAGCACCATTCCTGCTTGAAGGAATTGTTCTCGGAATTATCGGAGCTGCCATTCCGCTGACAGGTCTGTATTTTGGTTACAATGCAGCAATTTCTTATATCCTGACGAAATTTAATGTGCTGACCGGAGTGGTTGATTTTATCCCGGTATGGCAGATTTATCAGACACTGCTTCCGATCAGTCTGGGACTGGGAATCGGAATCGGTCTGATAGGAAGCTTCTTTACAACAAGAAAACATTTAAGAGTGTAATAACAGAAAACGGCTGCCGGAGAAAACCGGTGGCTTTTTCTGTATGTAAATGACAGATTCTGTAAATAAGCAAGGCAAATAAAAAAATAACGATAAAGATGATAATAACAATAACAATGACAGGAGACAGGATATGAAGAATAAACAATTCTGGAAGGGCGCGCTGGCAGGGGCACTGGCAGTTTCATGTCTGGGAACAGGAGCACTGGCAGGTGCCGGATTTGCCAGAAAGGGAAGTGTACTGGGAGACAGAAAATGTACAGGAAAGCTGGCTTATCTGGAAAGTATGATCGATGATTATTATCTGGGAGACAAAGACGAGGAGAAATTAAAAGAAGGTCTTTATACAGGTCTGATCTACGGACTGGATGACCCCTATTCCAGATATTATACAGCAGAGGAATACGAAGAAGAAAATTCTTCCAATCAAGGAACCTATGTGGGAATCGGAATCCTTATGGAGAAAAATGCAGAAGGCGGTGTAAAGATCGTAAAATGCTATGAAGGCGGTCCGGGCGAGGCAGCCGGATTAAAGAAAGGCGATATCATCAGTGCCATAGACGGGGAAGACATTACAGACAAGGAAACTTCAGATGTGGCAGACATGATCAGAAATTCGGAGAAAGACAGTGTGGTACTGACTGTTCACAGAGAAGATGTAGAAGACGTTATGGAAATCACGGTACAGATCACAGACGTGGAGCTGCCTTCTGTTTTTCACGAAATGTTAGATCAGAAGATTGGATACATCCGGATCACAGAATTCAAAGGAGTGACCTGCGAACAGTATAAAACTGCCTTTGCAGATCTGGAGGATCAGGGAATGGAACGTCTGATCGTAGACCTCCGTGACAACCCGGGCGGTCTTCTGGATCAGGTATGCGATATTCTGCGGGAGATTCTGCCGGAAGGACTGATCGTTTACACAGAAGATAAAGATGGAAACAGAGAGGAAGAAACCTGTGATGGAAAAAATGAATTACAGATCCCTCTGGCTGTACTGGTAAATGAAAGCAGCGCCAGCGCATCCGAAATCTTTGCCGGAGCTGTACAGGACTACGGAATCGGAACCATCGTAGGAACCACAACCTACGGAAAAGGAGTCGTACAGTCCATCCGCCAGCTCTCAGACGGAAGCGCAGTAAAACTTACAGTTGCCAATTACTACACACCAAACGGAAATAACATTAATAAAATCGGAATCAAACCAGATGTAGAAGCAGCGCTGGACACCAGCCTTTTAAACAAAGACAAAGATGAGATCACTCATGAAGAAGATAATCAGCTTCAGGAGGCGATAAAAGTGGTTACTTCTTCTGAAAAGAAAGATACAGAAGCTGACTGATTAACAAAAACATGGTTGATGCTGACTCCGTTTTCAGTAACAAAATTCTCACAATTAGGGAATTAAACTAATAAGTAATTATTTGGAAATACAGTTGTTGTATCACTACTTTGATGGTATACTATACATAGTTGTATCTAAAATTCAGAAAAAAGAGGGCGACAATATGAATGAATATGTGATTACTACTGATAATAATGCGGACCTTCCAGATAAATATCTTAAAGAACACGGTGTAGGATGCATGTATCTCAGCTATGCTATGGATGGAAAGAACTATACACACGGAAATTTCCTCCCGGAACACGAATTTTATGAAGCAATGCGAAACGGCTCCATGCCGACCACCGCACAGGTAAACCCTGAGAACGCCAAAGCACTGCTGGAACCATATCTGAAAGAAGGCAAAGATATTCTTCATATTGCATTTTCCTCCGCATTGAGCGGTACATATAACAGCAGCCGCATTGCAGCAGAAGAACTGATGGAAGAATATCCGGACCGTAAGATCATCGTAATAGATTCTCTTGCAGCATCCCTCGGACAGGGACTTCTGGTTTACCTTGTACAGGAGAAAAAAGAACAGGGCGGAACTCTGGAATCTGTAGCAAAATGGGCAGAAGAAAACAAACTCCACATGGTACACTTATTTACAGTCAATGACTTAAACCATCTGTACCGTGGCGGTCGTGTTTCCAGAACAACCGCAGTAGTAGGAAGCATGCTGAACATCAAACCAATCCTCCACGTAGACAACGATGGCAAACTCACAGCTATCGGCAAAGTCCGCGGACGTAAGAAATCCCTTCAGGAACTGGTAAAACTCATGGATGAGAAAATCGGCAGCTACCACGATATCTGCCATACCATCTTCATCAGCCATGGTGACTGCGAAGACGAAGCCAACTATGTGGCAGAGAAGGTAAAAGAGAAATACCAGATCAATACTATCATCATGAATCAGGTAGGAGCCACCATCGGCGCCCACTCCGGCCCGGGAACAATGGCATTGTTCTTTGTGGGGGATGAGAGATAAAAAATAAAAGAAATACAGATTCCGCAGTACAGGATAATTATCATATAAGTAAAGGGGACTATCGGGAAACAGGTAGCCCCCTTTTATTCGTTTCCAGCAAGAAGACTCCCGCCTTTAAAGTGAGATCTGAATTGTGTTTGTTACTTACTTGATTAATTATCTGGCTGTAAAGCATGAATTCTGTATCTGTACTGTAAAGGTGTTTCCTGACACTTTTCCCGAAAGACTTTTCCAATTGACTAAGGCAAAACGTCACTATATAAAGTATAATAAACGATGGGTTAAAAGCAAATGGACATGATGGATTGGCTATAACGGTGAACAAAATTCGTCGAAGAAAGTAGTAAAATTGATACATGGAAAATATTGATTGAGAAACAGGTGTAAAGCAGTTATAATTAAAGTAGGAAAATAATGATTTGCATAAAATGATAAGGAAAGGCGGTTATCATATGACTATGTTACAGAAGCAGGCTGTTCAGATGATTCAGGATATGTCCGATGATAATGTAGGCTTTCTGATGCGGAGAGAACAGACGCTGGAAGAAATTTTATATAAAACCTTATGACCAAAATCAGGATTTCTATATATAATTTTATGAAAGACTGAAAGAAGGAAAAGATTTGTTGGCATTGGCGTAGGAGAGACATATGAGTTATCAGAACGAATGGCTTCTTTTTGA
>OLPG01001234.1_pt1 | contig 21982 bp, 16 predicted proteins | sample 1672311 | NCBI WGS metagenome assembly OLPG01 (sample SAMEA3136670, study PRJEB25190) | human gut metagenome | biome: human gut; feature: human-associated habitat; material: faeces | place: Austria | collected 2013 | reverse complement strand
CAGCTTTTCTTCCAGCTCGGGGCTGCGGTCAAAGTGATCCTCAATGATGCTCTGGCTGCGGCCCAGAATGATCAGAATGTCCGTGATGCCGGACTTGACGGCTTCCTCCACCAGATACTGGATGGCGGGCTTATCCACGATGGGAAGCATCCCCTTGGGCATGGCCTTGGTGGCGGGCAGCACACGGGTGCCCAGACCAGCGGCAGGGATGACAGCCTTCGTAACTTTTTTCATGGTTCGGAACTCCTTCATCATATCATTTCAGGCTGAACGCTCAGCCGTAGACCAGATGGATCAGGGCATCCACATTGGGGCCAAGCAGCAGGGTGAACGCGCTGCCGATGACCATGAGCAGGACCAGACAGCCGAGCACGGCGGCCCAGCTGGTGCCGCCCTGCGCGCAGAGCACGGCTTTGCGCTGTGCCGCGTCCGGGAACTCCGCGCGGATGCGGCGGATCTTCTCGGCGGCACTCTGGCGGTAGAGCCACTTGCCATACAGGCCGCGCACGATCATCAGCAGAAAGCTGAGCACCGAGCAGACCCGGGAAAGGGTGAGCAGGGTGGAGGTGGAAAGCCCCGGGGCCAGGCTGCTGTCCGTGATCTGCAAAAGGTCAATGAAGGTGGGCAGGGCCAGCACCAGCTCGGCGGCCAGAAAGGCGAACGCGGGCTTCCACGCCTTGCGGTAGAAGAAATAGAATGGGCCGAACAGCATGGCCGAAAAGCTCATGGAAGTCTTGGTGTGGGACAGCTGCATCCGGCAGTAGGCGCTCAGGTAGGCAGGGGAAGCCGGGCCGATGAAATCTGCCCAGTCCTTGCAGGGGATGCCGTCCATGACCTCTTCCTTGCCAAAAGCCGCCTGATAGGTCTGGCGCAGCGGGTCTACCTGCGGTGCTCCGGTCTCCTGGAACTGGCGGTAAAAGGTGGAGTAATCAAACTCCTCGCTGTGCTCATCCGAATCGGCACGGTCGGCGGGCTCCTGTGCCCCCTCCGGGGGCAAGGCCGCACCGCAGCAGCGGCAGACAGACTCACTGCGCAGGGTGCGCTCGCCGCAGGCAGGGCAGGTGCACAGCTCACTTTCCTGATAAGGGAACTTCCACTCGTATCCGGCGGCGTGGGCCGGGGCATGGATGCAGCGGCCGAGCTTTTCGTAACAATCGCGGTGATAAGGCGCGCCGCAGTCGGGGCAGACAACGATGTCGTCCTGCAGTGTCAGCGGCTTGCCGCAGCCCTCACAGGGGCAGCCATAATATTTGGGCATAAGATCCTCCCGGTATGCTAGTTGAACTTATTATACTCCCTTAAAAGAGAAAAGAAAAGGCAAAAATCTTCAAAATTCCAGTAGGTTGAGTATTTTTCCTCTTTACTTTATCATGGATTCTGGGTATACTAATGAAGTATCTGTGTATAAACTGTATCTTTTGAGGGATTCTTAAAATATGATTACTACTGACGAACTGAAAGTGCAGCTGGCCGATTACGGCACCGCTGTAAAGGACCTGGAGGAAGCGCTGGCCATCGACGCTTCCCGCAAGCGTGTGCAGGAGCTGGAGCACACCATGAGCCGCCCTGGCTTTTACGATGACGCTGAGCTGAGCAAGAAGGTCTTTGATGAAGTGGGCGACCTGAAGGGCAAGCTGAACCGCTTTGAAAAGCTGCAGGGCCTGTACGATGATGCCGAGACCATGCTGGTGATGCTGGACGAGGAGTACGATCCCGATATGGTGCCCGAGGCAGAGGAAGCCGTGAACGCCGTGGGCAAGGCTGTGGACGAGCTGCAGCTGATGACCATGCTGAACGGTGAGTACGACCACAGCAACGCCATCCTGACCTTCCACGCAGGCACCGGCGGCACCGAGGCACAGGACTGGGCCGAGATGCTCTACCGTATGTACAACAAGTGGGCGCAGGCTCACGGCATGACCGTCGAGGTCCTGGATTATCAGGACGGCGACGAGGCCGGCATGAAGAGCGCTTCCATGATGGTCAAGGGTGCCAACGCCTACGGCCTGCTCAAGAGCGAGAACGGCGTCCACCGTCTGGTGCGCGTCTCTCCCTTTGACGCCAACGCCCGCCGTCAGACCAGCTTTGCTTCGCTGGAAGTCATGCCCGAGCTGGACAACACCATCCAGGTGGACATCCGCCCCGAGGACATCGAGATGCAGGTCTACCGCTCCTCCGGTGCCGGCGGCCAGCACATCAACAAGACTTCTTCCGCTGTCCGACTCATCCATAAGCCCACCGGCATCGTGGTCAGCTGCCAGACCCAGCGCAGCCAGTTCCAGAACCGCGACTACGCGATGGAAATGCTGAAGGCAAAGCTGTACCAGATCGCCAAGCAGCAGCACATGGATAAGATCGACGACATCAAGGGCGTCCAGAACGAGATCGCATGGGGCCACCAGATCCGCTCCTACGTCTTTATGCCCTACACGATGGTCAAGGACCACCGCACCAACTACGAGACCGGCAACGTGGACGCTGTCATGGACGGCGACCTCGACGGCTTCATCTTCGCTTACCTCAAGGCCGCAAGCCGTGGTGAGCTGCAGGATACCTGAAATCAGAGCATAATAAAAACGTCTGTACTTCGTTTGGAGGTACAGACGTTTTTCTTTTTATTCGAGGTCGCCGAGTATCCCCGGCCAGAGCGCTTCCTCCTGCCGCATGGCGACAAAGCAGCAGTCGAGGTACATCTTGTTTACGGCAGCGACGATGGTACCGCGCAGCAGACGCTTTTCGTCGTCGGCATCCGGGTCGAGGTCGCGGATGGTGCTGCCGGCACCGAAGATGTAGGGCAGGCAGTTCTCTACCTCGTCGCAGAAGTAGTCGTAGGCTTCGGCGGCGGTGCAGTGAGCCCTCTGCATCTGAAAGAGGGTGTCGATGTTTTCCAGCGAGAGGACATTTTTAGACAATACGATATAGATGAGAGAAGCCAGCTGTTCGCGGGAATACTTCTTTTTGACGGGGTGGGAGATGACTCCTTTCTTGACGTAGTTGCTCACCATGGAGGGGGTGAGCTCCACCCCGGGGAAGCCCCGGAAGCAGCTGTTGACGAGCTGCACGGTCTGGTCGAGATACAGCCCCACGGAGGGCAGCTCCCGGTAGCGCGGCAGGGAAAACCCGGCGGCGCAGGCCGTGACACGGCGTTTCATTTCCTGATTCATGGTGGTAGTATAGCGCATTTTTGAGTCGGGGTCAACCGTTTATGAAAACAATATTAAGAATTTTACAAATCACTTGACAGGTTTTTGAAAAACTGATATAGTGGACTCACCGAACGTAAAAAATGCGGCGGACACCCGCCGGAATGGAGATAGATGAGATGAAACGAATCGTTGTGGACTCTTCCGCCAGCCTGTACAAGCTGGACGGCGTGGATTTTGCTGCTGTGCCTCTGAAGATCGTGACCGACGAGAGGGAATACCTCGACGACGGCACGCTGAACGCCGTGGAAATGGCGACTACCCTGCGCACCTATAAGGGCAAGACCAGCACCTCCTGCCCCAACATCGGCGACTGGCTGGAGGCTTATGAGGGCGCAGATGAAATTTATGCCATCACCATCACCGGCACCCTGTCGGGCAGCTGCAACGCCGCCCAGCTGGCCGCAGAAGAGTATCAGGCAGAGCACCCGGGTGCTCAGGTCTTTGTGCTGGACAGCCTGTCTGCCGGCCCGGAACTGGTGCTGCTGGCAGAGCATATCCGTGCGCTCATCGAAGAGGGCAGGGAGTTTGACGAGGTGTGCGAAGAGATGCTGCGCTACCGTCACCACACCCATCTGCTGTTCTCGCTGGAATCGCTGGCGAATCTGGCCCGGAATGGCCGGGTGAAGCCCGCTGTGGCTGCTGTGGCGCGGATGCTCAACATCCGGGTCATCGGCAAGGCCAGCGATGTGGGCGAACTGGATGTCCTCTGCAAGACCCGCGGCGAGCACGGCGCTCTCGAGCGCATCGTGCTGGAGCTCAAAAGCCACGGCTACACGAACGGCAAGGTCATCATTGCCCACTGCGGCAACCCCGCCGCCGCCGAGCGCCTGATGCACATGGTGCGGGCTGTCTTCGAGGGCGCACAGGTGCGGGTGACCGAGTGCGGCGGCCTGTGCAGCTACTACGCCGAGCTGGGCGGCCTCATGGTGGGCTTCGAGGACGCGGACGCCTGAGCTTGAAATCTCCGCATCTCTGCGCTATACTATTCCCATAAAAATGCTGCCGAAAGGCAGCGGGGGAGGCGCAGATGTTCTTTCGGCTGCCGGTCGTACGGTTCTTCAATCGTGTCATCAACAGGGCCACGGTTACAGTGGCCCTTGTTTTGCTGCAGATCGGCTGGCTGCTCTGGGCCTTCTTCTCCCTCACCGCCGGAAAGGTGTGGGTGAATGCGGGGCTGAACGTCCTCAGCCTCTTCATCACCCTCTACCTCGTGCGGAAGGACGAGAACAGCGACTATAAGATCATCTGGCTCGTCCTCATCGGCATGATGCCACTGCTGGGCGGTGCGCTCTATCTGGCATTCGGCAACAAGGCCCCTGCCAAGCGGATGCGCCAGCGGATGCAGGCGGTGGAGCGCCAGCACACCGCCGACCTCGCCCAGCAGCCGGGCCAGACCGACGCCCTCGACCCCGCCAGCAGGGGACTGAGCCGGTATGTTTCGGAGTACGGGCCATACCCCGCATGGAAAAACTCCACCGCAAAATATTACCCCTGCGGTGAGGCCATGTACCCTGACCTGCTGGCCGACCTCGAAAAGGCAGAGCGGTTCATCTTCCTCGAGTTCTTCATCGTCCGCACCGGCAAGATGTGGAAGGGGGTAGAGGACATCCTTGTCCGCAAGGCGGCGCAGGGGGTGGACGTCCGGCTCATCTACGACGATTTCGGCAGTCTGCTGGGTCTGCCGTCCGATTTCGTGGTAAAGATGGAGCGGGCGCATATCCGCTGCATCCCGTTCAATCCGGTGGTGCCGCTGGTGTCGCTGGTCATGAATCACCGCGACCACCGGAAGATCGTGGTCGTGGACGGAAATACAGCCTATACGGGCGGCATCAATCTGGCCGACGAGTATATCAATGAAGAAGAGAGGTTCGGCTACTGGAAGGATGCAGCCCTCCGCACCGAGGGCGCGGCGGTCTGGAACTTCACGGTGATGTTCCTTGACCACTGGAACGCCTTCCGCCCCAGCGAGGAGGATTATGCGCCCTTTATGCCTCAGGCTGAGTCCCTGTCTGCCCAGTCGGACGGAGTGATACAGCCCTACGGGGACAGCCCGCTGGACGAAGAGGCTCTGGCCGAGACGGTCTACCTGAATATCATCAATCAGGCCCAGCGGTACGTCTATATCTATACGCCCTACTTCGCGGTGGGCGAGACCATGCTGGAAGCCCTCAAGGCGGCGGCAAAGCGGGGCGTGGACGTCCGGCTGGTGCTGCCGGGCATCCCGGACAAGAAGCTCATCTTCCGGCTGACCCGCTCCTATTATGTGCCGCTGCTCCGGGCGGGGGTGCGCATCTACGAGTTCACGCCCGGCTTCCTCCACGCCAAGTGCTACGTCAGCGATGACCGCGCCGCCGTGGTGGGCAGCATCAACATGGATTACCGCAGCCTCTTCCTCCACTTTGAGTGCGGGGCGCTGCTGCTCTATAACAGTCAGGTCATTGCTCTGCGGGACGATGTGCTTCGCACCCTGCCAGAGTGCCGGGAAGTGCAGCTGGCCGACTGCCGCACCTCGCTGGCCGGGACGCTGCTGGACAGTGTGCTCCGCCTGCTGAGTCCGCTGATGTGAGCGATACTGTGGTGGAATAAGTGGCAAAGTTCCATAAATCAAATGATATATCGTTCAATATTGATTGTTTGCCAACCTGGCAAAGTTCTCCTGATTGGCAAACTACCTACTTTGCCAGCAAGCCTTAAGTTTGCCAACGTGGCAAAGTTTGATTTGTGACGATAACACGCTGGTATTTTGGAACTTTGCCAGATAACACGTCGGTCTCAGAGCACAGTTGTAAATTTTCTGCGTGGTGCTTGACTTTTGCAGGGAATCGCATATAATAAAGATGGTAAATGTGGAAGCCAATATGTCATTGGCACACCCAAAAGGAAAAGACCCCCTCCCGGAGCTGCTATCTCCGAAAGGGGGTCCTTTTTAGTGCTTACGGCCCGTCAGCCATCCGTCAAGCCACTTACAAATGTAGTAAGAAGCTACATTTGCTCCGACGGACAGGATAAATGTGGAAATATATGCCATTGGGCAACACCTCCCTTCCCATAAAACTGGGCGGGGTAGGCCGCAGGACAAGTATAACACAGTTTCCAACAAAAAGATACATAAATAAATAGACTCCTGTCGGGCTATACTACTCCCAAAGAGATGAAAGGGAGCGTAACGCTTATGACACAGAGACAAAAAGCTCTTCTGAGCTGTGCCGTGGCGGCGGCACTGCTGCTGTCCGGTTGCCGCAAAGGCAACAGCGATTCCGGCAGCATGAGCAGTTCGAACGCCATGTCCGGCTCGTCCGGCAGTGCCAGCACCACCCAGACCGGCGGCTGGAAGACCGGCCTCGGCATCCTGACCGAGGCCTCCGACGAGGCCCGTACCGGCACCATCCATACCATCGCTGCCGCCGTCCTGCTGGACGGGGACGGCAAGCTGGCCGACGTGATGCTGGATGAGCTGGAAGTGGAAGTTACCGCCGACGGCAAAGGCGTCGTCACCATGCCCACCGACTACCGCACCAAGCGCCAGAAAGGGGACGACTACCCGCTGGCAGCGGCATCTTCGCTGAAAAAGGGGTGGGCCGAGCAGGCCGATGACTTCGCCGACTACCTCACCGGCATGACGCCCGAGCAGGCATCCATGCTGGAAACGGATAAGGACGGCAAGGCTGCGGACGCCGACCTGCTGTCCGGCTGCACTATCCGGGTGGATCAGTACCGAGACGCCGTGGCGAAAGCCTGCACGAATGCGTCCGCCCTCGGCGCGGCGAAGGGCGACCGGGTGAGCCTCGGCGTGGAGGCGGAGAATGCCTCTTCGGACATCACCGCCACCGACGACAAGGATGTGAACGCAGAAGTTGACCTTACCGTCGTGGCCCTGACTCTGGATGCCGATGGCCGTGTGACCAGCGCCATCGGCGACATGGCAGAGCCTGCGCTGACCATCGCGGCAGACGGCGGCGTCACCGCCCCGGACACCGTCCGCTCCAAGCTTGAGCTGGGCGACAGCTACGGGATGCGGAACGCATCCAGCCTCGGCAAGGAGTGGTACGAGCACAGCGAGGGCTATTGCAGCTACCTCAAGGGCAAGACTGAGGAAGAGGTGGCGGACATCCCTGCCGACGGCTCGGACGCCGACCTCGCGGCCCTCTGCACCATCTCCATCGACGCCCTGCAAAAGGCTGCAGGGGATGCGTTTGAGAATGCGTCATTATAAATTGAACGGAAAGTCTGACCGTCACCGTGAGGTGGCGGTTTTCTTTTTGTCCTTTGTACAAATACACCGAAAACCCTATCGGAAAGGGGCGGTCTGCGGGCAAAACGCGAAAAAATCGGTTTTCCTCTTGCAAAACGGGGCAAAATGCGCTATTCTATAGTCACAGTTTAACAATTTAGCATGGTAAAGCGGTAAAACGAAGCGTCGCTTCTGCTGAATCTGAGGGAGGAAATTACAACATGAAACGTCTGGTATCTGCTTTTCTGGCCGGTGCGATGGCACTGAGCCTTGCCGCCTGCGGCGGTTCTGCATCCACTTCTACGGCTGCTTCTTCTGCCGCCGCCTCTGCCGCCCCGGCAAGCTCCGTGGCCGCTGACAGCGACCTGGCTTACCTCCAGTCCAATGGCAAGATGGTCATCGGCTACACCGTGTATGAGCCGATGAACTACACCGACGCCGACGGCAACTTCACCGGTTTCGATACCGAGCTGGCTACTGCCGTCTGCGGGAAGCTGGGTGTCGAGCCGGAGTTCGTGGAGATCAACTGGGACACCAAGGAGACCGAGCTGGCTGCAAAGAGCATCGACTGCATCTGGAACGGCCTGACCCTGACCGATGACCGCGAGGAGAATATGGCCTGCACCAAGCCCTACGTCAAGAACGCCCAGGTCGTCGTGGTGAAGGACGGCACCGACTACACCTCCACCGCTGACCTCATCGGCAAGACCGTGGTAGCCGAGGCCGGCTCTGCCGGTGAGACCACCATCACCGAGAACGCCGACCTGTCTCAGGCTGATTTCATCTCCAAGGCTGTTCAGACCGACTGCCTGATGGAAGTCGCCGCTGGCACTGCTGACGCCGCCATCCTCGACCTGACTCTGGCCTCTGCCATGATCGGCGAGGGTACCGACTACGCAAACCTCAAGATGGTGGATGAGCTGAACGTCGAGGAGTACGGCGTGGCCTTCCGCAAGGACAGTGACGTGGCCGAGGCTGTGGACAACGCTTTCGACGAGCTGAAGGCTGACGGCACCATGCAGACTCTGGCTGACAAGTACGGCCTGACTCTGGCTGAGTAACTTACATTATAAACGGATAGGTGTAGTGATTCTGTGACTGTGATTTTGGAGCGTCTGACCGGCGCATTCGCGCTCAACTGTGAGCTGTTCTTTCTGACCTTGCTGTTCTCGCTGCCGCTGGGCCTTGTGGTGGCCTTTGGCTCCATGAGTCGGTGCGCACCGCTGCGGGGCGTCGTCAAGACCTTCGTGTGGGTCATCCGCGGTACGCCGCTGATGCTCCAGATCATCGTCATCTACCTTGGCCCCGGCCTGCTGGGCATGACCAACCCCTGGCCCTCCGGCTCTTCGGGCCGTCTGGTGGCGGCGGTGGTGGCTTTCGCCATCAACTACGCCTGCTACTTCTCTGAGATCTACCGCGGCGGCATCGAGGCTGTGCCGAAAGGCCAGACCGAGGCCGGTCAGGTGCTGGGCATGACCAGGAGCCAGATCTTCTTCAAAGTCACGCTTCTGCAGGTCGTCAAGCGCATCCTGCCCCCGATGGGCAACGAGGTCATCACGCTGGTGAAGGATACCTCGCTGGCGAACGTCATCGCCAACAAGGAGATCATCATGATGGCGAAGGAGTACAGCGCCAAGGGCCTCATCTGGCCGCTGTTCTCCACCGCAATTTTCTTCCTCGTCTTTGTCGGCGCACTCACCCTGCTGCTGGACTGGGCCGAGAAAAAGATGGACTATTTCCGCTGCTAAGGAGGATATGAACTATGGCATTACTCGAAGCCTCCGGCATCGGGAAGAATTTCGGCGAGACGAAAGTTCTCAAGGACATCTCGCTCACACTGGAACAGGGCGAGGCGCTGGCGATCATCGGCTCGTCCGGCTCAGGCAAGACGACGCTGCTGCGCTGCCTGAATTTCCTTGAGCGTCCCGACACCGGCGTCATCCGGGTGAACGGCGAGACCATGTGGGACGCCGCCGACCCTGCCACCCAGCGGGAGAGCGAGGTGCGGAAAAAGCGCCTCCACTTCGGTCTCGTGTTCCAGAACTTCAACCTCTTCCCCCAGTACACCGCGCTGGAAAACGTGATGCTGGCGGGGGAGCTTCTGGCGAAGGAGCAGCCCGACTACAAGGCCAACAAAAAGGCCATCCACGCCCAGCTGGAAGCACAAGCCCGTGACCTGCTGGCCCAGATGGGCCTGTCGGAGCGGGCAGGCCACTACCCCCACCAGCTCTCCGGCGGTCAGCAGCAGCGGGTGGCCATCGCCCGCGCACTGGCGCTCCACCCGGACATCCTCTGCTTCGATGAGCCCACCAGCGCCCTCGACCCGGAGCTGACCGGCGAAGTCCTCCGTGTCCTGCGGGACCTCGCCGACCGAAAGACCACCATGATCATCGTCACCCATGAGATGCACTTCGCCCGGGACGTGGCCGACCGCATCCTGTTCATGGACGGCGGCGTCGTGGTGGAGGAAGGGCCGGCCCGCCAGCTCATCGACCACCCCCGGGAGGAGCGCACCAAGCAGTTTTTGGCGCACTACTCTGAATAAGACAGGCTATGGCCCTCCCCGCTCGGGAGGGCTTTTTTGCGCCATTCACGCCGAAAACACCGCGATTCGCGCAGATTTTATTTACATTCTCTGAATTTTTTGGTAAGCTTGTATCGAAAAAGGATGACTCTTCAAAAGACGAACAGACCAAAGGAGGACAGACTATGAGACTGAAGAGCGCACTCCGGCGGGGCGTGGCCGCCGCCGTCATCGCGGGCATCGTGGTGAGCTCCGGCATCCCGGCCTATGCGGCCCGGTGGGACATTGCCGACGGCGACATTACCGTGAAAGCGGGCGACGCCGAAGGAAAGAACAAGGTCTCACAGGGGGAGAAGGAGAATGTGGAGGACACCAACACCGTCATCACCGGCAAGTCGAAGGAGCATACCGTCACCATCGACACCTCCAAGGGCAACGTGGACGTCACCTTCGACGACCTGAAGATCGACGTCAGCGGCAAGAAGGAGGGGGACGGCAGCGGTGACAGCTCAGTCTATACGGGCAAAGCCGCCGTCACCGTGAAGGGCGACAACGATGCCGCCATCGAGCTGGACGGCGACAACGAGCTGAAGAGCGGCGGCTATCATGCGGGTCTTGAGAAGAACGAACTCGAGTCGAAAGGAACGCTGACCATCAAGGACGACAAGGGCAAAGACGGCTCCCTCACCGCTGAGGGCGGCGAAGGCGGCGCAGGCATCGGCGGAGGCATCAAGAGCACTGGCAGCAACATCACCATCCAGGGCGGCGCGGTCAAGGCTGTGGGCGGGAGCAACGCGGCAGGCATCGGCGACGGCGCAGGCGTACTGTCTGAGCCAGACCCGGATGCACCGCCCAGCAACCCCAGCAACCCCAATCACATCATCATCTGCGGCGATGCCGAGGTGACGGCCAAGGCGGGAAGCCAGATGACGGACGCCAAGGCCCCGGCCATCGGCGGCAGCTACGGCGAAGTACCCACGGAGAACCTTTCTGACGATGAACATAAGGTGACGGGAGGACGGCTGACCCGTCTGAACGCGGACGGCACCGTGATGGAGGGAATGGGCTACGACTACACCTCCACCCCCAAGCCCCAGCCGGACGACGACGAGGACGACGATGATGATGACGTCCCGCCCCCGGCACAGGAGAACGCTCCCGAACCCCTGCCCGGCGGCATGGTGGTGGGCGGCTTCTTTTCCAGCCGGGTCACCATCCAGCGGTGGGATTCTGCTTTGGCCATTATTGAGAGCACCGACCCCATGGTCGGCAGCGTAAAGGCCGGCGACGCCGGAGAGGTCCTCACCCCGGGGGGTGTGGTGCTTATTGAGAGCGCCGCTCCCCGCTCCACCGTCACCACCGACATCTCCAGTCTCCGGGAGGACGGCGTGGAGGACATCTTCTTCCGCTATGAGGACACCATGACCCACTATAGCGTGGACAAGATGGCCGACGCGGCGGGCGAGGACGCTGACGTGGAGCTGAAGCAGAACAGGGAGGACATCAGCCTCCGGCTGGACGGCGAAACGCGGGACGACCTGTCGGAGCGCTATCTGGAGTGGGTGCCGGTGCAGACGCCAGAGCCGCAGGAGTGGCTGATATTGACCCACGAACTCGCGAAAAAAAGGGACGACCTCCCGAGTTTGGATTGGTGGCTCGAGCCTGAGAGAGCGGAAACGGTAGAGCGAAAAACGAGTGAAGAACTCAGACGTGAACTCGACGAATTACTGAAACAAGAGCGGGAGATGATGGACTTCCAACTCGCGAAAAAAAGGGCCGACCGCCCGAGTTTGGATTGGTGGCTCGAGCCTGCGAGAACGGAAACGCCGAGAATCGGGCTTGAGGAGTCCCTGAAACAGCTGGCTTCCCGATTTGAGGCCATCGCTCCCGAGGAGGATAAGCCACGGCTTTTCCTGCTGGAAACCACCGTCCCGGATGGCACAAAGTATACCAATCTGTTGGAGAGTGACCTGCGGAGCTATACCGACCTTGGTGACGACTGGGACGACCTGCCGGATACCCAGGGTGAGATAAAGCTCTGGATACCGGAGGACTTGGGGCAGCCCAAAGAAATAAGCATCTCAAAGGAGAGCCTCTGAGCCGCAGCGACGGCATTGCATGATACACAGAACGAAAGGAGATGTACTATGAGACTGAAGAGCGCACTCCGGCGGGGCGTGGCCGCCGCCGTCATCGCGGGCATCGTGGTGAGCTCCGGCATCCCGGCCTATGCGAAAACATGGAACATCGCCGACGGCGACATTACGGTCAAAGGTGCGAGCGATGAAAGCGGAAACTATAACAATGTCAAGCAGGGTGAAAAGGATTTCGAGAAGGATGAGGGGGAGACCGTCATCACCGGCGAGTCGGATAAGAACACCGTCACCATCGACACCTCCGAGGGCAACGTGGACGTCACCTTCGACGACCTGAAAATTGACGTCAGCGGCAAGACCGAGGTGGATGGCAGCAGCAAGACCGAGGGGGACGTCAGCGGTGACGGCCCAGTCGATGCGGGCAAAGCCGCCGTCACCGTGCAGGGTGACCACGATGCCGCCATCGAGCTGGACGGCGACAACGAGCTGAAGAGCGGCAGCCACAATGCGGGCCTCGAGAAGAATGGCCATGAGCCCTCCGGCAAGCTGACCATCAAGGACGACAACGACACCAAAGGCTCCCTCACCGCCGAGGGCGGCAAAGACGGCGCAGGCATCGGCGGCGGCTACGAAAGCGGTGCCGGAAACATCGAGATCACCGGCGGCACGGTAGAAGCCGTGGGCGGCGAGGGTGCTGCCGGTATCGGCGGCGGTGTGTACGGCCCGGGCCGCGACATCGAGATTTCCGGCGGCAAGGTGTCGGCCACGGGCGGCAGCTACAGCGGCGACCCCCGCCCCGGCGCGGCAGGCATCGGCGACGGCGCGGGTGCGTGGTCTGAGATAGACCCGGATGCGCCGCCCAGCAATCCCAATCACATCTATATCTCCGGCGACGCCGAGGTGGAGGCCAAGGCAGGCGCAAGCACCGGCGGCGAAACTGCGGCCATCGGCGGCGGCATAGTCGGCGAGATCCCCAATGACGCCCTCTCCGACGACGACCACAAGGTGATGGGCGGTAGTCTGACCCGCTACGACCCCGACGGGAAGAAGATGGAGGACTACAGCTATGACCGGCGGACGCCCTCCCAACCGGAGCAGCCGGACAAGCCGGAGCAGCCAGACAAGCCGGAACAGCCCGATGATACCGAGGACGACGAGGACGACGACGACGCTCCAAGCGTGCAGGCCGGCGAGGTGCCGGACCGTGTGAAGCAGATGTACGAGACCGTCGGCGTGATCACCCATCTGGATGGCACACAGGAGCTTGGTAATGTGGCCACGGCGGAGTATGACCCGGTCAACAAGGTCCTGAGCTTCGATGCCCACAGCACACTCTTTCGGATGACAGGCGACTCGCTGCGGGAGCTTGCAAAGGAGGTCCATGAGCTTCGCATCCGGTTCCTTGATGGGGAAGGGCGGGAGATGGAGGCCGTCATTCCGCTGGCCCGGATCAAAGATCTGGTCGGCGTGAATGGCGCATTCGAACTCGAGCTGTCCCATGAGGGGCGTTATCAATTCCGTGTTGTCGGGCAGACGGGATATGATAGAAAAACATTCTCGGATGAGACCGTCCTGCGCCAAAGCGGCAAGGAACTGATCCTCGTGTACCGCGTTGGCGATGAGGAGCAGAAAGCGCAGGAGGCTGCCCGGGTGGAGGAGGCGATCGCCCGCCGTAAACAGGAGAAAAAGCAATGGGGAACGGTCCTCTCCGGTCTGGAAGGCGGCTCCCTGAGCGGACTGCCCGAGCTGACTCAGCCGGGAACGGGTGCCGTCGGTGACCTCAGCGGGCTGACGACTCTCTCGCCGGACATCCTTACCACGGCCCAGCAGCCGAAGCAGCCCGCCTCCGACCAGACGGTGTGGAAGACATTTACCGGTAACATCGTGAAGCTCGTGGGCGGGAAGCAGGACAGCAAGAAGGACGACCCGGCCCCCTCCGTCGGTGGCCTCAGCGGGCTGACGACTCTCTCGCCGGACAGCCTCACCACGGTCCAGCAGCCGGAAACAAGTGGTCAGCCGTCGGAAACAAGCGCCCAGCAGCCGGAAACAGGCGGATGGGTAACGGACAGTCAGGGTGACTGGGTGTGGAAGCCGGGCAAGGATGACAGTCGACCGCCGGATTGGGAAGGAAATTGGGAGACAAGAAAATGGAGACTGGACAGCGACGATTATTGGTGGGAGTGGCAGCCGGTGCAGGAGGGTGATCAGTTATATTGGAAACCAATCCTGCAGACACGGATCAGGGATCATGCTCGGTGGGATCCCTTTTATGACTCTGCATATTATGACTCTGAATGGGATTTCGATTATAAAGGCTGAGAGCGTGGGCTGAGAGGGAGTGCAGCAGGAGAGTCCTGCGCAGGGGCAGACCTGCCGCCCCCTGCGCACAATCACCAAAAACCACCGATAGAAAAATAGCAATGTTGTACGAAGAAATCTGAGAAAAACCCCTTGCAAAATCACGATAAGCTGAGTATAATACCATTCATGAAACGCAAAACGTCCTGCCCCTCGTCCGGCAGGGCGTTTTTGTCGGTAAAAATTTGGCAAAGAAATGTTAAGTGACCGCCCGGGGAGGGGCTTTGTATGACAAAAGACATGACACAGGGCAGCCCGCTCAAGCTCATCCTTGCCTTTGCGGTGCCGCTGATGCTGGGCAGTCTGTTCCAGCAGTTCTACAATCTGGCCGATACCATCATCGTGGGCCGTTTCGTGGGCGTGGATGCGCTGGCGGCGGTGGGCAGCGTGGGCGGCCTGAACTATCTGGTGCTGGGCTTCGTCAACGGCATCGCCTGCGGCTTCTCCATCCCCATCTCGTGGACCTTCGGCGCGAAGGACTACAGAGAGATGCGGCGCTACACCGCCAATACCGTCTGGCTGAGCCTCTTTTTCGCCGTCGTGCTCACGGTGGTGACGGTGGCCCTGACCCGGGCGGTGCTGGTCTGGACCAACACCCCCGACAACATCATCGACATCGCGGACATCTACATCCGCACCATCTTCTGGGGCATCCCCTTCACCCTGCTGTACAACGTCACCAGCGCCCTCATGCGCGCGCTGGGCGACAGCAAGCGGCCGCTCTATTTCCTGCTGGTGGCCAGCGTGCTGAACATCGGCCTCGACCTGCTCTGTATCCTCATCTTCCGGATGGGGGCGTTCGGTGCGGCCTTCGCCACCGTGTTCAGTCAGGCGGTGGCGGGCATCGGCAGTCTCATCTACATCGGCCGCCACTACCCGGAGCTGAAATGGAGCAGGGAAGAGGGCCGTCTGAGCGCCAGCCACTGCCTCAAGCTCTGCAACATGGGCATCCCTATGGGCCTGCAGTGCAGCATCACCGCCATCGGCAGCGTCGTGCTGCAGGGCGCGGTGAACGGTCTGGGCAGCAGCATCGTGGCCGCGCAGACCGCAGGCAGCAAGGCCGCCCAGTTCCTCTCGGTGCCGCTGGAGAGCATCGGCACCGCCATGACCACCTACGCCAGCCAGAACATGGGCGCTCACGACCTCAAGCGTGTGAACCGGGGCGTCAATACTGCGCTGGGAATTGGCTGCGTCTACAGTGTGGCATCCTTCCTCATCCTGCGTGTGCTGGATGTGCCGCTCATCAGCCTCTTCCTCGAGAGCAGCGAGGTGGAGATCATGGCGAATGCCCGCAGCTTCATCTTCTGGAACAGCGTGTTCTACATCCCGCTGGCCGTCCTCATCATCTACCGCTACACCATCCAGGGCCTGGGCTATTCCGGCCTTGCCATGTTCGCGGGCGTGGCCGAGATGGTCGCCCGTGCCATGGTGGGCTTCTGGTTCGTGCCGCTCTGGGGCTACTTTGCGGCCTGCATCGCCAACCCTGTGGCATGGTTCTTCGCCTGCTTCTTCCTCATCCCGGCCTACTTTGCAGTGCGCAATCGGCTGATGAAAGAAAATGCATATGGGGTGGGGGATTAAACCTCGCCTACAGCTCCCCTTCGGGGGAGCTTTTGTTGTATTTACAAATCCCCCCAAAACCGCTATACTATATATAGTTGTGTCAAAACGAGGAGGCGGGACGATGGAGCAGGAGCTGGAACGGCTGGAAGGCACGGTAGAGGACATCATCTACCTGAACGAGGACAACGGCTACACCGTGTTCGAGGTGTCGGGCGGCGGTGTCATCACCGTTGTGTGCGGCGTGGTGGGAGAGCTCCACGCCGGTGAGAGCGTCGTCTGCCGGGGCAGGTACGAGAACCACGCCACCTATGGCCGACAGTTCCACGCACAGGAGTGCGAGACGGATATGCCCAAAGACCTCGAGGCCGTCTACGCCTTCCTCGCCAGCCGGTCGCTGCCCTACATCGGGGCTCGGACGGCGGATAAGATCATTGACAAATTCGGCGCGGCGGCGCTGGAAGTTATCGCCAACGACCCCGCCCAGCTCACCCTCATCCCGGGCATCTCGGCGGACAAGGCCGACCGCATCCAGCAGGAGTTCAAGCGGATGTTCGGAATGCGGGAGCTGATCGCCTATCTGGCCCAGTTTGAGATCAGCCCCCGCCGCGCCATGGAGGTGTTCCGCGTCTTTGGCCCCAGTGCCATGCAGGCCATCTCCCAGAACCCTTATCTGCTCTGTGGGGAACCCCTGCAGCTGGATTTCCGCCATGCGGACAGCATTGCACAGTATTACCACATGGAAGGGGACTGCACCCAGCGGCTGGAAGCAGCGCTTCTCCGCACCCTGCGCCACAACGCGGGCAACGGTCACACCTGTCTGCCCCGTGCGCAGCTGCTGGACACGGCATCCCACTTCATCCAGCAGCCGCCCGAAAAGCTGGCCCGTGCGCTGGACCACTGCATTGAGACCGGGCAGCTTGGCGTAAAGATGCTGGAGGCGGTGCCGTATATCTATCTGCCTGACCTGCTGGAAGCAGAACAGGCCATTGCCGACCGGCTGGCCCTGCTGGCGAAGCGGGAGAAGCAGACGGTGCGGGACCTTGATAAAAACATTCAGGTGCTGGAGCTGACCCAGGGCTTTGCCTATGCGCCCCTGCAGCGGGAAGCCATCCGCAAGGCCATGACCGAAAACTGCCTTGTGCTGACCGGCGGCCCCGGCACCGGCAAGACCACCACAGTCAATGCCATCCTGCAGCTGCTGGAGCATCAGGCAGACCGGGTGGCACTTTGTGCTCCCACGGGCCGTGCGGCCAAACGGCTGAGTGAACTGACCGGCCGCAAGGCCTCTACCATCCACCGCCTGCTGGAGGTGGACTACTCCGGCGGTGTGGTCAGCTTTATCCACAATGACAAGAACCTGCTCAAATGCGATGTGGTCATTCTGGATGAGATGAGTATGGTGGATGTGAAGCTGTTTCAGGCGCTCATTGCAGCCCTGCGGTACAGCTGCCGCATTATTATGGTGGGCGATGCCGACCAGCTGCCCAGCGTGGGGCCCGGTAACATTCTGGGCGAGGTCATCCGCTCCGGGCTGGTGCCCACCGTCTGCCTGAACGAGATCTTCCGGCAGGCCAGACGCAGCCTTATTGTGGAGAACGCCCACCACATCATCAGCAGTGAGCCGCTGCAGAAGGGCGGCAAGACAGACGATTTCTTCTTTCTGGAATCGGACGGCGATGCGGCGCAGAAACTGGTGTGCGATCTTGTCACCACCCGTCTGCCCCGGAGCTATGGGTTTGACCCTGTCCGGGACATTCAGGTGCTCTGCCCCACCAAGCTGGGGCCCACCGGCACCCAGGCGCTGAATGTGGAGCTGCAGAACCTGCTCAACCCGGAGCAGAAGGGCAAACCCCAGCTCCAGAGCGCCTCCCGGGTGTTCCGGGTGGGCGATAAGGTGATGCAGGTGCGGAACAACTACGAGATCGTCTGGAACCGCATTGGCGGGGAGCAGGGCGTGGGAGCCTATAACGGTGATATCGGCATTGTGGAATCCATCAACATGCGCGACCGCTCCATGGTGGTGCGGATGGATGACCGCCGCCTGCTCTACCCGGCGGAAAACCTGAACGAGCTGGAGATCGCCTACGCCATCACGGTGCACAAGAGCCAGGGCAGCGAGTTCCCGGCGGTGGTGCTGCCGGTGGCGCAGGTGCCGCCAAGGCTCTGCTACCGCAACCTCTTCTACACCGGCGTGACCCGCGCCCGCAAATTGTGCATCGTGGCCGGGCGGCGGGATGTGGTGAACCGGATGATGTCCAATGTCCGGCAGAACCTGCGGTACAGCGGCCTGTGCGAATTGCTGAAAGAGAATCTGCCGCCGGAACAGATGGCGGCAGAGTGAAGGACGGCATCCCACAGGGAGGACGGCGAGGTTTGGTCTATACTTTTTTACTGGCTTATGCTACAATATAAATTAATTTGATTTCCCGCCCGAACGGGCATTTACGATAGAAAACAGGGGAGCAGAGAAAGGAACGTTTCATTATGGCACAGAATGACATCGGCATCGATCTGGGCACAACGACCATTATCATTGCACAGGCAGGGCAGGGGGTCGTGCTCAACCAGCCCAGCGTGGTGGCAATGGATACCCGCAAGAACTCCGTGCTGGAGGTGGGCGACAAGGCCCTGGCCATGGTAGGCCGCACCCCCAACTATATTTCCGCCATTTTCCCGCTGAAGGACGGTGTCATCAGCGACCACACCATGACCCGGGAGCTGATCTGCCGGTTTGTGAATCAGGTGTACAGCTCCCACATGGTCAAGCCCCGGGTGGCTGTCTGCGTGCCCGCTGCCATCACCGGCATTGAGAGCGATGCCGTGGTGGAGGCCGTGATGGCCGCCGGTGCCCGTCAGGTCTACCTGATTGATGAGCCCATTGCCGCTGCACTGGGTTCCGGTATCGACATCACCCAGCCCGATGGCCGGATGATCATTGATATCGGCGGCGGCACCACCGATATTGCTGTCCTGTCTCTGGGCGGCAAGGTCAAGGCCACCAGTGTCCGTGTGGCGGGCAACCACTATGATGACGAGATCCTGAAACATGTCCGCAACAAGTTCAGCATTGCCATCGGCCAGCGTACCGCAGAGCAGCTGAAAAAGAACGTCGCCTGCTGCCCCCAGAAGGCCGATTTTGACGAGACGATGGAGGTCAAGGGCCGCAGCCTGCTGACCGGCCTGCCCATCAAGGTGAATGTTTCCACCAGCGACCTCTACGAGCCTGTGATGATGCTGAGTGAGCAGATCGGCACTGCCGCCCATCAGGTACTGGAAAAGACCCCGCCCGAGCTGGCAGGCGATATCTTCCGCAATGGTGTGGTGCTGACCGGCGGCGGCGCACAGCTGCACGGCCTGCCCGAATACCTGAGCCAGGAGCTCAAGGTGGATGTGGCCGTCTCGCCCGATCCCGTGAACTGCGTGGCATTGGGCACTGCCATGAGCCTGGGCCTGAACGATAAGCTGGAGACCGGCTTCCTGGATGCGACCCCCCGCATGGGCCGCCGTTAAATGGGGTGCCGGCCCGGCTCGTTAAGAAATTGGAAAAGTTGCAACAAAATTTTGTTCATACTTGTTGAATCAGGTCGGGAAATATTGTATAATATTTTCAAATCGCTTTTTGCGCGCCGGGGTCTGCTCCGGAGTGCGGAGTAAATTATTATTAGGAGGAAGACCATGAATCTGGGTTCTGATGTGGTTATCACCATTACCGGTATCGTGCTGGTGTTTGCCATCCTCATCCTGCTGATGCTCATCATCACGCTGGAAGGCAAGATCTTCGACGGTATGGCCGCCAAGAAGAAGGCCGCCAAGGAGCCTGCAGCTCCCAAGGCTGCCGCAAAGCCCGCTGCCCCCGTGCAGCAGGCTGCTCCCGCCCCTGTGGTGGAGGAAGGCATTCCCGGCGATGTGGTTGCCGCAATTATGGCTGCCATCCATGCCATGGGCAATGGCAAGTACACCCTGAAGGCCGTGCGCCGTGCTGCAAATGGCTGGAGCAAGGCTGGTGTCAACGACACCACCGCACCTTTTTAACACAGGAGGAAAAACATGACACAGTTTATCGATACTCTGGTCGGTATTTTCCAGAGTTCCGGCTTTGCACGGTTCGGTGAGCCGGGCGGCTACCTCTACGCGATCATGATCTGCGTGGGCTGCTTCCTGCTGTACCTGGCCATCGTAAAGGAATTTGAGCCCCTGATCCTGCTGCCCATGGCATTTGGCATGATCCTTGCCAACCTGCCCGGCAGCGGCGTTATCCACATGCAGTACTTCGTTGGTGATGGTCTTGAGCACCCGATGTGGATCGAGATCCTGAATAACGGCGGTCTGGCCGATATGCTTTACATGGGTGTCAAGCTGGGCATTTACCCCCCGCTGATCTTCCTGGGCATCGGCACCATGACCGACTTTGCCCCCCTGATCTCCAACCCCAAGAGCCTGCTGCTGGGCGCTGCCGCTCAGTTCGGTATCTTTGGTACTTATATGGGCGCTCGTCTGCTGGCCGCTACCGGTATTGTGGACTTCACCCAGAAGCAGTCCGCTGCAATCGCCATCATCGGCGGTGCAGACGGCCCCACCGCCATCTTCGTTACCTCCCGTCTGGCACCTGAGCTGCTGGGCAGCATTGCCGTTGCGGCGTACAGCTACATGGCTCTGGTGCCCGTGATCCAGCCGCCCATTATGAAGGCGCTCACCACCAAGAAAGAGCGCACAGTCGTGATGAAGCAGCTGCGCACCGTGTCCAAGACCGAGAGGATCATCTTCCCCATCATGGTCACCATCATTGTTTCTCTGATCGTTCCCGATGCTGCCGTTCTGGTCGGTATGCTGATGCTGGGCAACCTGATGAAGGAGTCCGGTGTTGTGGATCGTATCCAGAAGACTGCCGGCAATGAACTGATGAACATCATCACCATTTTCCTGGCTCTGTCTGTTGGCTGCACCACCTCGGCAAACACCTTCCTGAACAGCCGCACCCTGTTCATCATTGTGCTGGGTCTGATCGCCTTCTCCTTTGGTACCGCTGCAGGCGTTCTGTGCGGCAAGGTGATGTACGCCCTGACCGGCGGTCAGGTCAACCCCCTGATCGGCTCCGCTGGTGTTTCCGCTGTTCCTATGGCCGCCCGTGTTTCTCAGAAGGTCGGCCAGAGCGAGAACCCCTCCAACTTCCTGCTGATGCACGCAATGGGCCCCAACGTGGCCGGTGTTATCGGCTCCGCCGTCGCTGCTGGTATCCTCATCAACATCTTCGGCTAAGCATTTCCTGAAATTTCCGCTCCATCGTGGTATTGACCGCGGTGGGGCGGTTTTTTGTTTGCATTGTTTTTATGTACAACTTTTTTGAAATGTGATATACTATATTTTAAGTGATATATCCAGAAATGATTGAAAAGAACAGGTGAAACAATGGCAACAGATCTCGCACAACAATTCTGCGCTTTGCGTGATACGTATATCGAAAAGCAGTTCGGACGCCTGAACGATATGCAGCGGGAGGCGGTGTTCACCACCAACGGCCCTCTGCTCATCCTCGCGGGTGCAGGCAGCGGAAAGACCACCGTGCTGGTCAACCGCATCGCCAACCTCATCCGCTTCGGCTCGGCCCACGGCTCCAGGTGGACGCCCCGGGAGGTGACGGAGGACGATGTGAAAGCTCTGCGCACCGCCATCATGACCGGCACCGATGCCCCGTCGTGGCTGGATGGGATGCTGCGGAAGGATGCCGTCCGGAGCTGGAACGTCATGGCCATCACCTTTACCAACAAGGCCGCCGGTGAACTGAAAGAGCGCTTGCGCCGGATGCTGGGCGGGGAAGAGGGCGACGAGGTGTTCGCCTCCACGTTCCACTCGGCCTGCGTCCGCATTCTCCGCCGCTGGGCCGAGGAGATCGGCTACCCCCGCAGCTTTACCATCTACGACAGCGACGACTCCCAGCGTGTCATGAAGACTGTGTACAAAGAGCTGAGCGTGGACGACAAGTTCTTCCCGGTCAAAAGCGCCATCA
>OLPG01001225.1_pt1 | contig 22062 bp, 27 predicted proteins | sample 1672311 | NCBI WGS metagenome assembly OLPG01 (sample SAMEA3136670, study PRJEB25190) | human gut metagenome | biome: human gut; feature: human-associated habitat; material: faeces | place: Austria | collected 2013 | reverse complement strand
AACAAAAAAGACCCTGAAGAACTGTATTTCTACAATTCTCCAAGGTCGATTTTTACGTTTGGACACTTTAGGGCTGGTTGGCTATTTTACCTCTTTAGAGGATATTTCGCTTTGCCCCATAACATAGAGATGACCTTGTGCCTATATTATAGATAAAATCATTCTAAAAGGCAAGTTTTTCATCATCTCTATACAAATAATTATGCTCTGGCTTTTTTCCGCATTGCTAAAAGTGCATCTCTTCCTGTTAATTTCGGTTTATCTATGTCACCCTTGATTTTAGGCTTCTCAATATCATTAAACTCTAAAGTTGGTAAACTATGTCCTTTTGCCATTTCAATGTTATGCTGCCGTTCTTTCTGTCCATCGACTGCCAATTTTCCAAGGCGTTGTATATGATCCACCGGAAAAGACATCCCGGAAACTGCTATCAATGTACATTTACCGCCCCATCCTTCTGAGATATTAAGCGGCTTTCCTACTTCTGCAACAATGATATCAATATCAACATCGTTCTTATCTTTATGGATGACACCAATGTTGTTACATACTCTGTCCTTTTGAAGTGGTGCAAAAATATTGTCTGTCAGTAGCTTTTCAATCCCATCCTTACAATAAGAAATAATCATTGCACCAGGATCAGATAACATTTCCAATCGTTCACTTTCATCAAAATTGTTTGGCTCTCCCCATGAATCGTCTGTGAGAAAAGCATCCAACAAAGAAACAAACGTTTTATTGATCCAGCGAAGGTCTGTACCCTCACAATTATTGTTGTCAAGGAAAAATGTTGCACCAATTCCATCCAGTGACATAAGTTCTTGCACTGCCTGATAAGAATTTTTATGTCTATTGATTGCCTCATTCTCTTTTGGAAGAACTGGAACTGTTACGATAATCTTATTCTCGCCGTACACATCTTTAATGTACTGTGCAACAACTGCAGATAATCCAGATCCGGTAGAACCACCAACAGCATAAATGAGGATTATAATTTTCTGTTCAATTTTTTCCAATGCTTCTGTAAACTCTACATTGTCACACAAGCACTCCATAGCTCTCTCCCGGTGTCCGCCAAATCCGTCATATCCATCCAGCTTATAAATTCCTTTCATATTTCCCAAAACCTTTAAGTCCTGTTCGCTGCCATTCGCAAACATCGTTGAATATCCCATATCCGCAAACAGCTTTGTGATCTTACAGCCACAGTTTCCCAATCCAATAATCATTGTGTTTTTCTTAATTTCCATATTCTATAAATCTCCTTTAAGTGCGTTTTTACCTTTTTCGGCAATGTAGTAAGAATCCGCATGATTATACACGATTCCCTTTTTCACATATTCACTCTTCATAAGTTTTTGTAAGTGCAGATAAACCGTTTTCCGACTTTTACGTGCATTTACAGAATCCAAATATTCCATAATTTCCGCAATTGTAATTCCGTCTGTCGGCTTGTCCAGTATTATCACAGTTTCTTCATCAACAACCTTAAAGGCTGTAAGAATCTGAAAGTCTGTCCTATCAATTTCAAACATATATACCTCATTTCTCATTAACCTGCTCGCAGCTATCAATGAATATTTTGCCAGTCAGAAACCGATTTGAACGCCGTTTCCTTATCCTGGTAAACATTCCCCCGTCTTTAAATTTTTTCACTCACTCTTCATAAAATTCCAGCGAAACATTGATTTTTTGTTTTTCCATAGCAATCCTCTTTCTTTTGGTTGCCTCCTGAAGATTGCAGGTATATAATATAGAAGCAATCTTCAAGAGATTGTGCAACGGCTCCCATCATTCAGTTTCTCAGGCTATATTATGATGGGGGCTGTCTTTGTACTGATCGCGATTTACTCTGTGCGCAAAGTATATATCACAGGTTGCCGGTGCATTGTAAATTGTCGTAATCATGTAGTTTTTCATGGAAGAAATTTCGCCAGTGAAGTCCTGGAATACTAACTTGATGTATTCCAGATGCTTATAGCGTACCTTTCTAAATCGTTCTTTTACCGTTTCCGCTGATAATTCTAACTGATTGATTTTCAAAGTCACATTGTCTGGCAGATTTAAGACCTCTACCATAATCAATACAATGTTCTCAATAAAATCATCTTGCATTTGCGGCTCATATCCGATCTGTTCCATCACATCTTTTTCTGTGATATGGATATGATTTGATAAACTATTATTTAGTTGAGCATTATTCCTTAAAATATTACTTATATGTACCCCATCTGCAATATTATCTTTTTCCGAGATGCTCCCTTTACCGTTGTTTAGAAATGGGACAACGGGTAAATCCGGTGTTCCATTTTGGGGTATCGGCTTTTTATCCAGAAGCTCATACTCGTAATAAAACTGCTTCTTTTCATCTTGTAGTCTATACTGTACAAGATAACCACTTGTTTTAAGCTCGTTCCATGCCGAATCAAACGCTTTACGTCCTTCAGCACAGCGTGACATTAAAAAGCCCTTATATAGAGTGAAATTTTCCAGTGTCACATATGATTGAATCAAGGAATATAATCCTTTTGCCTTGAGTGATATGCTATTATCACGCAGGATCTCATTTGACACCATAGAAAAATTCACTCTTTTCTTGCGAAATTTTCCTCCGCTTACTCCATCCACCCTTTCACCTCCTGTTTATGTATAATCTAATTATTCGTCTTTTAAGACTTAATATTAGATTTAACACTATAATAATACGACTTTATATAAATGTCAATGAAAAGAATCTATTTTTTCGACTTTTTACAATATGAATTTGACTTTTCAATCTATGTTGATTATAATAGCGTTAAGGAAAAAGGGGGATCTAGGATGTTTCAATATTACAAACTGTTCGATTATATGAGAAAAAATGATATCCGCCAGAAAGATTTATTAGATAAGAAGATTATCAGCAACGGCACATTGCAGAAATTACGAAACAACGAAAATGTCAATACCTCAGTTCTGGCAGCTCTGTGTGATTATTTGAAGTGTGACATCACAGATATAATGGAGTATGTACAATCAAATGAAAAAGAAGAACAGTAAAAAAGGATAGTGCGGCTAAGCTCTATCCTCTTTTATCCTTGTATGCTATTTTACAATTACTCCAGTCTTACGGAAAATGTTGCTGTTCCTGTATAAGATCCGGCTCTTGCTCCCGGACTCATCTGAGCGTTCATCGTTACTGATGATGTAGTTTCTCCATTTTTGAATGTACCCACGAGTCCTTGTTTTCCCTTTTCATCACTGCATCTCAATTCCAGGCTACAAGTGTCACCTCGTTCATTTGTCATCTTTACAGAACTATTTTCGACATACACATTCACCGATTGATTATCAAGAATGTTGATGGAATCCGCTGTAAATACATAGCCAGATTCTACAATGTTATTGATCCGAAGTGGGATTTTTACCATATAAGTCGAATTTTGGAAATATGATAGCTCTGTATTAGCTGTTCCGCCTTCATATTCAGACATGTATGAAAAGTTATCATCTGTCATTGCGGCATTTACAGTAATCGGCGTTACCATCATACACGCTACCATCATTAAAGAAAGACATCTCTTTTTCATGTTTGCTTATCCTCCATCTGCAATTTAAATTCTACTTTCACTGCATTGCACTTTGTTCCATCGGCAAGAAAACATTCTACAAGTAATGTCCCGTCATATGTACCGGACGACAAGGACTCTGATAAATCAATTTCGTAATACCCTTTGCCTGGTTCTAAATACCCGTCATTACTCCAGATTTTCTGTTGATTTGCATATAATGTCATCCGCATAAGACATGAGTTTTCTTCCGGGTTATAAAAGTTCACCTTTTGTTTCGTTTGGTCAGCGTAGCATACAAGGCTATCAAATCCCGGAACAATAACCTCTTCATTTCTTCCTGATTGTGGTAATTCTTGATTACCGTTCCATTCTTCTGCATCTTGATCCGGAGTTAGAAAAAATAATGGATTTGGAATGTTATTATCACCACATATCATGGAAAATATAAAAATGCCAGTAATCAGCAAAAGTAGCACTAAGATTATATATTTCTTTTTCAATTTTGATGCACCTCCAAAGGCATCTTATTCCTTTAAGTTCGAAATGTCATTGCAAAGTGGGTGTGTATTACGATTCTTCCATCTCCAAATTGTAGAAGCATCTGCAATAAAATAGTCGCATTCACCGTTCAATATATCGTCTATCACATTTTTTCCGTATTGTTTATATGGTGCTATACAATCTGGGATTTCTGTATGTAGTTTTTGACAATTATCGCATCGAAAACGCCGCAATTTAAATATATATTTTTCTCCTGACTCATCCTGAACAATTCGTTGCTTTGAGTCTCGCACTCTCATTTTGTCACCACAGTCCGGGCAACACACTTTTTCAAAAGACCTGATTCTATAATAGTTTTTTTATATAAAGTTCATAGCTATTTACTATTATCATTTTCTTCCCTCAAAAAAGAACCGGCATAAGCACCAGTTCTTTTATTTCTTTCTATTACTTCTTTTTATTCATTTCCTTTTTACGCTGAGAAATTTTCTGTTCTATGGATGTAGGTAATATAGAACAAAAAAATATCTATTTAGAAAATAATATTGTTACTGCAATTCAGGACTGGTTGATGTCACAATCACATTATAACATTATAATAGGAAGAAAGTCTCAGAAATCTGTTTTTCTGTTCGAGGAAAAAAATTGGCGTGAGTGATTTAGATAGACCTCGATAGCGATCCGGATGCCCTCAATACCGCCCGAAAATGTAAACTATCCCCCGGTCACTGCCTCACACCAGGGCAGCTATTCTCTCAGTCAGATAAAAAAGGTATTCAAAAACAAAATAGAACGGATCTTTCCGTCAACTTACTCCAAAATGAAAAGCCGGGATCAGTTCCCCCACCAGCCAAAACAGAAAGAACTTTTAACATTATGTCCCATTCATCGCAGCAAGTCAGTATCACGTCATAACCAGTATTGCGACAAAAAAATCCCTCTTACATAGATTTCTATTGATGATCTATCTAAGAGGGATCTCTATTGTTTTGATATCTGGTGGTTTATTTCAAAAATCTGTGTTTGCTCAATGCTGTTTCAATGTCCTTTGATGATACACCGATGTACCGCTGTGTAACCGCCGGAGAGCTATGCTGCAACAACTGCTGCACAAGAATAATGTTGTAATCGTTATTCTGATAAACCTGTGTAGCAAAAAATTTTCTAAAACTATGAGTGCTTATACTATCCAGCTCCAACCAATCTGTGACTATCTTCAATTGCTTTTGTACTGCCCTTTCCGTAATTGGAAAAATTATCTCATTATCTTTTATACCATTTTCCAAGCAGTAAATTTTTATGTACTGGAAAATTTCAAACGGGACAGTGAAATTTCTGTTTTTCTTCGTTTTTTGCTCGATTATGTTTAATCTGTATCTGCTGCCTTCTTTTACGATATCTGACAACTTCAATTTTAAAATATCAGATATTCTGATTCCCAGGTTTGCTTCGATTATGAGAGCTGTTGCAATTCGATCATTTGGTCTACAACCTGCGAACCCTGTTCTCATAGTATCAATGATTTGGTTGTACTCTTCCACGGTCAACGCTCTTGTTCTTTTGTTTGCCATACTATCACACCTCTTTCGCTTATGCTTCAATTAAATTAGTTCGTATTTGTTGCTATGAAAAGTTCGTATAATTTCAATCACAAGGCAAATCCCTTGTAAACACTGGTTTTTACTGTTCGTAATAGTATAATTATACGAACTCTTTACCTAAAAACAAAAGGGGCTGCATCTCGCCCCTTATATCCGCCTTATGCTGTAACACAAAATACTGTATTGGCTTCCTTTACTACATCAGAGCCATATTTAATTCTGATATCTGCCATTGTAGTTTTTCCATGAGATCTGGTAACTTCTTCTGGATTGTGCCAGTACCATGCTTTTTTCTTGGAAGCCCAGTGAAAACCATTTCCTTTAAGTTCATCTTTGCAAGTATATGTATTACCTGTAACCCAGATCCAGGAACCACAGATTTCTATATCAATGTTCAGATGAATAATTACATTAATGATATCTCGGATCATTTCATCCTCTTGTTGGTTGTATTTCTTCCTATTATATGTATCGGATTTTTCCAAGATTTTGAATTTGATTTCATATTCTACATTGATAATTTTAATGTCGTCGGCAGATCCGCCGTTATCTGGATGATTTATCTTTACTAATCTCTTATATTCTTTTCTCAATTCTTCTAATGTGGTTATGTCTTTAAAATATGTCATTGTATTTCCCTCCGTATTTGTCTTTTGATTTCTTATCTTGATATTTAATATATCACGATTATCGGTGATTGTATATTGACACATCAAACAAATATCACTGTTTTTGGTGATATTATTTTGTCACTTATTACGGTGATTTTTATGTTGACTATCACTGTTTTCGGTGATATACTTAAATCAGTTCAAGAGAACAGCGAAGGTCGAAGGGAGTACCAAAAGGGAAAGCAAGAGGACAACGTAACACCGGGAAACAGGATAAGAGAGATTGAGATGTTCAAAAGGAACTAGATGTTTAAAGCCTGCCGGGGCTGTTACTTATCTCTTAATAAAGAAAAAATCCCAAGGAGGAAAAATATATGTGTAGAACAATGAACGAGTTAGAAAAAGTTGTAGCAAATTACAGAAGTCTTAAAGCAATGAAAGAACAGCTCGAAGAAGAAATGAAAGCCGCTGAACGTGAGATCATCGGTTATCTCGATTCTAACGAAAAGCTTTCTGAAACTGGTAATGACTTCACTGTAAAGATTTCCACTTGCGAACGCCGGACAGTCGATACAAAGAGACTTGGAGCAGATCTCGGATCATTAGCAGAGTATCAGAAAATCAGCCAGTATAGAAGATTATGCGTTAGATAAGTGGTCACAGCCACTATAAACAGGGCTTTAAGCTGTGAGCGTTCCCACTCTTACCGGGTGGGAGATAGTCAAAAAAGGAGGACTAAAACATGAATGATACTCTTTTAACTTATGAACAGTGGTGTGCCAGATTTAAAAAACACACTAAGAGATACATTAAGAAAAAAGTTATGCAGATTTTACAGTATCTTTTTGCTGCTGTACTGCTGACACTGCCTTTTTGGATGTTCCTAGACTGGTTGCTCAGAGGCTACTAATATTCTGAAAATTCTGAATGTTACGTTACTCAGCTAAAGTGTTTTCATTTGTTCGGCATAACATAGAAACTACCTAAAATATATAATAGATAAAAGTAAAATTGCATAATTAACCCTTTATCTGTATTGTATATTTTGCACCAATTACAAGGCGTATTTCTTGTTATATTTGTAACTTTTTTGTCGAATGTTACTTTTTTTATAGTAAGTAACATTCAAATTGCATAAAAATCGCACTTGATTTCCAATCTGAAACTGGTAATATATAACCATACCTACCACACAAAAGGAGAGCGCACATGAAATTTCTTTATTATGATGAAAACGAAAATGGCGAAATTGTGGACGCTATTGCAAATGTAAACATTGCAGATGTCTTAAAAGTCGCACGCAGCGGAAAAGTTGAAAATGCTTTTTTTGAGACTGGCATCCGGATCAATACACTGCTTCCACTGACTGCTGAAAATCACAACAAAATAACAATCTGGATCAACATATTGGATGAAACGGTATCGGTTACAAGACATAGTTTTGATCCAATTTTAGATATCTGGTTCGATGAGGATATGGAAAAATTAGAAATATCCCACTCAGAAATTAAAGCACTTTTAACATTTGAAGATGAATATTTCAGAGCAAATTTTTCTTAAGATAATTGTCCAGGCTGTCAAGTCGGTTGATTTTTACATGGTTCGATTCCATGCAGTCTGCTTCTTAGAGGGGGAAAAATTCCATGCCTTCGCCCTTTAAGAAAAACAGATGTTCTGTATAATGGGTGCAGAACACCTGTTCCATTGAATCAACATTTGCTTAATTGGTATGTAAGATAATGTAGCACATACTTCCCAATAAGCTCAAACCATGCTGTCCTACCGGCATTACGGGGAAAGGATTCAGGTTGGCAGTGCTACACTACGCATAACGTCTTAAAATACATGCATAATGTTCTTACCAACCGTACTACAAAATAGTTGTGCTTTAGGGAATTGGACTCTCCCATGAAGCACAAAACCAGGTTGTCAAGTTGGGTGATTCATGCAGTTCGATTCTGCACAACCTGTTTCTTGCAAGAAATAAATCCTCTACGAAACTATATTGTATTGATTCCCGATTACTGGGAGAAAGGAAAAACATGGCAAAGAAAATAACAAAAGCTATGAGAGCAGATTTTAAACGTTGCGAAGAACTTGCCTATAAAATCATGGATGAATGCGGCGTTAAAATTCCATTTCTCACATGGGCTCTTATGACTTACGATGAATTATTGAATCTTGAAAAAGAACTGAAAAAACGGTAAGTAAACCGATTTGCTGTCCTATCGGCTATACGGGGAAATATACAGAACACTTATTCTAATCCCAGGGTGTTGCAGCACCCGTCCCACCCAGTCTTCCGTAGTAAGTATGTAAGTATGTGGAAATCTCGGACTCTCCAATTATACACTGGCTGGGCGTGGCGAAAATAGGTGTTCTGTATTCTCAGGCTGTCAAGTCGGTTGATCTCAAGTGGTTCAATTCCACGCAGTCTGTTCCTTGCAAGGGAAAATCCTCCAAAAATCGACTGTCCTATCTGGTTACGGGGAGAAAGGAAACTATATGGCTAAAGCATCAAGATCGCCCAAACCTAAAATGATTACGCAATCAAGGATTATCAGGGAATATGGATGGACTAAAAGTTTAATCAAAAAATTTCTTCCAGAACCCACATTAAAAAAGAATCCATATTATAGATCTGCCGCACCAATGAAAGTCTGGAATGAAGAAACTGTTAAAAAGGTGATGAAAACTTCCGATTTTCAGGAAGCGATGGAAAAAGCATCCAAGCGAAAAAATGCAGCAGATAAGGCGGTTGCAACAAAAAGAGATAATATGTTCAATTGCACTGAACAATTCATTAACTCAATTAAAATAACAGTTTTGCCAGAAAATGAGTTAAAAAGGCGTACACGACAAGCAACTCCGTGTCAGTATGAATTTTATTCATACTGTGATGATACTATCGACCGTTGGATTGTGAATTACATACGCCATAATTTGGTAGCATATGATCATTTTCTCAATGAAATCAAAGGAAAAGTCGGATTTATGGATGCTTACACAGAAGTTAAAATTGCTATACTTCAAAAAATTGCCATTGCATATCCGCAATATAAGGAAGAATGTGACAAACAGATATTTTTTACTGAAATGGAAAGAGAAGCAGAAAAGGTAATATGATATGAATAATAAATTTTATGAAATCGGTATCTCTACAGAAAAAGACATAATAGAATTTGTTGACTCCTTAAATGAAGAAGAAGAAGTTAAAAGCGACATATACGGATATTTTTCAGATCGTTGTGCTTTCAGTAACTCTGGTACGCCAGCTTATGTGATAATGACAAAATATCAAAACTGGTATTGTGTTTGGGTTACATCTGAATTTGATGAATCATACTGCAGTGATCTTCCTTATGACTTATGTGATATTTTTTCTTCATATAAGGAAGCTGATGTATATTTCAAATCATTAAAACATACTGGACTAAAATCGAAAAAAGAACAGATCCAAGAATGCGAAAACATCCTTACAGATCCGGTTAATATACGCATCGAAGCACGTTTAACAATATATGATAGTCTTGATATAACAGTATTTTACAAAAATTGTTTAATAATAGAGCATATGAAAAATCTTGATTCACAATACATCAATGATGCAATAGCAAAGTTTAACGATATGTATAATAGCCGAAACATAACCATTTATACAATAATCAAATCACGTCAGCCACACTCTTATCAACGTTTCTATTTTATTGAATACGAAAATGCAAATCACGAACTTTGCAGCACACAAGTACATATTCCAAGTATATTGCAAGGTCAAAAACGTTGTGTATTAGATTTGTTGAAAAAATGGTAACCTATTAAATTGAAAACATACTGTTCTATCTGGTTACGGGGAGAAAGAGTTTTTATGTATAATAAAATTAATGAGGTATAAAACTATGAGTATTGAAGCATTACGAAGAAAAGCAAGAAAACAGGGATTATTCATTCGGAAAAGCCCGAATCACATTACCGGCGGCTACATGATCGTAGACGAAAATAATGTCATTCAAGCTGGCGAACTCTGTGGATTATCCCGTGAAGAAGTTGAAAGATATCTTGAAGAATAATATTAAAGGGTGGCAAAACTGCTGCCCTTTATTTTTTACAAAATAAAAGATAAAAGAAATAAATGTTTACATAAAACTTGTTTTTTTATGACATACATTATATAATGTCACTATAAAGAGTGAGTAAGGAGCATATTCATATGTTTAATAGTAAAGCATTATTTGATAAAATGACTGCTGCTGGAATTACAGCATACAAATGTAAAACTAATCCAAATTTAAAAGGAATATCACAAAGTACTATTACTAGATTAAAAAAAGGTGAGGACAATATATCTATAAATAGCATTGAAGCAATTGCTAAAGCTATGAATATGCAACCTTTGGAATTATTACAAGATATTTGGACTATTGATCTTACAAATACTACGCCACAACACGATGATACGACTAAAGAGTAAGCCACAACGGTTTGCTCTTTTTATATTAACCGAAAGATAAAAGTAATAATGTATTCATATAACAACAAGCACAACCAACTCAACAACATGCAAGAATCCGCCCGGTTCTGGATTCCCTAATTTCAATCCCGGATTTATCACTGTTTTCTCCAGATTTTTACATTATTTGGTTATATTATGTGCCAGAATTATAAGATAAAACAAATAAAATCTTGATAGATTTCTTTACTGCTGTCCCACCGTATACGCCTTTAATGCCAGATTAAAGCATTTTGGGTTATATACAGGAATTTTCTCCGCCCGTTCGCATTTCACTCATTATAAGGCTTTTAACGTCCTTACAGCATGGCTTGCCATGCGGCAGCAGTTGACAGTAAAAAATAGAAACGTGCATTTTTGACACATTCGCACAATAATTTTTGTTATAATCTGGCGGCTTTTCGCTTGAGTCATACGCCCATAGATGTTATAATTTTATTTGTACAATCGAACAGAAGCCGGATGTAGGTTTCGTTTTTATGCCCTCTATCCTAGTGAAAGGGGGTGCTGCCCTATGAATACAATGGAAGTCTTGACTTTATTGTTAGTAATTTTTACAGCATTGAGCTACATAGATCAACATAAAAAGAAATAGCATCCCACCGCCACAGTAAGATGCTATAACTTTATTTATACACTCTTTTGAGGGCAACCGGAACTTTGTGTCCGGTCATCTTCTAAGTAGATTATACAACGGGACTCTTGTTTTTTCAAGAGTCCTTTTTTTATTGCCCTACCCTCTGCCACACACCTATATTTTATGTGCTAACCAGGGTTCGGATTCCATGAAAAGATAGTTAATTTTATAACAATATTATTGATGTTTTTAAGGGAATAAACGGATTTGTTCGAGGATTTCCCTATATAGAGAAACTGATTTATTGATATCTCAATTCCCTATTCCCCTCTTTTCCCAAATCCCCTCTTCCCCTTTCAACCACCAAACAAATCAATATGCTTATTATCCGGGGAGTGGCAGAAAATAGCGACACGATAGTGTCAAGACTGCTGCCATCTCACTTCTGTTTTCCCGCTTCCTTGCGCTTTCTCGCCTTATAAATATACAGTTCCTTTTCCCTTTTCCATAAAAGGTGGCACATATAAGTCAATCGCTGAAACCCCGATAGTAAAGGCATTTCAGCGATTTGACGATTTGTTATTTCGTTTCAACACATTTTCGTTTATTCTGCATCCAAGCTATTCTTTTAGCTTTGTTCACCTTTTCTTGACATGATTTACAACAAATCATTTTTGAAGTATTCCCTCTGACTGGAATATCAAAAAAAGTTCCACATTCGCAACATTGTCTTACAGTTGAGTTCTTCTGCTTTTTCGTTTTTATTCGATGTTCTTCACAGTATTTGTATTTATTTCTATATTGCTGGCGAAATAATGCTCCACATTCTTTGCATTCTCCGATATCTGCACCAGATAATCTTTCGTAATGCAATAGCAAATGGTGATAATCCGTTATGTAATCCAGTACTTCGCTATCTTCGTCATCATCAACAATAGTAACCTTATCTATAAGCTTAGATCCGTTTTGGGAAAAAATCTCTTTAAACTCAATAAATCCATAATCTTGTAATTTTCTCAAAGCCGCAAAGTAGCGTTTATATCGCATTGAGCCGTACCCCCTTGAAATCCCCATTTCGAGGCAACAAATAGATTTGTTTATCTGTTCTCGGCTAAAATATTCTTGTGAGTAATTCTTTTTTCTTTTAACCAGTTTTCTATGAACCATGTAATACTTTGCATCAACTAACTTCATAAATAATAGTTTTCTAGCATCCTCATCTTCTATACTACATATTGTTTTCCATTCATTTACCGTAATTGGCGTTGGGTCTGCAAAATTCATTCGATACTTTACGCTTGCTTTAACCGCATAATCTATCTCTATGCAATAGTCATAATAATTAAAATATGGAATTGCTTTTTCACAGAATGCAATCATTTCTTTCTCAATCTCTTTTGAATCTTCCAGCACATCCCAGTATTCTCTTTCTTCAAGATCAAGTCCATAAAAATCTACAATATCAAATCGTAAATATTTCGCCAATAACAGTAACTCTTTATACGTTCCACCTTGCGGGAAATGCCCCGTTTCATATATTTCTGCTGCTGCAGAATATTCATCAAAATTTTTTGTTATATAATCCAATTTATTTCCTCTTTCTCTTAATTTTTTTAATATAAAAATCATCCCAACCAGAAAGCAAAGATTAAATTTACAATATTTGTGGATTTACTTAAATACTGTTTACTATCAAAATATCCTTTATCTTCTTTCTTGTTCGTTGGTTGGAGAGTGCCAGCCGATACACTGATAAGAAGCCTAAGCTTACCGGCACGATATCACTACACTCATAACAATATTTTAAATGACGTTTTTAATCTCTGAATGCCAATAGTTACTGTAATAATTTTTTATTATGCTATGAACATTTGTGAGTAGCAGACAACACGTTAGTGTTGGCTTTATTCTTGCCACTATCGTGGCGCTGTAGACTTCGTTCTTACGAAGCCTACATTATTATCAACATTTAGTCTCCAGTTCTTTATATGGGACGTATTATAAAGAAAAGAAGAAATTTCACTATGAAAACCTCTGTAATAGCGTACAGTACGGGATTTCAGAGCTTTTTAAGTGTCTCAAAAAATACGGATTTGATTTTTACCTGAAACACCTCTCAAATACGATATTTAACGTACTTTCAGAGCTTTTTCACATAAAAAATGACTGTCTCAAAAAATACGGATTTTCATTATTGTTTAACAAAAAGTCCCAGGATTTTTACTTGCTCATAGTTGCTTCCGGCATAAATAATATGTGGATTAACAAACATTTTAGTAACACCCTTATTTTTCACGAACGATAACAAGTACTCTTTGTGACCATCAACATCCAAAGTAATGGAATCATAAATCTTAACCAATTTATGAGAATTATTTTTATCATATCCAATGCAGTCGCAAAGTTCCATTAATGTTAAAAGTTCAACATCTTCAATATTTGTTTCCAGAGGATTTTTACAGAGAACATTATATTCGAAGTTGATATACGGCATAATTTGATATATATATCCCAAATATCTATGATTTGTTGACTTAGTTGCACTATACAAATCTCTGATGTAACGAATATAAAATTTCTGAAATAACTTTTGTTTATCGTTGATTTTACCGCGGATAATGTCATCGCAAATTAACATTAATCCTTTATCACTTTCCTTAATATACACGTCCTTGATCTCATTCCAAAATCTATTTGCGGTCGCCCTTGATACATGTAATACTTCCTGTAAATCACTTTTCTTCATGTGACAGTTTTTGCGGTTCATAAAATTATTATTGTAATCGACATATGTCAACAAGTAAATCAAACGTCCCACTGTCTCAGCCGAGATATTACCAAGCTCATGCTCATGATATATGAAGTAAAAGTAACCTAACTCACTATTTTTACATTTTCGCGTTTCATAATTGTTTTGCCGAGAGCTATACTGCCTACGTGCTTCCATTTGTTTAGGTGTAATAACTTTGGAACCCACCGGCATTTCTCCAACAATCTCACCTGAAACCTTATCTACAATCACTAATGATTCTTCAGTCACATTTGCTTGCATTCATTTCTTCCTTCCTTTTTGCATAAAAAAGCAACCAATTAAAAAGACAATAAAGTTGTGTTTTTGTCCTTTTTTTAATTGATTGCTGTTAGTTTCTAAATTATGTCTTAACCAAGACACCTAGATACATTTGTTCTGTTTAATTATTATTAATAATATCACATTTTTCCTGATTTGTCAAGTTTTTTGTGCAACTTGTTAAAATTATGCAGCGTTTGAGAATAGTAAAATTGTGCAATATAGACACAACTTATAATATATTCTCTAAATCCTACTACTGTTATAATTACAATTTCCTTTAATACTTACATTTTATCAAGTAATTCCTTTTTCTTCATTTCAAATTCGTCCGATGTAATCAGTCCATTGTCTAACATCGCTTTTAATTCCACCATTTTTTCATTTGTAGACACATTCACTTCAACATTTTCGACTTTTGTAGTTTCTTTCTTCAAGTTAATTATTCCTGACACCAATAATATAATTCCAATAACCAGAATAATCGCACCAACAATAATCACAATACGATAATTATTCATACTACTCAACCATATAGCCTCGCTTCTGTAAGTACTGTCTGTACTTCCAAATAATACAGAACCCTGTCCCAGGGCTTTCACCATTCCTTTTGCTTCTTCATATTTATATACGCCGAAAGCTGTTATAATAAATCCGATGATAGAACTTACAATTCCAACAATTCTTAAATTTTTTCCGTTCATTATTGTATTCTCCTATTCTTTATTTTGGCTGCCAGGAATGCCCGCATTTCGCACAGCGATTAACCGTCTTATTTGCTCCTATGAATCCCGTCCAGAAAGAAAAGCCTCTCTGTCCTGTCGTTATCTGCGTTGATCCGCAACGTGGACATCTAATTTTATTTGCCTCTTTCGCTACAGCAATCTTGGTACTTTTGTCATCCGAAGATACTACAGACACAATTGCTCCATCTTCTTCAAACGCATTCTTGATTGCAGTTGCGGCTTCCAGCGATATTTTATCAATAACCACATGAGGAACATTTTCAGTCATTTCTTTTGCTTCTTTCAGGCCTAATCCCGTGACTTCTCTTACATCTCTAATAACCTTTACCTTATTCACACCAGCATTTTCTAAAATTACAGCATATTCATTAGTTGTACGCTTTGCTTTACCTAAACCTACAATTGGATAGCCACAATTTGGACAAGCTTCTGCTTTATCACTAATTTCTTTTCCACATTCTGGACATCTAATTAATGCCATGTTCTACCTCCTTTAAGTACACTATATTGATACTTTTATCATACTACGGAACACCATTATTGTACATACTTTTGATAAACTAATTTAGTACAAAGGTGGTGAAATTGTGGATTTTGGAAGTAAACTAAAAGAACTACGAGCACAAAATGGTCTTACTCAGAAACAATTAGCTGACCAGCTCGGCATAACCAAATCTGTAGTATCTTTTTATGAACGCCAAGAACGGACTCCCTCTCCGGAGGTTTTACGAAAAATGGCAGCTATCTTTCGAGTCAGTACTGATTTTTTATTGGATATCGACAGAACTAAACGTCTTGATGTGTCCGATTTAGATGATGACGATATTCAACTTGTTTCTTTACTAATTGATACTCTGCGAAGAAAAAACAATAGAAAATAAATTCAGGCTATGGATATTTTCTCCATAGCCTTTTACACTCCGCAAAAAAATATTACAAATATTTTATCCGTATTTTTTGACCGTATTGCATTTATCATTCAATAAAATTAGCAAATCACTTTCGTGATCCCAAAAATATATATTTTTAGCATTTTTATATAATAAATTGCCATACATATCAATTCCAAATAATCTAGCTTTCTTTCTCCTAACAGCAGATAACGACTTTTTACTTACATATCCTTTTTGAAAAAAATTACGTTCTGTAGCTTCAACTGGATAATATGGAAAATCAGAATAGTATCCTATTTTATTCTTATTAGATAAATATCTTGATTTCTTATTTGCTTCTAACCACATTTTACAACCGCCCGCGTGCGGACATGTCTTTTGGTGTTCATCAAAATTAACTAATTGCATAAGATATCTCCCATTTTCTTCGTGCCACGCGTGATGCCAAACCGTAACTTTGGGTATATGCTTTTTGCCAGTTTGTGTTTCAGCAATGGCATAATCCTTACTTCTATATCCTGTTAATTTTACCATCGTATCAACAATAGAATTTTTAAAAATTGGTGAATATCTAAATCCCCTGCCTAAACCCGTAGGAATATCTTTTATATTAGGGTCATTATATGGCTTCGCCCATGCATATTTTCCTGCGTCCGTCCTTATAAGACTATTCCCATCAGATGATTCTATACTTACCCTATGAATTTTTCTTCTAACTCTTTTCACTAAAAATCGCCTACTTTCCACATATATTATAATATCTTTCTAATTTTATCTTAACATAAATCTTGATATAATAATAGAAACAATTTTATATAATAAATATTAGAATTTTAGAATCATAAAAATATTAAATTTACTTTATTAACTCCACTATTAGGCTAAATATTTCCTTATCTAAATATGGTTCTATTTTTTCTATTGACTTCTTCTTCACTCCTGATAATCGTCTTAAATCTGACCAATATATGCTTTTTTCGTCTTTCTCTTGTTTTAATTTTTCATAAGCCCACATGATTTTTCTCGCCCAAGATTCTTCATATGATTCCGCATATTTTTTATATACCTTTATACATTCTGGCAGATTTTTGAATCCATATGATGTAATTCCTAAAAACTTACAAATCATTTTTTCTGAAATTCTTTCAGGTCTATCATTCTCATTCGCAGTTCCATCATAAATTCCCCTGCAAAAACGCTCAAATTGTAATACATTTTGCTTATCAAACTTTTCCCAATCAACATTCCCCCGATTCTTCATATAATGACTCTCCCGTTCTTGACTCTCTTTTTCCTCAATATTCTTAGACCTTAATAAATCATTCGGACTAATTCCCAGAAAATAAGCAATCTGGCAGATAACAGAAAACTCTCTACTTTCTCCCACCATCACTTTCTGGATTTGGTATATACTCGCAATCCTGTTTATTCCGATTTCCGTAAAATATACTTTTAAATCATATGCAAATTGTGACATCTTTCGTTGTTTTCCACTCATATACTTTGTTCCAACCATTGCATTATATATAATAGCTTTTACATGGGTTTCTTCTGCATTCATATTAAATGACTCACTCACATATTCCGAAAAACCAATCAATGTTTCATTATTAGCAAAAATTGGCATTATATCCTTTATTGCAAGTTCTGCCGGATTAAACATAAAAATTTTCTCACTACATACATTCACCTCTGAATCCACCAATTTGCATTTATGAATGGGACAAACTACCATATTTCTAATTTGGTGAATCCTGTGCCAGTATGTTTCCCCATACTTTTTACGATCTGCTGCCACACATAACGGGCAATATTTCAGTCTCTTCTCTTTATCATTTCGTGGCAAAATTGTCAAAACCTTATGTGGATCAGAATATTGTTTTAATTCTGCAAGTGCCATTTTTCTTTTTTCCACTGTCATAAATCTTGCGTATTGCGGAAACATCGTATGCTGCAAAATCAAATCATCCATTGAATATACTTGTGTGATCTGCTGTTCTGCTTCTTTATTAAGATGCCCTATGAACTCAACGCTTGGATTATTATTGATACTATAGAAAAGTTGAGATATCAACGTTTTGTGGTTTGTATATCCAGATTGTACAAAATATCTGGATAACCAGCTATATACAAGTTCGTCCGGGTAAATTTCAGGAAAATACATTCTCACAATCTCACCTCTTCTACAGTAAAATATTCTTGTAATAATGGCACGATGTTTAAGTTTTCATCCTTTGATTTTTGGACAAGTGCAGAAATTGTATAGGTATCTGTTTGATTTTCGGCATGTATAGTTTTCTTTTTCTTTCTGGTTGGTTTTGTTGTTACATTTGGACGAATAAAGTCATGTAAAAGTTGCAGTCTTTGATTATATGCTTGATTGAGCATTACAACATCTAGTGTTTCATATCCTGTGAGTATCGCAATTTCTTGTGCATCGTGGATTAAAGAGATAACAACAGAACTAACGCCGCCTGAATGTTCATAGAGCCAATCTATAATTTGTGGCGTAATCTCTGTATATTTCTGCACATATTGATATTTATATAACAGTTCACAAAATCCCTTAAAATATTCATCATTATCCAAGGTGTTATATTGTAAGCCCAGGGAACGGCGTGCCAACTGGAATGCAGTTTCAAGTAATGACGTTGTTTCGGGTGTACCTATCAATCCAATGGATATGCCGGAAGTGTTAATCAACTGTGTCAACATTGCCATTAGATACTTACCGTTTCTTGCTACAACACAATTTTGAATTTCATCGACAACTAGCATTCCTAAGTGCTGCAATGCCACTTGTGCCACAATACCAATCAGCACATCTGTTGTCGCTCTGGCTTTTAAGGCATTTCCATAATAATTGGTTTCCAGAAGTTCATCAGACTTTCGTAAAATTTCCAGTAATAACGATTTCACACTTGCATCAAACGGACACTGAACTATAAGGCATGGAATAATTCTCACTGGCGGATTCTTAATTTCGATCATTTTATTTTCTGTAATGATAGAAATTGCACGATTTATTGCAGAACTCTTCCCGATACCAGAGCAGCCAACGATTGAAAAAGAATCAGATCCACCGATAATCCCTCGACTTTCTCTTTGCATAATGGTCTTATGATTCTGATATAATTGTTGCACTGCTGCATGAGTGCCTTTTTTCTGCAATGATCTAAGTAAAGCTAAATACAATTTTGAATATATTTCCACTGACATTTCAGATGGCAAATAAATGTCATACAGCGTAGAAAGTGCCATAAGCCTTTCAGTCTGGCTTTTTTCTCGTATGGTTTCATCGTATGCCGGAATATCTGCCAGTCTTTCATATAATTCTTTTCCGGATAGCATTTCGGGCATCTGTTTTATCAAATCCATATTATTCATTTCCCCCACCTACTTTCATAATGTCCATATGGGCTTTTATTTTTTCTCTTTCATAGTTCTGTGGAATCGCAGTTAACTCTCCATTGCTGCTGCCAACATTTGATACAATAGCTTCAATGTGGCTTGCCAAGTTGATTTTCGCTTGCGTATTATTTTCTTGTACAGATTTTATGATCTCTTTCTTTTGCGTCTGCATCGTTTCAATCTCAGAGAATTTTTTACTTCTATATCTGTTCTCTATTAGCTCAAATTCAATGAAATTACCCTTATCCACTAGCCAAACAAATGAAGAGTCATCGGGATTATACGCCACTGTTGCATTGCCACCGGACAAATATTTTTCCGCATAATTTGGATTTTTATATCTCACATGATTTACTATTAAACCGGATCGTGTGAATTTCCCTGTAGTCCGGGGCAATAGCGTAAGCATGAGCTGCCGTTTATTAACCTTTACAAGATTTGTTCCCTCTAAATTCTTGCCATATGTGAAAATGTCATTAGCATATGGGGAAACTTTATTTTTCAACATATCATCCGTATATGGGAAATTTTCAATTATCCGTTGCGAATTGTAATATATTATGCAACGAATCAGAACCTTTTCAAATTGTTCTAATGTGAGACAAGCATCTTTTCTGTAGTCGTGCGCTCCCCTCTCCTGAAAGTCTGGTTCAATCAATCCTTTCCCTTTTAGGTATGGGCGAAAAAGATCCTGTATTATGCCAAAAAACTTCTCAACATTACCTTTCAACTCAGGGCGGTACACTGGTAAATTTACAACTTTGATTCCTAATTCTGCAATCTGCTCAAAACAGTTACTTACATATTCTGTTCCCTGATCTGTCACTAACACACCTGGACACATGGAGAAATTCCATTCTTGCGGATCTATATTTATTCCATGTTTCCGACACAATTCTTGTTTATCTGTCACTACGTTAAGCATTAACTGGCGCAAGCTATACATACCACCCTCCCATGTCAACGCATAACCGCAACACAGGGAACTGTAACCATCAATGCAAGCTGTCAATATAGGTCTGCCAATGATCTCACCAGACTCATTTATCAAGTAAATATCACAAATGGTAGCATCCAACATCCCCATTCCTGGTGCTTTTGCATATCCCTGTATTCCATCGCCAAGCAACGGGCGATTGTTGCACTGATAATTGGTTAAGCCGTTTCGTGATATGAAGTATGTTTGCCGTTTCTTTCTTTTTCTATAAAAGTATCTGAATTGATGAAAAGTTGGATATTCTGCCACAAGCTCCCCTTTTCCGTCACAATACCTTTCTTTGAGCATGAGTGTATATGCAGTCTTTAAGCTATGCTTTTGGTATGAAAAATAATATTTGTTTAAGCTCCACCGCATATTCTTTTCATCCTTTGATAAGCATGTATCGCTTTCTTTATCCTTTGGAGATAGTATTGCAATGTCTTGAAATGTAAGGTACAGGCAGAGATATTTTCGCACTGTCTGTTTACTGATTTTTTCATTGGTTGCAATGGTAGAAATCATTTCACGCTTTTTTCGTTCATCTGGTAGCAGTTGTAAAATTGGCGCAATTATTGTATATCGCTCATATGCCTTTTTACGGCTCTCTGGACACAGAGAGTCAATTTCTGGCACTTCCATATTTGTAAATTTACACAATAGTTCCTGCGTACCAATTTTCCAACCAGCAAAAGAAGAAATGTCCTCCCATTGTGGCATAATTCGCCGCACACAATCAATTATAAGTGCTTTATTCTCTCTTATGGCTAATACACGAACAATCGAAGCATCATTGAAATATAATTCATTCTCCTTCATTTGTGACCATCCCCCAATCTTTCACACCACGATTTGTCCAATATTCTCTTGAAGCATCCAGTAGCTTTACATTTAGTGGTTTAGTAACTCTGTTTCGCCACACACATTCACGCACCATAAGATCGCCACCAGTTTTAACACAGACAAAATCTGTCATATAATCGCCCTCTTTAAATCCTTCGAGTGGCACATTACAGCGGATTTCTTCAATCTCTGGTAAGCCGTCCAATAACTCTGCATATTTGCTTTGTATCGGATCATATGTCCGGCACACTTCTTTACATTTGGACAGTGATTTTTTCTCGCACCGTCCTTTGTAACCAATTTTACGCATAAGCACCTCCTGTATTATGTTACGATTTTTCCCAAAATTATACTTCCCAAAAATGAAATTTGGGGCTGATTCTCCCAAAAACATATTTCCCCGTTTTCCCAAAAATAATTTTTAACTTCCCATTTTTATTCGTTTCTTGGAATGGATTTGGGAATGTAGAAAAATCAAGGGTTTCTGGCACTTTGAATCTGGGAAATTCCCCCAAAAACGTTTCCCAAAAACATAATTTTTAAAATCACTATGTTATGGGACACACCGCTTCATCCTCAAAGGGGGCAAATCCCTCAGCGTCTCACCAGAGAAACTATTCTATATTTCTTAAATTTTGGAATATAAACTAAATAAAATTCGGATTTTATTACAGGGTGAAAAATCGCATAAATTCAAGGTTTCTCGCTATGCCGTAAAACAAAAAAGACCCTGAAGAACTGTATTTCTACAATTCTCCAAGGTCGATTTTTA
>OLPG01001222.1_pt1 | contig 22127 bp, 12 predicted proteins | sample 1672311 | NCBI WGS metagenome assembly OLPG01 (sample SAMEA3136670, study PRJEB25190) | human gut metagenome | biome: human gut; feature: human-associated habitat; material: faeces | place: Austria | collected 2013 | reverse complement strand
CGCATATCCTGCCAAAGCCAGCCCGTTTTCGGATGCATGGCGCGCGAATCTTGCCGCGAACTGGCGATTTTCCCGTCCGAGGCCGCTTTCGGGATGCATGGAGCGAAAAAATTGCCACGGATTGCCGCCCGGGAACGCACCGCGGCGGAATCTTGCCATCGGCAAGGCACTCGAGAACGCATCGCGCGAGAATATTGCCACTACCAGTCACCCGGGAACGCATTTCGCGCATATCCTGCCATCGCCGGGCGCCTGGGAATGCATAGCGTCGATATCTTGTCATCGGCAGACATCCGAAATGCACAGCGTCGGCATACCTCCATTGCCGGTCGTCCGGTCGCGCAACGTTCTCCACGCGAGGGAGTGGGTTCAGGCCCTTGGCTGCGCTGTGGGGTTCGGCGCGCAACACTTTCTGTGCGAGGGAGTGGGCATTCCGCCTTCTCGGGGCTTAACTGCTGGGAACGATTTCGAGTCTGCGCTGTTTCGGTGGGCAACCATGAGCTCGCTTCGCGTTCTGCGAAGCTGTGCCGTATTATGTGCTGAAGCAAAAAGCGCTTTGACCTTTATATAAGGCCAGCAAATGTTGTGGAAGGGATGTCATGGGCGTTCGCAAGGCAATGGGAAATATGGCAAGCTCGCTGAGCACGTGGGGTTTGCGTCACCTGGCGCACAGGCCTGCCGCTAATATGCCTGGCAAGATTGCCTTGAAAATTGATCCACGTATTATCGCCGAGTCCATGGACAAGATTACCGAAGGCTCCATTGTTGTGGTGGGCACCAACGGCAAAACTACCATTACTAATATGATTGCCGATGCGTTGGAGCGCCAGGGCAAGAGCATTGCGTGCAATCGCACGGGAGCCAACCTTGCCTACGGCGTGGCTACCACGTTGCTGCAAACCAAGGGTACTGTGGAATGGGGCGTATTCGAATCAGATGAGTTGTGGCTGGCTCACACCTTGCCGCAGGTACAGGCGGACTACGTTTTGCTGCTGAACCTCTTCCGCGATCAGTTGGATCGTTGTGGTGAAATCGATCGTGTGCAAGACGCCATCGCTACTGCCTTGGAGCAGTCTCCCAACACCACTCTGCTATACAACGCCGACGATCCGCTGTGCACCATCATTGCGCAGCGCGTGTCCAACAAGTCTGTTGCGTTTGGCGTGGGCGAAGACATGCACCAGCGTCAAAACGTCGTGGCAGACGCTCAGATGTGTCAGCGCTGTTCGGCTATGTTTACTTACGGCTACCGACAATACGGTCAGCTTGGCACGTATTCGTGCCCGAACTGTGGATTCAGCCGCCCTGATTTGGATTTCGCCGCCAAGAGCGTAGTGTTCGGAGACGAAATCACGTTTTCGGTCGAAGAAATGGCAACGGGCAAAAGCGTCGATCTTCACGCGCAGCGTGCTGGGTCGTATATGGTGTACAACGTTATGGCTGCTTGGTTGGCCTCCCATTGCGCTGGCGTTTCCGACGCGGTGTTCCAGAAGGCGGTCGATCTGTTCGACCCGCAGAATGGACGCTTGCAGTCGCTTACCGTCGAGGGGCGCCCTGTCCTTTTGAACCTGGCGAAGAACCCGACGGGCTTCAACCAGAACATGAAACTTATCACTCAGGCGCCGGGCAAGAAGGTTGTGGCGTTCTTCATTAACGACAACGAAGCTGATGGTCGCGACATTTCCTGGATTTGGGACTGCGATTTTGAGGAGCTAGCCAGCCAGGAAGACGTCATGGTGTTCGCTGGTGGAATCCGCAAAAACGACCTGCAGCTGCGTCTGAAGTATGCGGGCATCGACGCCAAGATCGTCGATAGCGTCAACGAAGTGGTGGATGCTGCGCTGAAGCTGCCTTCCGAATGGAATATCTACGCTATCGCCAATTACACCTCGCTCCCCGCAGTGCGCTCCGCCCTGATGGCGCGTGCTGATAAGGCAGCACCTGCCAACCCGACATCGGGCGATGCCAAGCCAGAATGCAGTAAGAAGTGGGTTTCGGGCGCTTATGTTCACCAAGCCGAAGTTGCCAAGTTCGACGAGCAGCCTCTGCGCATCGTGCATCTGTTCCCCGATCTTCTTAATTTGTACGGCGATGGCGGCAACGTGCGTGTGCTTGCTCAGCGTTGCGCATGGCGCGGCATCCCTGTGCAGGTGGAAGCAGTTCACTACGGGGAATCGGTCGATCTTACTTCGGCCGATATCGTTTTCTTGGGCGGCGGCCCCGACCGCGAGCAGAAACTGGCATCCGAAGTGCTGCTGGGCATGCGCGAAGAATTGCGCACCTATGTAGAAGGCGATGGAGCGCTTCTGGCTATTTGCGGCGGCTACCAGATTCTGGGTAGTAATTGGCTTATGGGCGATGAGTCGGTGGAGGGCCTTTCTATCCTCGACCTGAAGACGGTTCGTGCTGGCGCTGGCTTCGATCGTCTTATCGAAAACATTGCGTTGGAGTCCGAGCTTTCTCCGCAGCCGGTGGTGGGATATGAAAACCATGCCGGTCGTACGAAGCTCGGCGCGTCCTTGAAGCCATTTGGCAAAGTAGTTTCCAATGTGGGCCACGGCAATGACGACGATTCGGGTTGCGATGGAGCCCTGTATCGCAACTGCATCGGCACCTATCTGCATGGTCCGCTTCTGGGCAAGAACCCGGCTATTGCCGATCACCTTATTGCTGCGGCGATGGAGCGTCGTTTGGGCAGCAAAGTGGAGCTCGTTGCCCTTGAAGACGAAGCCGAGCTCGCTGCAAATGCGTATATGGCAAAGCGACTGGGTGTGCCTGGAGCATAAATAGCAGGTTGTGATTTCACGCTATTTTTGCCGAGACCTTTACCTTTTAGGTTGCCTGGGGCACCGTTCCTTTTCTGTGCCGTGTCCGAGCTGAAGCGCTTCACGTTTTGTTCACAAAAAACTCAACAAATAGTATATGTCTGTACTAATAATGCGTGAATTGCCTTGTTTTCATTCGCGCATACTGTGGTTTTCGCCGAATTAATTTGCATGGTATTAACGTTTCTTTCATCATTTATTGCATGTTTGCTTCGAATAACAAGCCATCAAAACGATCGGCTCGTGCTGAAAGGAAGGCGGCGCACGCTTCCTCCTCGCGCACGCCGCATCGCTCAGCGGGAAGTGCTTCTGACCCGTATGTTCGTACGTCTCGCGCGTCGCATGCTTCGCGTCGCCCTAGCGGCTCGAGCACAAATGCGTATGGAGCCAGCAACTATGGTTCCTCCACGCATGTTTCCCCTGTTCACACACAACAAAAGAGCAATTATCGTTCGGTCGGTGCTTATGGTTCGCCCACCAAGCGCGGCCCGTATACTCCTCGCAATGCGCATGATCGCGAGATCCTTCGCGCTAAGCGCGAGCGCACGAAGAAGCGTCGCAAGCGCATTGCGCTCGGTGTGGTTGCCGTTTGCTTGACTTTGGTTCTTGGTGGCGTAGGCGCTGCCTGGGCTTACCTTAATAACCTCGACAAGGCGCTGAACAAAGACGTTGACGCAGACCTTCTGAACTCGCTTACGGTTACCGATTCGGCATCGGACCCGTTCTATATGCTGCTTATCGGCATCGATAAAGACGAGGGCCGTGAATCATCGGATGAATATGGTGGGTCGTATCGCACCGATTCTATGATTCTTGCGCGTATCGATCCCAAGGATAAGGAAGTTACCCTGGTGTCCATCCCTCGTGACACGCAGATTCAGCTTGGGACGCACGGCACTCAGAAGATCAACGCGGCTTATGCATTTGGTGGGCCTTCTGGTGCCATCAAAGCTGTTGAAGACTTGGCGGGTGTCTCTATCAGCCATTACGCGGAAATCGACCTTGATGGTTTTGCGGCGGTGGTTGATTCGCTTGGCGGTATCGACATTAACGTTCAATATGAGATTAACGACCCGAATTACATGGGATATCTCGCGGCTGGTCAGCAAACTTTGAACGGAGAGCAGGCGCTTATCTATTGCCGCAGCCGTCATGCTTACGATGCTATTGGCGATGGTGATGCTATTCGTTCCGCCAACCAGCGCACCATGATTTCGGCCATTATGAAGAAGCTTATGAGCTCCGATATCGGTACTCTTACCAATACGGTGAGCACCTTGGCCCAGTACATCACCACCGATTACTCTGTTGCGGACATTCTTGGTTTGGCGCAACGTATGTTCGGCATCGATATCGATAAGAATGTGTATTCCGCTGCGGTTCCTACAACCTCATCATATGAAAATGATGTTTGGTACGAGAAGGTGAACACTTCCGAATGGAACAAAATGATGAGTCGCGTGAAGCAGGGCTTGTCTCCCACGGAAGGTGATGTTACGGATGAGACAACGGGAACTGTAATGGCATCGTCTGGTAGCGGTGGCTCCGGTTCGGGTGACTCTGGTTCAGGCGGTGCGTCAGGCTCTTCTCTTTCCGGCACAAAAGTTTCTGTGAAGAACGGAAATGGCACTCAGGGCTGCGCGAGCGATGCGGCTGCTAAGCTCACTCCTCAAGGAGCGGTGTGCGAAACCGGCAACGCAGACGACTCCAATTACGCTAAAACCTTGGTAATCTACGATGGCGACAACGCCGATAAAGCGCAAAAGGTTGCCGATTTGCTGGGATGCGGCACCGTGATGAAGAACGATGGGCGGTATACCTACACAGGGGACATTCTGGTGGTTGTCGGCCAAGACTGGAAATAAACTGCAAAAGGCGGCTTCGGCCGCCTTTCTGTTTCTTGGCTATGGTTATCTCCATGAAGCTTCTGGTCTCATTACTTTTTGTATAATTGCCTTTGCATGTACCAAAGAAAAGGAAGCTATTTGAGTTCAGCAGGCAAAACCTATTCCGTTCCTTCGCGCGATAACAACATTAATTTCCTGCGTTTTATTGCGGCAAGCCTGGTTATCTGGTTCCATATGGCTTCATTGCTGGCTATTCCCGAGCCCTACATAATGGGGCAGGGCTTGGGCCCTATTGCGGTGAACATTTTCTTCGTGCTCAGCGGATACCTTATCGCGAAAAGCTGGACCCGCTCTTCAAGCTTCGGTAGCTATCTTATTCGCCGTATTGCTCGTATTTTTCCTGATCTTGCGGTAGTGATCTTGCTAAGCGTTTTCGTTATGGGGCCGATTGTCACGAGCCTCCCGCTGGGCGATTACTTTGCCGATGCGGGGACGTGGAAGTATCTTTCTTTGATTGTGCTAGCTCCTATCAGCAATGTTTTGCCGGGAGTTTTCGACGCGAACCCTCTTCCGTATGCCGTAAACGGGTCACTTTGGACTCTGCGCTATGAGTTTTTGGCATATTTGCTTACGCCATTGCTTTATGCGGCAACAAAGAAGCTATGCGGTGGTAGAAAGCTGGTATTTGCCGTTGTTCTTGCGGTTCTGGTTCTAGTGCATTTTTTTTCTTATTCGGGTTTGTACCCGCTTCCCAAGGTGCTCGACAACCTTTTTAGGCTTTTCGCCTATTACATGGCAGGTGTGGCAGTTTTGGAGCTTGGCCTCGATAAGTATTGCGACAGCCAGTTTGCGGTTGTGGCTCTGCTCGTGATAATCGTTTTCCGTGATCAGGTGGGTATCTTTTCCTCGCTGATCATGTTCGTATGTGTATGCACATTCACTTTAGGTTTTTCGCTTACTAGCAATCCTCGTTTCGCTCCGTGCTTCAAGAAAAATGATTATTCGTACGGTATCTACATCTATGCATTCCCCATTCAGCAATGCGTGGTTTGGCTTGGCGGTGCATCGTTGCCATGTGCGTATCTTTCCTGTTCAGTTATCTCGTTTGGCATAACGCTGCTTTTTGCGATTGCCTCGTGGTTTCTTGTGGAAAAGCCCGCCATGGATGCAGGGCGTAAGCTGGCAAAGAAATGGACTTCGAGAAAGAGCAATTAGGGGAATGGGGTATCTCCTCTTTTCCTTTGGGGGAAGTGGCAAGAAATGCTTCGCGCCTTCCTCGAGGCTTAGAGCAAGAATGCGAAGCATCCCTTTGCGGAGCGCCTTCGGCATTGAAGCAAGGGATTCAAAGGGGCTGGGTTTTTATCCAGCTGAAGCGCTCGAAAACGAGCCGTATTTAGCGCAGGCCATGATGGGCATCGACGTTGAAAACAACGTATACTCGGCTCAAGCCCCCACCACTTCGGTGTATGAAAACGATATTTGGTACAAAAAGGTGAATACCCAAGAGTGGCAAAAGATGATGAGCCGCGTGAAGCAGGGCCTTTCACCTACGGAAGAAACCATTGTTGACTCTGCAACGGGCACGGTAATGTCATCGGCGGGAACGGGCGGCAGCGGTTCTGGTGATAACGGCTCCAAGAACTCGGGCCCTTCCTCTTCGCTTTCCGGTGTGAAGATTGCCGTAAAGAACGGCAGTGGTATTCAGGGTTGCGCAAATGAAGCAGCTTCGAAGCTTACCCCGCAGGGTGCTGTTTGCGAAACGGGTAATGCCGACGACTATAACTACAAGAATACGATCGTTGTATGCAACAGCACCGATTCCAGCCAAGCGCAGAAGATCGCCGACTTGTTGGGCGTTGGCACCGTTAAGAAGAATGACGGCACCTATTCCTTCACGGGCGGACTATTTGGTAGTGGTTGGTCAGGACTGGGAATAGGACTTCTGGCTCCTTGGGCATGCATCCACCGGTTGCTCTGTGGGTTTGGGAGGTTCGGACAAGAGCCTTCCAGCGCTCTAGGCGCAAGCTTGCGTAAGTTGGGAGCCTGTGGCTTCTTGACACTATGAGGTTTTTCTAGCGCGCAATGCGAGATTGATTCGCATTGCGCGCTTTTCTTTTTTTGGAGGACAAACCTTTGATCGCAGGTGAAAAGTGTGCCCGATTTAAGCCTGGATCTGCAGGCGTGCTACGAATACGAGTCATTTAAAAAAGCGGATGGGATTGAGGCGCTGGTGATGGGTTGCCCTATACCCCCCCCTATTTCGCGGTATCGACTTCGTTGCTGTTGTCGGGAGCCTATCTTTTGCGGGATTCGCTCTGCTACGGCAGATCCGCCGTTATCAAAACAAAAATCCAGGTACTTTTGCAACTTTTTTGCGATTAGCAGCTCTCTTTCGCCCCATGCAAAGCAAGAATCGGATGTTTCATGGCAGATTACCTGCGCTTTTGCGCCATGATCCGTGATTCGACGGCTCGGAACAATTGCCAATCGCAAAAAAGTTGCAGCCAGGATTGATTTTTGTTTTTGGGCTCCCGGGATGGCTTTCGAGACTGCGCTATAGGCGGGATGAACATTGATGTGACGCTATGGGCAAATGGCATGGGTGCGGCGCTGGGTGGACGTTGGGATGGGTCTATGGGGCAGCAACATGGAACGACGCGGCGCCGCAAGTTGACATCTGGAATAGCGCTATGTTCGAATTTGCTCGATCCGCATGCTTGCCCATATCCCGCACTTTTAGAAGAGTGTGTGACTTTCAGCGCGGCCTGCGGCAGCCCATTGCTTCGCGAATCCCGCTCGTTGCCTCGATCTGCCCATTGCGAGTGATAAGCACGGCTTCGAGGTTGGGATGCCCTTCTGCGTAGTTTTTTGCCCAATAACTTCCCATGATCAAAAGTGCTGTTGAGAAGCCGTCGCCGTCTATCGACCGCTTCGATATCACCGTTGCGCTTGCGAGGTCGCTGTTCGAGGGGCGCCCGGTGCGTGGGTCGACAATATGATGATGGGAGTTTCCGTATTCATCGGTAAAGCAGCGCTCATAGATGCTACTGGTAACTATGGAACGGTCGTTCAGTTCAAGGATGCAAGCGGGCTCTTCGTTGGGCGGCGTGCGGTTTCCGAGTGCTCGAAGGTCGGTCCCGTGGGGACTGCGCGCTATGGCGGTGGCACGTTCTTCTGCGGCTTTTCTTCGCGAGGCATGTTTTGGGGACCGAATGCCAATGCGCCAGTACCGCTGTGGGGTTTCGGCTAAGAAGGCGCTCCCTTTTACCACGATATTTCCTCCAAGGTTGATGAGGGCATCATGGATGCTGCAATCTTCCAGGAATTCGCTAACGCGATCGGCGACGTATCCTTTTGCGATGCCTCCCAGGGTAACCTTGCTTTCTGCAATAGGGAGCTGGGCGTGGTCTTCCATAATGCGGGGGTGTCCAGTTTTTGCAATTTCAAGGGCATGTGCAATTTCGGCGGGCTTGGGAACTTGGGCTTTACGGAAGTTCCAGAGCTCTGCAACGGGAGCCATGGAAACATCGAACAGCCCCGCGGTTTCCTCGCAGTAGTGCCTGGAAAGCTGCAGAATCTTCGCGGTTTCGGCATCGATGGGCACGGCTTTTCCTTGTGCGTGATTCAAACGCCAGATATCGCTTCCTTTTTGGGTGTGGCTCCAGAGCTTTTCGTATCGGTAGCAGAGACCCACCGCATTATCGAGAATCTTTTCCAGCAATTGCCCAGATGAGAGCTGCGCTACATCGGTTTCGACCGCTGCCTTTATGCAGCAGTTCGTGTTGAAGACGAAGAAGCTTCTGCTCCTTATCTCGAGCTCGGCGTTTTCGCTCGTGGTTGTTTTGAGGGGGCCTGTTCCCGACTGAGCGTTTCTTATGTTCACGGGTCCTTCTTTACGATAGAGCGGGGAGGCGCTGAAGCCTATAGATGGCCGAAAGCCGCATCCCCGATAATTTGTCTGCAGCTAAATTGTTACCTATGGTAAACTCCCGCATGTGAATTAGTCACGGTTAACTTTAAATGTGCAGAAATAAGTTCGGAAAGGGAGAATATGAGAGATTCTCAGTCACTTCGTATACCCGCTGCCTCTGCGGCGAAGGTAGGCATGGCGGCTGCCTTGGCTGCTGGCATGGCCATAGCCACTCCGACTGCCGCATTTGCGGCAGGGGAAGATCAGGACGTGAGCGTCGCCTCTGAAAACGCAAGCGATAGCTACTACTACATCGGCGACAGCTCCTACGGGCTGAGTACCTATCTTTCCGAAGCTGTTGCCCAAGGGTCCACCAAAATACACGTGGGAACCAGCTTTACCGACAAGGGCACGGTAACCATTCCTTCGTCTATCACTGAGCTTTCGGGGTATTCCGAAGGTTTCTTCAGCTCTGGCCCGAAAACGGTCGATTTCGGCTATTCCTATAAAATGACGGTCGTGTTCCCTTCCGGCTCGGACATCGCGGTCGATCGCATTAACTTCTACAAGCGCAATAGCTCAGACGCTGAAGGCGCCTATGTTGAGGTGCAGAAAGGCGCTGTGGTTCATTTTTCAAATTGCTCGTTTTCCAATACGCCTGTTGTGAACGGTACAGCGGTGTTCGAAAACTGCACCTTTGCGACGGGGCAGATCGAAAACAATGGCTCTGTAACGTATACCGGTAGCACGAAAGAACCCGAAAATATTGGCAAGCCTGCTGAATCCTATCAGGATCTCGCATTCAGCTTCGCATCAGGCAAGGAGTTTCCTGCTGCTGTTCAGGGTAGCCAGGTCAGTCAAACGCTGCCCTTTGAGTTGAAGGGAACGAAGGCTGCCGACGCCAAGGTTGCCGCCAAGGTTCTTGATCAGGATGGCGCAGAGGTTGAGGGCTTGAGCGCTTCTGTTTCGGACGGGAAAGTCTCTCTGGCTGGAACGGCACCTACCGCTGGTTCGTATTCCGTTGCGGTTTCTGCTTCCGCAGCCAAGGAGGACGGCTCGACAGATTCGACAAGCGAAACGTTGAACTTTGTGGTGCAGGAGCAGATCCAGGTTAGGCTTTCGGGCGATCTTCAGTGCTTCGTTGTGAACGGCACGTCTGCTCAGAGCAGCGAATACGAGGTGATGGCAACCTCGACAGGCGGTGGCGGATCATCGAGCACGAGCCAGTCGAATCGTCTGAAGCCCGAGGTTAAAGAGGGAACTGGCGAATGGGAGGACTGGAACACCTTTGCAACCAGGAATTCTGATGCTGAAATCAGCTTTTCTATCAGCCCTGAAGGAAGCGGCATGGAGGTAAGCCCTGTTGCCTACGACACCGTCTACGTTACGGGAACGCCGCAGACGCCAGGCACCTATCACATAACGGCAACGGTAACTTCTGGCGCGCGTAACCAACAAAGTAGTTCGGTGGAAATGCGCATCTACGCAGACGATCAAACCCTTCAGCAGCGGATGGACGCACTTTCTGAAGGAACCAGCTCATGGGATATGGAGCCATACGAGATCTCCGAGACGGGAAATGCGGTTGTACCGGTTGGCCTGCATGACATTTACGGCTCGCACGAATCGGGCGTGTACGGCATTATCGGCAAAGGCGAAAATGGCAATTTCGGCACCGAAACACTCACTATTCCCGCAGGTGCAGATGTCACCCTTCACAACATGAAGATCTATTCGAGCGTGAAGATCGTCGTGGAAAAGGGCGGCAAGCTGACCCTCGACGATTCGGTTGCCTATGGCGCTGTGGAGGTAAACGGAGGTACTTTGAGTGCCCGAAACAGCTCTTCGTTCGTTAATCAGATCACACTGAATGACGGGTCTGCCCTTGAAAATGCCGAAATCAGATCTCATGCTAACTACCTTACCGACGGAAACTACAAGGTCGAAGCGCCGACGGCTCCCGTGCAAACGAATGGTACGGTGACGGTTAAGGGCACGTGCTCCATTGAAGGTGAAGGCATCGTGTCTAGCAAAGATGCCCAAACCGGCATGATCGTCAATGGGGGCAAGTTGGTTATCGATCAGGGTGCCACGTTGAAAGCGACCGGCGGCAGCGTTGACCTTGACAACGGAAACGGCGGTGCGGGCATCATGCTTAACGGTGGCTCTATTATCGGCGACGGTCAGCTTGAGGCACAGGGTGGCTCTGTCGGCATGGGCGGAGGAAACGGTGGCGCAGGTATTGCCGGTGAAGGCATAGTTGCAGTTTCCACGCTGAAGGCAACCGGCGGAAATACGGTTGGCGAAAACGACGCAGCCATGGGCGCCCCGGGCAATGCGGGTAATGGCATCGATCCGAAGGTCCTGGTTTCAAAGGCTACTCAGGTTGAATCAAAGGGCGGAACGGGAGTGAACCCAGGAAGCGGCGAGTACAGCGTTTACGAAGAAAATGCTGGCGGCGGATCGGGCTCTGATGGCGATAAGGGACCTGGTTCCGACAGCGGTTCTGAAAACGGTTCGGGAACGGGTTCCGGCAACAATGGAGGAGCTGGCTCCGATAGCGGTTCTGACAGCGGATCGGGTTCGAATGGCGGTTCTAATAGCGGTTCGAATGGCGGCTCCGACTCTGGTTCCGGCTCTGGCGCAGGTTCGGATAGCGGATCCTCCAACAACGGTTCCGACGATGGCTCCAATGCAAACGGCGAAGGCGAAAATGCCAGCGGCAATGAAGACTCTTCGCAAACCGCCAATCTCCCTGCAACGGGCGATGCAGCTCCCCTTGGGGCGGCTGCTGCGCTTGCCGTAATGGCGGCGAGTGGGGCGGCGGTTGCACGCAGGAAGTTCGACAGATAGTTTCGGGAAGCATCTCCCCATACGATGCGACTGACGGGGAAGGCGCCGAGAGGGCGCCTTCCCTTTGTCGCGCTCAGGGCGATTCTCTTCACCGAAAGTAGCCGCTTCGTTTCGGATAGCACGTCGTTCATCGGAGCGTGCTATCCTTTCCTGCGATAAACAAGTTTCCGTGAAAGGTGGTTTTCTTGGAACGCAAGAACGCATGGGAAGGCTACAGCACCGACCAGCTCGAAGAGCTCGACGGTTTGGCTTCCCGCTATATCGACTACATCTCTAACAACAAAACCGAGCGCCGTTGCTTTGCGGCCGCCGTTAAGCAGGCAGAAGCTGCGGGCTATGAATCGCTTGAGAATGTGGTTCGCGAGGGCCGCACGCTCGAAGCGGGCAGCAAAGTATGGGCTGGCGTGCATGGTAAGTCGCTCATTTTGGCTCATATCGGTACCGAGCCGCTTGAAGCGGGCCTGAACATCCTGGGTGCCCATATCGACAGCCCCCGCCTGGACTTGAAGCAGAATCCGGTATACGAGAACAACGGCTTCGCCTTCCTGGATACGCATTACTACGGCGGCATCAAGCACTACCAGTGGGTAACGCTGCCGTTGGCGCTTCACGGTGTGGTGGCGAAAACCGACGGCACCGTGGTTGACGTGAATGTGGGCGACGATGCCGGCGACCCCGTATTCTGCGTAACCGATCTTCTGCCCCATTTGGGCAACCAGCAGATGGCCAAGAAGGGCAGCGAAGTGGTCGAGGGCGAAAACCTCGATGTGCTTATCGGCAATCGCCCCCTGAAGGTCGAGCCTGCCGACGACGCCTCCGACGAGGAGAAAGCCGCCGCAAAGGAGCCGGTAAAGGCTTTCGCCCTTAAGCTGCTGGAAGAAAAGTACGGCATTACCGAAGAAGACTTCCTTTCCGCCGAAATCGAGGTAGTGCCTGCAGGCCGCGCCCGCGAGCTGGGCTTCGACCGCAGCATGGTTATCGGCTACGGCCAGGACGACCGCGTGTGCGCCTACACTTCGCTCGAGGCTCAGCTGGCAATCGAAACGCCGAAGAAGACCGCCGTTACGGTGCTGGTTGACAAGGAGGAAATCGGCAGCGTCGGCGCAACAGGCATGGGCTCTCTGTTCTTCGAGAACACCATCGCAGAAATTGCCGCTCTTACTGGGCTGGAAAGCCCCTTGGCGCTGCGCCGCGTTTTGGCCGCATCGCGCATGCTTTCCTCCGACGTGTCCGCCGGCTTCGACCCTGCGTATGCTTCGGTATTTGAGACGAAGAACGCTGCATACCTTGGCAAGGGCCTGGTGTTCAACAAGTACACGGGAGCGCGCGGAAAAAGCGGCTCCAACGATGCGCGTGCCGAATACGTGGCATACGTACGCCGCGTGATGGACGACGCCGAGGTTTCCTTCCAGACCGCCGAACTTGGCAAGGTTGACGCGGGCGGCGGCGGAACCATCGCCTACATTCCCGCAAAGTACGGCATGGACGTCATCGATTCCGGCGTTGCCGTGCTTTCGATGCACGCTCCGTGGGAAGTTACCTCCAAGGCCGATATCTTCGAGGCGTATCGCGGATATCGCGCCTTCCTCGAGGCCTAGAGCAAGAATGCGAGGCATCCCTTTGCGGAGCGCCTTCGGCATTGAAACAAGGGATTCAAAGGGGCTGGGTTTTTATCCAGCTGGAGCGTTTGGAAACGAGCCGTAAAACCTAAGATTTTCAGCATTTACGTGTGCACCAAGTGACAAAAAGGAGCCTCGCTCCTTTTTGTCACTTTTTTGTCGCGCACGTGTCTATAATGAATTAACCTCGCGGAAACCCTCCGGGCACGAAAGGGAACCGGCAAGGAGCGGGGGATCGGGAAATGAGACTCAATTCAAGGAGCGCTACATGGCACATTATTTCGACGAACCCTCTCGTACTTTCAATGAGTACCTGCTTGTACCGGGTTACTCTTCTTCGGAGTGCATCCCCGAAAAGGTTGACCTTTCCACTCCGCTTGTACGATACAAGAAGGGTGAAGAGCCTGCTCTGAAGCTTTCTATCCCCATGGTTTCCGCAATCATGCAGGCCGTTTCCGACGACGGCATGGCTGTTGCCTTGGCTCAGCAGGGTGGCGTTTCTTTTATCTACGGCTCTCAGTCCATCGAAGACCAGGCCGCAATGGTTCGCCGCGTAAAGGACCACAAGGCCGGTTTCGTACGTAGCGATTCCAACCTTACCCCCAACGCAACGCTTCGCGATGTTGTTGCGCTGAAGGAAAAGAGCGGCCATACCACTATGCCCGTTACCGAAAACGGTCAGGGCCAGGGCAAGCTGCTGGGCATTGTTACCGGCCGCGACTATCGCCTTTCCCGCATGGATCTCGACACGCCCGTATCTGAGTTCATGACCCCCCGTGAAAAGCTCATCGTTGGCACCGCAAGCACCACGCTGAAGGAAGCCAACGACATTATTTGGGACAACAAACTGAATTCGCTGCCCATCGTTGACGACAACGACAACCTTATGTACATGGTATTCCGCAAGGACTACGAGCAGCACAAGTCCAATCCGCACGAACTGCTCGACGCTCACAAGCGTTACATCGTTGGTGCTGGCATCAACACGCGTGATTTCGCAGAGCGCGTTCCTGCTCTGATTGAAGCTGGCGCAGATGTTCTGTGTATCGACTCTTCTGAAGGTTTCTCCGAGTGGCAGTCCCGCACCATTGCATGGATTCGCGCTCACTACGGCGATTCCGTAAAGGTTGGCGCTGGTAACGTAGTAGACACCGAGGGCTTCCGTTTCCTGGCTGAAGCTGGCGCTGACTTCATCAAGGTTGGCATCGGCGGCGGTTCCATCTGCATTACGCGTGAAACCAAGGGCATCGGCCGTGGCCAGGCAACCGCACTTATCGAGGTTGCAAAGGCTCGTGACGAATACTTCCGCGAAACGGGCGTGTACGTTCCCGTTTGCTCCGATGGTGGTACGGTATACGACCATCACATCACCCTGGCACTTGCCATGGGTGCCGACTTCATCATGTTGGGTCGCTATTTCGCTCGTTTCGACGAGGCTCCCAACAACAAGGTTGTGGTAAATGGCCAGCACATGAAGGAATACTGGGGCGAAGGTTCCAGCCGTGCACGCAACTGGCAGCGCTATGACCTGGGCGGCAGCAAGAAGGGCATGACTTTCGAAGAGGGCGTAGATTCCTACGTTCCCTACGCTGGTCCCTTGAAGGACAACGTTGATCTTACGCTTTCCAAGGTTCGTTCCACTATGTGCAACTGTGGCGCGCTCACCATTCCCGAGCTGCAGGACAAGGCAAAGCTTACGGTTATCAGCTCCACTTCCATTGTCGAGGGCGGCGCGCACGATGTTCTGCTGAAGGACAAGACTCCTTTCGTTAGCAACACGCGCTAGAGTTTATACGGCGCAAACGAAAATGTTTCGTTTGGCTTATCATTTACGGCTCTTCATAAAATCTCCCCGTTTCGCCCTGTGCGAATAGGGGAGATTTTTTATATTTGAACTGGCATAACAGTGTTCACAGGTAAAACGTGTTCCAATCCGAGAAAGTGGACGATTAGGTCAAAACTGACGGGTACGCTAAACTTCTTCCTATGGCTACACGAGTACATAAAGCGCTTACCGCAGTTCCCGTTAGCTTGGCATTGGCTCTTTCTATGGCCTTGCCGGCAGCTGGCGCTGTGCGCGAAGCGCACGCAGACGAGCTTTCCGACGCCCAGGCAGTACTGTCCCAGGCTTCGGCTGAGCTTGATTCCCTTAATAAAGAATACGATGCCCTGCAGGCACAGTTGAGTGGTCTTGATTCTCAAATCAACGAAACCACCCAGAAGGTGCAGGACGCTCAGCAGAAGATGCTCGAGGGTCGCGAAACACTTTCCGGCAGCATTCTTTCCCAGTACAAGGGAGATGGTTCCCTTTCGCTGGTGAACATCGTCCTTTCATCGGAAGATATCTCAGAGTTCACGAAGAACCTGACGTACTACTCTTCCATTCAAGAAGACCAGGCGCAGAAGGTTGCCGAACAAGAGCAGCTGCGCGATACGTTTTCTTCGGCTCTCGGTGAGCTCGACACCCAGCGCGACGAGCAGCAGAAGCTGATCGACGAGGCTGAGCAGAAGAAGAGCCAGGCTGAAAAGGTGGTGTCTGACGCTTCCGCTAAGGTTTCTTCCATTAAGGAAGAACAGGCACAGGCTCAGCTGGCGGCCCTGCAAGCACAGGCAGCGGAAATGCAGAAGAAAGAAGAGGGCAAGCAGCAAGCTGCCTCGAATGCATCGCAGCCCAATTCCAATTGGAATACCAATACCGACCGCAACCCGTCGGCTAATACCAATTCTTCCAGCAGCAACAATTCCTCGAATTCCAATTCTGGTAGCGTAAGCGCTGGTTGGAAGACGGGCGTTGCTTCTGCTTATGGCGGCAGCAGCGACGCAAGCACCCCGAATCCGGGAACTACCGCAACGGGTGCAATTTGCAACGATTCCTCCATGGGCGTTGCTGTTCCCATGTCCTGGCCGAATTACCGCTCATACCTTGGGCGTGCTGTCGAAATCAAATATGGTGGTAAGACGGTAATTGCTACCGTCAACGACTGCGGTTCCATGGGCGGCGGCTCGCGCGCGCTCGACCTGCAGCCGGGTGTCTTCAAGGCTTTCGGGTTCAGCACCTGCCAAGCCTGGGGCGTCCGCACCGTAAGCTACCGTTTCCTGTAAGCGGGAAGAACATAGGGCGCATCATTTTCCGCTTGCGCCATAGGGCAATAACAGGGCCTCGTTTGCGAATTTTGAACTATTTCCCAGTTCATCCATCGCGAGCGAGGCCCTTTTCGCTCGGGAAATGAGGACAGGTGCCAGACTCCCGTCTGGCGAGCCGGGTTTCGTTTGCAAAGCAGTTTGTGCACGAGGCTTCGGCTCTAGTTGCTATAGCGCAAAGCGGAAATCTGGTACCTATTCCCATATTCCCAGCAACCGCTTAGAGGAAATTGTGCGCGGAAACACAGGCGCAACGCCAACACGATATAATGTCAAACCATATGTATATTCAGTGCTCGAAGGTTCGTTTACTTGAATCAACGGGTTCTGCGCGCATGAAGTATCGGAAAAGGATTATGCCTCATGAAAGAATACAATCCTCACGAGATTGAGCCTCGTTGGCAAAAGGTGTGGGCCGAAACAGGCGCACATAAGGCAACGGAGGATACCAGCAAGCCGAAGCGCTATGTGCTCGAGATGTTCCCGTACCCTTCGGGCGACATTCACATGGGCCATGTTCGCAATTACACCATCGGCGACGTAACAGCTCGCTATTACGCTATGCGTGGCTACGACGTGCTGCATCCAATGGGCTGGGATGCGTTTGGTCTGCCTGCAGAAAACGCAGCCATCAAGCACAATTCCCATCCTGCTAAGTGGACGTATGCCAACATCGAAACGCAAAAGGCCAGTTTCAAGCGCATGGGCTTTTCCTATGACTGGGATCGCACCGTTGTTGCCTGCGACCCTGAGTACTATCGCTGGGGTCAGTGGATCTTCCTGCAGATGTACAAGCGCGGTTTGGTAGAGCGCCGCAATAGCCCTGTCAACTGGTGCCCCAACTGCAAAACGGTTTTGGCAAACGAGCAGGTAACCGAAGGCGAATGCTGGCGCTGCCATGGTGCCGTTGAAAAGCGCGATCTTACCCAGTGGTACTACAAAATCACCGATTATGCCCAGGAGCTGCTGGACGATCTTGACCAGCTGGAAGGCTGGCCTGAACCTGTTAAGCAGATGCAGGCAAACTGGATCGGTCGCTCCGAAGGTGCCGAAGTTGATTTCGAGCTGATTCCTGCCGAAGGCAAGGACGACGGCCAGACCATCACAGTATTCACCACGCGCCCCGACACCCTGTTCGGCTGCAGCTTCTTCTTGCTGGCTCCCGAAAGCCCGCTGGTGCACGACCTGGTATGCGGTACCGAATACGAAGCCGAGGTCATGGCCCTGGTCGAGGGCGCTGCCAAGGTAAGTGCTGTGGAGCGCGCCCAGGGCGACCGCGAAAAGCATGGTGCCTTCACCGGCCGCTACGTTATCAATCCCGTTAACGGCGAAAAGGTTCCCGTATGGGTTGCCGACTACATCGTTGCCGATTACGGCACCGGTGCCGTAATGGCGGTTCCCTGCGGCGACCAGCGAGACTTCGAGTTTGCTCGCAAGTACGACTTGCCCATCATTCCCATTATCTTGGGCGAAGATGATCCGCTGTATCCCGAGCTCAACGGCGTGCAGGAACGCAAGGTTACCACCGTCGATTGGGAAAAATCCTACGAGGCCGAAGGCGTGCTGGTTCAGTCCGGCAAGTACACCGGCATGGTGGGCGGCAAGCATTCTCCTGCAGTCGATGCCATCATCGGCGACCTGGAGGCTCAAGGTAAGGGCAAGAAGTCGGTTCAGTTCCGTTTGCGCGACTGGCTCATTTCCCGTCAGCGCTATTGGGGTAATCCTATCCCGATTGTTTACTGTGATGACTGCGGCATCGTGCCCGTTCCCGAGGACCAGCTGCCTGTTACGCTGCCCAAGGACATCGATTTGGCTGCTGGCGAAACGCTTGCAACGCATGAGCAGTTCGCTCAGTGCACGTGCCCGAAGTGCGGTAAGCCTGCGCGTCGCGAAACCGACACCATGGACACCTTCACGTGCTCCAGCTGGTACTACATGCGCTATACCGATCCGCACAACACTGAGCTGCCTTTCTCTCCCGACCGCGTAAACCGTTGGATGCCAGTCGACCAGTATATTGGCGGTATTGAGCACGCTATCCTGCATCTGCTGTATAGCCGCTTCTTCACGAAGGTACTGCGTGATATGGGTATGCTTAACTTCGACGAGCCCTTCACGAACCTATTGTGCCAGGGCATGGTTCTCGATGAAAACGGCGAGGTAATGTCGAAGTCGAAGGGCAACGTTATCAGCCCCGAAGACATGATCGCTGGATACGGCGCCGATGCAGTGCGTGCTTATATCCTGTTCATGGCTCCGCCTGACAAGGAGCTGCAGTGGAATGAAGACGGCCTGGCTGGCATGTACAAGTTCCTGAATCGCGCTTGGCGTATGGTGAACGATCTTGCAGGGAAGGCCGGGGAGGAAACTTCCTTCCAAGCTGGCGCGAAGGCGGAAGAAGCAAAGAAGGCTCATGATGAGCTTCTGCGCGAGCGCCATCGCGTGGTTGGCAAGGTCATCGACGACTTCGCTCGCAACAATTTCAATACGGCTATTGCAGCCATCATGGAATTGGTAAATGCTACAGGCGATTACCTGCGCAAAAACTCCGCCGAAGATCGTGCCGCCAACGCCGAGCTTGTTGCCTTCGATAAGGAAATTGCCGAGGTTATCGTGAAGCTGTTGGCTCCGATGGCTCCCCATTGGGCCGAAGAGCTGTGGCAGGATGTTTTGGACAACGAAACTTCTGTGCACAAGGAAGCTTGGCCTGAGTTCGACCCGAATGCCGCTAAGGCTTCCGAGGTTGAGCTGGCAGTGCAGGTTAACGGCAAGGTGAAGGCCAGGATCACCGTTGCTTCCGATGCTGCGGAGGACGCCATTCGCGAAACGGCCTTGGAGGCCATCGCTGACGCAACCGCTGGTAAGGACATCAAGAAGGTTATTGTTATCCCGGGCCGCCTGGTCAATGTGGTAGCAAAATAGCCAGAATGTGCTTTTAGGGGCCAGATCTGCTTGTGAACTGCCTCCCATTTCTTGGAAGCGAGAAATGGGAGGCTTTCTTATGTGTGCGGATTTCAGAGTGAAGTGCGGGGTCGAGGTGAGAGGGCTGACAGCCCTCTTTCTTTATGCCGCATACCGAAGGCACGCCATATCTCCGGTTCCTCGCAGGGGGACATCTGCGAAAAGCTCCGGGCAACATTGCCGAGAGCGCTGTCTTGCCGTATTCCCTTTTTCCGTGCGGGGGCAAAGTATCACGGTATTCACCACGCGTCCCGACGACCCACGGCAGCCCCGATCCTTCGTGTGGGAAGAGAGGGGAGAAGAGCAGGCCACGTACGAACAAAACGCGCGGACAACGTGGAGGTTCCGAAACTCTTACGTACGTTTGCTATGATCGAAACCTATGGGAACTAAACGAAAAAAAGGATGCCTCCGCCGCTTAATCGAAGCCGTTATCGGCTTCGTGCTGTTTGTTGCGCTTGTTGTGGTGGGCGTTCCTCTGGGGATCAATGCTTGGGTTTGCGCAAGCACGCGCCCTGCTTTTGAATCTCAGGCTCAAGCGGCCGCCAATGCGGATGCCTTCGAAGCCGATGCCATTGTGGTGTTGGGCGCAGGCATCAACTGGGACGGCAGCCCCTCAGCTGTTCTGAAAGATCGCCTTGATGTGGCCGACAACCTATACAACGCTGGGGTTGCCCCGAAAATCATCATGAGTGGCGACAATAGCGACTCTTCATACAACGAGGTCATGGCCATGGCGAAGTACGCAAAGGCCAACGGGATTCCCGCCGAAGATATTTTCTGTGATCATGCGGGCCTTTCCACATACGACAGCATGTACCGCTTGAAGAATGTATTCAACGTGCAGCGCTGCGTTATCGTTACGCAGGAGTACCATTTGTATCGTGCTGTGTACGATGCGCGCGGTTTCGGCATCGACGCACGTGGTGTTGCAAGCGATCTGAGCGACTACTCCAATAAGGATTCTTACGAGCAACGGGAATTCTTTGCGCGCATCAAAGATTTCCTCGGCATCATCACCAAGATGGAGCCGCAAACGAAGAGCGAGCCGGTTTCCCTCAACCAATCAGGGACCGTTACCCAATGGTGGTAGAAAGGGGTAGCAATGCCGAAAATCGTTATTGTTGACACCGACTTCGAAAACAACGACTTTGAAGTGCGTATGGCGAAGGATGCAGGTGTTGACGTTGCCCTGTTCAACGAGCGTGAGCCCGAAGCTATCATCCGCAATGCTGCCGATGCCGATGGTGTGGTTACTTCCTATGGTAAGTTTCCGCCCAAGGTGTTTGAGGCACTTCCGAATCTGCGCGTGGTAAGCCGAACGGGCATCGGATACGACGATATCGATGTGCCTGCGGCAACGAAGAACGGCACTGCGGTATGCGTAGTGCCTGGTTATGGTACTGAAGTGGTGTCCGACCACGCTATTACGTTGGCGCTTTGCGTGCTGCGTCGCTTGAACGAAACTGATGCCGATATGCGCGCCGGCATTTGGGACTACACGCGCCATCGTCCGTATGGCCAGGTGTTCGGTCGCGTATTTGGCGTGGTGGGAATGGGCGAAATCGGTCGTGCTACTGCACGCAAGGCTGCTGGCCTGGGTTTCAGGGTGGTGTGTTGTTCGCGCTCTCTTATCCCGGGCCGCCGCACGCCCGAAGGCTACGACATCCTGGAGTACGAAGAGCTACTGAAGTGCGCCGATGTGATTAGCTTTCATACAGCTCTCACTCCCGACACCCATCATCTGCTTGATGCCCGCTGCATTTCTCTCATGAAGGATAGCGCGGTAGTGGTGAACACTTCACGCGGCGCGGTTATCGACACGCTTGCTTTGGCGGAAGCTCTCCAGGCGGATAAACTGTGGGGCGCTGGCATTGACGTGTTCGAAGGCGAGCCAGTCGATCCAGGCCATCCGCTGATGAAAGCTCCTCATACGGTGCTCAGTCCGCATGTGGCGTATTGGTCTGAGGAATCGGGCATCGAGCTGCGTACGCGTGCCATGCAGGCCGCAATCGATGTGGTTACGGGCGTGTGTCCGAAGGACTGCCTGAATCCTGAGGCCCTGTAAAGGGCGGAGCCTCGCTCGCTTGTTTTGTCTTGCGCTTGCCGCGCTGTCCCACACCTCGGACTTTGTCCTGAAGGTTGGCAACTGCGGTCCTGCCAGCGGCAACTGCAATCCAATTCGCGGCGCGGCAATTGCGATCCTGCCTGCGACGCGGTCTTATGCGCTGGTAGCTGCATCGTGGCCGGGCTGTTTCTTGCCCCGTCTTCTCCTCATCCCGTCCAGGGCGGGTGCTTTCATTCTCGTCAAAACGAAGGAGCTGAATATGCTTGTTGGCGTGATTTCGGATATTCATGGCCATTTGAGCGAGCAGGCCTACGATGCCTTGCAGCCGTGTGACATGATTCTGTGTGCGGGTGACGTTGAGCGTCCGACTATTCTTATGGAGCTTGACGCCATCGCCCCAACGGTTGCGGTGCTGGGCAATTGCGATTCCAGTCTGCGGGGGATGGATATTCCCTTCACGGCGTCTCCCCGTATTGGTGGGGTGCGCTTTTTCATGACGCATCGCCCCGAAGATATTGGCACCGTTGCCGAAGATGTGCGTGTGGTGGTGCATGGCCACACTCACATTCCCCGCGAAGAGCTTATCGACGGGGTCCTGTATTTGAACCCGGGAAGCGCTAGCAAGCCGCGTGGTGGCAGTAAGCGGGGCATTGCCCGTCTTGCTATCGACTCGGGTAAGGTTGCAGGCGTCGAATTTGTGACGTGGGAATAGACGGGGCGGCCCGCCTGCGTGGTTGGGAAAGCGGCAAAAATAGGCGAAATAGCTAAAAGAGGCACGCTTGAAAAATGGCAAGTTGACCCAGAGGGACTTGCCCGTTAGAATACATACTTGCATTTTATGCATGTGCGCCGTTAGCTCAGCTGGTAGAGCAGGGGACTTTTAATCCCAAGGCCGCGGGTTCG
>OLPG01001216.1_pt1 | contig 22163 bp, 18 predicted proteins | sample 1672311 | NCBI WGS metagenome assembly OLPG01 (sample SAMEA3136670, study PRJEB25190) | human gut metagenome | biome: human gut; feature: human-associated habitat; material: faeces | place: Austria | collected 2013 | reverse complement strand
CAAGCGGACAAAGAATGAATATTAAAACAGCAAATACTAAAGATATACTAAGTAATGCAATTCTAATATCATACATTTTTGATAACTTGATAAGCACTATACAGCATAAAATTGATAAAGTAGATAATATTTCGCATCTTGTTTCAGTCTTGGCATGAAAGCCACCGGCATATCTTCTTATAAACTGAAAGGCAATATAGAAGATAACGCTTTCAAAAACTGATTTAAATATGGATCCTAAAATAATTGCAATTATTAAATATAGTATCTGCGAAAGTAAAATAAAGAATCCATATTTGTACAGTTCTTGTTCATCATCTGATATGTCGTGTTGACAATACAAACAATCAACTAATTTTTCTGCTAATTTCGAAATCATTAGTCAATGTGCTTTTTGAATTTGTCAAGAGAAGCCGGTGCTTTAGGCTGATATACGGCTGTACAAGTAGTTGAATTAGCATCTCTTTTTAATGCAATTTCAGCTGTGTTTCTTACCATTTTTGTAAGAACCGATTTAAAATTCTTCATATATCCTTCCTCCTTTTTCATTATTGTATCATTAAAAAAAGATATTTTCTACTTTATTTGCAAACTGCAATAAAATATGCATTAAATGCAAAAATTCATTATTTTAAATTAATTGTTAAATATTTTAATGATAATTACCGATTATATAGATATATTCTGTTTTACTTGTTGGTTTATTTTTTCTTTAAATGATAGCATAACCATAAGAGGTAATATATTATGGAAGTAAACGCTAAACTTGTTGGTATAAGAATAATGCAAAAGAGGAAAGAATATGGTTATTCACAAGAAAAATTAGCCGAATTAATTGATATTTCAAAAAATCATTTATCCAGTATTGAATGTGGTCATAATTTACCAACTATTAAAGTGTCCACTAAAATTTGCAATGTTTTAGGTGGTACACTCGATTATTACTATTTTGGTAAAATCGAGCAACAGAACAAAGAGCAAATAATACAATTATTTCAGCAACTATCGCAAGATGAACAAAATATAGCTATGGAACTCATAAAAACATATATCGATAACAAATATAAATTTGACTAAAAAAGTTAATCGTGTTAAAATCACTCTTGCCATGAATTTGGCAAGAGTGATTTTTTTGGTGGTTTTGTTATGAAAATAGTAATATGTGATGATGAAAAGAATAATCTTAATCAATTAAAAATACATATAGAGGAATATATGAAGAATCATTATATGAAGGCAGAATTTTTCACTACAACTAATCCAAGTGAAATTTTAGCAACTGATATTGTATTCGATTTTGCATTTTTAGATATTCAAATGCCTGAAATTGACGGAATTACTCTTGCGAAAGAATTAAAAAGCAGAAATAACAAGGTTATATTATTTTTCATAACCGCTTTTGATGAATATCAAGATGAAGCGATGGACTTACATATATTCAGATTTTTTGATAAACCTCTTAATATTGAACGCCTTTATTCAGGACTTAACAGAGCAATAGAATATCTTAATGAATCATACATTGATGTGTATATCGAAAATAAGAACCGACACATAAAAGTTTCTGTAGATGATATTAAATATATAAAGCGAGAAAACAGAGAAAACACAATTGTCACTAATAACGAAATTTATACTGTGCGTTGCAAATTTGACGAATTGATAAGCGCTCTGCCTAATACATTTTTCTATTTAGTTCACAAATCATTTTATGTTAATCTACACTATATAACTGAATACAGCTATAAAGAAATTTATATTGATGACACAAGAATTTCTGTTGCAACAAGGAAGCAAGCTGATTTTCACAAGTATTGGTTTAATTATGTTAAAAGGAGATAATTATGGCAAGTAATATTGCTATTTGTACAACTTATTTTATAGAAATGCTGATTGCATATATATTCTTTTCACAAATCGGAGAGAGAAAGCATAATTTTTGGCTTTGTTGCATTATAGGTACTGTTGTTTTTGAAGTCGGTGCCATAAGTGATATTATTTTTTCTAATACAATATGGTTAAATGCGTTAATGTTTATCATAATTAATTTTTTATTTGCAGTTTTATGTTTCAATATTAAAATAGCCAAAATATTATTTTACTCTATAATCTTAGACATATTTTCAACCGCACTCGAATTTGCAGCAATATTCTTGATATCAACATTAACCGGCACAAAAGTCAATGAATATGTAAATAATTTAACTTTCTTTATAATTGATGTTTCCATAAGCAAAATACTGTATTTCTTAACTTGTTTGATTCTGTCGGCACTGATTAAAAAAGAAAAAAGAAGTGTAAAAATTCCAATAGCATTATATTTTTATCCAATTGTAATTACTTTGGCGCTGATTTTGTTTTGGAGTATTTGTGCCAATTACAAATTAAGCAATACGCATCAAATATTATTATCTATAACAAGTATGCTGATGTTCTTCTCAACGGTAATGTTATTTATCGTTTATCAAAATAGTGTCGCAAAAGAAAATCAATATTTAATCATTGAACAAGAAATAGAAAAAGCGAATACAGATAAGAAGTATTATGATATTCTTGAGCAGCAAAATAACGAATTGATGATATATGCTCATGATACTAAAAATCACCTAAATGCTATTAAGGCTCTTAATCACAACGAACAAATTGATAAATATTTGACTAAAATGACAAATGAATTAAAAGCACACAGCAGTGCTTGTCATAGTGGTAATCATACGCTTGATGTTATCATAAATAAATATATTACAGAATGTGAAATAAAAAATATCAATTTTAATTTTGATGTAAGATTATCCAACTTGAAAATTGTTGATGATTACGATTTAGTAACCATTTTAAGCAATATACTTGATAATGCAGTTAAAGCTGCATATAGCTCAAAAAATAAGTATATATTACTTGAAACAAATAAAGTTAACACTTATGATTCAATAATCGTAACAAACAGTTGTGATACACCACCCCAAAGTGTAAACGGAGAATTAAAAACTACTAAAGAAAATAAAAAATCACATGGTTTAGGAATAAAAAGCGTCAGAAAGGTATTGAAAAAATATAAAGGCGACTTGGAATGGGAGTACAATAACAAAGAAAGACAATTTACAACTACAATTATTTTAAAATAACAATTACTGAAAGCGATTTGACTATGTCAAGTCGCTTTTTTATTGCGTTTCGTCAAAGATTTATTGCATTTCATCATTAATGGTTAAATAGATAACTAAAAATGATAAAATAAAAATGTAGTATCTGAAATTCATATTAGGAGATGATAAAAAAATAAATTAGCAAATACTTTTTAAACAAAGGAGAATATTAAGGAGAACATCAAATGAAAAAGAACTTAAAAAGATTTATGTCAATTTTTCTTTCTACAGCTATGGCAGTTACAATAATTCCTTCAACTACCTATGCGATGGAAGAATTTAAAAACGATTATGAATTTTCACCAGATAATGTCTCGATTGAATATGAAATCGAGAGTAAACGTACAGAAAATTCAAAAACCTATATGACAGACGATGGAGGATATTATCAAGTATCTGCAGATGTTCCTATTCATAATAAAGTTAACGGTAAATGGGAAGAAATTTCTGAAATTAATAAAAACATAAAAACTGCAGAAGATTCAGAAAACGCTGTTAGTGAAATTGCTACACAATCTGTATCAAATCCCACAGAAACTGGTTTTTATGAGAGCGAAACATTAACTATGTATACGAATGGTGATGCCGAGCATATGAAAATTGCCGGTATTGATGCTTTAAAAAGTGACTTCAATAGTTGCATATATGTTAAGCCAAATATAATTACCGATAAACAGGTTTTTATTAATAATGCAACATTAACATTAGAAATTGATAAAAAGAATACTGAAAGCAACAGTAATTATATTGAAGTACGTCAATTAGAAGACGAATTGCCAAATCCTGATAATCCAAATGACAAAAAATTAGGAAATGCCCCTTTAGGTGTTGTTGATAATACTCTTTTCGATAAACAATATGCATCAAAATATAATGCTTGCAAACTTGACATTACTGCATATGCCCATAACACATCTTTAGGTTTGTATAAAAATACAGGTCTTGCACTTGAGCCGGCAAAAGCCTCAACATTAATAGGCGTAAATTCGATTATTTTGGGAATTTATTATCGAGAAATTGGTGATGTAGATAAAACTATTGAATCTGAAACTGTAGACTTGGGCAGAGCCGGAACATTATATGTTAACGATTACACTTGTTCTCCTTTAATTGTCAGAGATGATTTAAGTGTTTATGACGAACTTGCACAAGTTAATATTCAAACAATAATCAATCCGGCGGCAATAGATAATAATCCTTCAGATGGTATTAATACCCGAACAAATTATTATAGCATTCTCCAATACGAAAACGGAGAATATTATTGGAAAAACTGCGAAGGCGAATATGTGTTTTTCACATATAGCAGTGGTAATAATTTTGTTGGTTCAAATAGCTCAGGCGATAAATATATTTTAACTTCTGCTAATGATAGAACTGATTATAACAGAATAGAAATAGAAAGCGAAAAGGATAATACAACATATTATTTTTCAAAAATTGGTTCTTATGGCTATGTCACAAAAATCGAATACGTATTTACTGATGAAAATAAAAAGCCATATAAAAATGAAGTAGGTATTGTTTATGAAAATTCAAACATTTCATATATTACTGATGGTACAAGAAGAAAATACAAATTCAATTACGACAATAACATGCTGACTTCAATCAGTATTTTTTACAATAATAACGGTACGCAACAACCGGTAAAAATAAATAACGAAGATATAACAATCCAATATAGTTATGATGAAAATAACAGATTAGAAAAAGTCACTTATCCGGACGGATATTATGTATCATATTTCTATGATACATATGGTAGAATTATTCAAGTCATTGCATATGGAAGTGACAATTTAAATATTGCAGCAACAGAACTGAAATTACAATATCAAACTGGCTCGAACAAGGCAAATGTTCTTTCAAAATATATTTTAAAAACTAATGGAGTTGTTTCTAAAGAAATAGAAATCAATTCCCCTATTGACAACACATATAATCGTGTTTTTTCAGATTTGTTAAATAAGTCTGAAAAAATAATGCATTACGATCAGGATTCCAATCTCATTCGTTATAAAAACTATGATGGTCAAGAATATTATTTGAACTATACAAATAAAGAACTGCAACATTTAATTTTTGACGATTCATCTTCACAAAACATCATTACTAATGGAGATTTTGAGAGCAATAATAACTGGACATTAACAGAAGGTGCAGCAATTGTTAAAGATGCCCCATTAAAGGAAAACGGCAGCACAAATAACGGAGTTATATCGTTTATTGCTAATAATAAAAGTGGAACAGCTACACAAACAGTTAACGTAACTCCGGAAAAATCATATGTACTGTCTTGTTCTGCTTATTGTAAACAAGCACTACCTTTTAAAAATGATAGAGATAATACGCGATATTATTCAGTAAGAGTTTATGGTGCAGTAAGTGATACTCTCGTAGGTGAAACATATTTTGATTATAATATCGTTAAGAATTGGCAAACATCAAAATGTGTGATTACTATTCCTTCAACTATCACTAAAGTAAAAATAGAAATAAATAGTTTGAACATGCCGGGAGAATGCTATTTTGATGATCTCAAAATGTATAGTGCAACTCCTGATAATAGTGATAACATTCCCAAAAACCCAATTCCAAATTATGAAATTGTAAGAAATGAATATGGTCAGATTACAGATATTATCAAAACGAAAAGCAATGACAACAAAACTATTGGAAAGCATTACGAATATGATAATACTCATTATAAATCACAAGTTGAAGAGGCAGGCAAAACTACATACTACAATTATGATTGTGGCAGTGGTTTACTCACTTCAAAAGGTAAAAATACAGATCCTTCAAAAAACACACAATATACTTATAGTGGAATAGGTGCACTAACAGCCGTTAAACAAGCAATAACAAATGCTAATGGGGATACTGTTAATCAAACTGTTGATTATAAATATGATACGAATGACAGAGTTTCATCAATTTACCATAACAAGTTTCTTTACAAATTCAAATATAATAAAAATGGCAAGCTTGAAAATGTAAGTGTTAAAGAAAGTGATGATAAAACATCAAAAACAGATTATTCTGTTTCCTACGAATACAATGTCGATAATGTCGGAAAAGTTACTTTTGGTAATGGTGCAACAATTGAATATGTATATGATGGAAACAACATCACAAAAACCATTTTTGATAATGGAAAAAGTGGTAATGACAATGAAAGATATATTTACGAATACAAATACAATGATGATGGCTCTGTATCAGAAATGAAAGATAACATTTCCGGAATCACTACAACTTACACAGAAAAAGGTTCTGTTGTTACTAAAAACGGTAAAACAATTTATTCTAACACCGGAAGTAAAATCAATCTATTTGGAACTTCGCTTTCATATTTGCAATCAACTTCCACATCAAAAGATAAATCCAAAAAAACTGTTAAGGATAACTATACTGTTTCTTTGACAAAAGGACCTATTGTAAAAGCTGAAACAGTATTAGATCCTTTCGATAGAACTCTCAGTACTTCTGTAGAAAACAAAGGAACCACCAATACTGACACTCATTACAGATTGACTTCATCAACAGAATATGTTGACGGTAAAGATAATAGACAAACAAATCTTGTTTCTCACTATACAACAGAGTTGTCAAAGAGAAGCAATAAAATCTTGCCTGAAAAATACGAAAATACTCGAATCACTGCTGAATATTATTATAATTATGATAATGTTGGAAGGGTAACTTCTGTATTTAAAAAATCAACTAACAACATTACATATGCTCCAACTAATAAAACATCATATTCTTATAATGAAGGTGATTTAATTCATTATTATAAATACGATGAAGGTGGTCAAGTTTCTTTAGATGTTAATTTAGAAAGTAAAATTGCAACTTTATATTATTATGACGAAGGTGGAAACATCTCTGAAAAAGTGACCTATTCAAAAATATCTGATAGAGATTATTCATATGATTATAATTCTGACACATTAATTTTCACTCCAAAAACTAATGGAGAGACAACAAAATTATATTATAAATCAAATGGTATGACGGATTATCTCACCAGTTATAAAGGTAACAGCATAGAATATGATGCTGCGGGTAATCCTGTAAAATATGCCGGTACAAGCATAAACAACGAGCTAGCTGCCGGCGATATGACATGGAACGGTAATTTGTTAACATCATTTAAAACCAGTTCTAATCTTTACCAATACACATATGACGGTGATGGTAAAAGAACATCAAAAATTTGTTATGATTCAAATGGTAAAGACTTGGTATCAGAAATTGTATATATTTGGGACGGAGATTTAATTACCGGTTATAGAGCCAAATTTTATGGCGAAGCAGAAGATGGAAATGGAACAGTTCTTTGCTATGATAAAACCATAAAAATCATTTATAACAATAATGAAATTGTTGGAGTCTGTGTCATTTCAAACGAAGGTGAACCTTCAAAAGCTAATAAAACTGCCAATATTACAGAAGAAGGTATAGAAACTTTTGGTTGGAAACAATCAGCCAATTATACATTTGTTAAAGACGGTCAAGGAAACATAACTGAAATTTACGATCCAAGCGAAAAAGTGGTTATTTCAATGTCATATGATGCTTACGGAAATATAACACCAACATACATGGGCACATTTATTCAGGATATGGCAAATAAATATAAACCTAGTGATTCTGTATGGGCAGATATAATTCAAAGAATTGCAATTGCATTAGTTGTTTCTTTGTATTTGAGTGGTGTATTTATTAGTGTAGAACAAGGCTTTAAAGGATATATCTACGATGTTGAAACTGGTTTATATTACGGTCAAAAAAGATATTACTCACCTTCTTGGGGTCGTTTCATTAATGCAAGTGATCCAACCACTTTAACTGAAAATATGAGTAGTGTTTATAATACGAATTTATTTAATTATTGCGGAAATGATCCGGTTAACAATATTACAAAAACAGGATTTAATGCACCTGATCAGATAATCAGTGATGCTTTTGTTCCACAATTGGTAAACAGTACAAATAATCTGATTAAAGAGAATCGTTCAACTGCAAAATACTTTGGAGAAATATCGACAGGGCTAGACACTCTTAGCCTTGGTTTGAGAACAACATTAGATGCTGATGCAAAATACTATTGGGATAAAACATTAAACAAACAAAAAGATGTTGTCGAAAACGGATATGGATTGAACTATATAGAAACTGCTATTAATAAAGATACATCTTCCGTTACTAAGTATTCTGTAGATAAACAAAATACACCATATAAAGTATCAAAATCGATTGATTAAAATTCGGATACAGATATGTCCTTGGACATATCTGTATCGTTTGGAAAGTGGTTAAAATTTTATGAAAAGAATTATTAGTTTAATGCTGACATTGGCAATATTCACTTCAGTAATATATCCTTGTCAAAGTGTAATCGCACAGGAAGTAAAGTTAAATAATATCCTTTCTATCGGACGAGATGTAGCAGAAATGTGTGCCGAATATGACAAGTACGATAATTTAGATGATACAACTGTCAGTAACAGATTAATTGTAAAAACAGATACTGCTATTGATGAATATGGGGCTGTCGACAGTATTTATGGTTTTGGTTATGCTTTTTTGCAGTACACGAATAATATCGCTGCAAAAAAAGCACTGAATTATTACAAAAATTCAGGATATATTGTTAACTATGATTCACCGGTCACCTGTATGGATTCAGCTGACCATAACCAATGGGGCGATGAATGGGCATATGAAAGAGTTGACTCTGATTCGGCGATTGATTATTACAAATTAAAAGTAAAATCAAACATAAATATTGCAGTTGTTGATAGTGGTATAAATTATAACCATGAATTATTTAAAAATAGAATTATTCGAACTAAATACAACATAAGTACAACTGGTACGAAAGATGATGAAATAGATGATTTAGGACACGGCACTGAAGTTTCAGGCGTTATCGCTAACAGCACACCAAGTAATACAAAAATATCATCGTATAAAGTTATTAACAATTCAGGTAAAAGTAACTATTCAAAAGTTATTTCTGCATGTGGTTACATAATGGCACTTAACAATAAACCTAATGTGGTTAATTTTTCTTTAGCTTTAAAAGACGGTGGGACAATTATGGAAACTGTAGTTGATGAACTTGTAAATTCAGGAATTACTGTTGTTGCTGCTGCCGGCAATGATAATCGTGAAGTCTATGAAACACCTGCAAAATGCGAAAATGCTATAACAGTTGCCGCTTTTAATTATTATGATAAACCTTGTTCATTTACAAATCATGGAAAAGTCATAGATATTTCAGCTCCCGGAGAGTACATTTACACAGCAGATATGTCAAGCAACAATTCATATACATTTTCACTAGGCACATCTCTTGCAACACCATTTGTCTCGGCAGCCGCCGCTTATGTATTAATGGAAAATAAAGATTACACACCTGAGCAGGTTAAACAAAAACTTGTTGAAACTGCAATCCCATTTAAAAAGAGCGATTGCTATTATGACCGTTACGGTGCAGGAATCGTTAATTTTTCTAACATCATAAACGGTACAAGGTGCAAGGATGTTACTGCTAATTTGCAAAGCGGTGTTTATCGTGATGATATAAGTGTCGAACTTAAAAGTGCAAATACTCTTGCTGATATTTATTATACAACAGACGGAACTTTGCCGAGCAAAACAAACGGCACAAAGTATACCAAGCCTATCAAATTGACTGAAACAACAAGAATAAATGCAGTGGCTTTTGCAAGAGCAGGAACTCCGTTACACAGCAAATTCACAACCCTTGATTATTACATATTAAAAGACGGTGAAAGTGAATTTGTTGTAGATGACGGAACTTATCGGTGTGGTATAAAAGCATATCTCGGAAATGATACAAATATTACTATTCCTGATAAAATCAACGGTATTGAAGTAGGCTCAATTAATGAAGAGTGCTTTAAAAATTCTAATATCGAAAATGTCACATTACCAAGCAGCATTGATTCAATATTTACTCGAGCATTTTATGGTTGTTCTAATTTAAAAAATATTAATCTCTCTAATGTTCAACTTATAGGACCTGAAGCTTTTGCCAATTGTCCATTGCTTACCGATAATATTGATTTATCATCGGTAAATCGAGTTGATAATAAGGGACTTGCAGGAACTTATTTTAAAACGATAGATTTGCCGGCATGTGAATCTGTAGGCGACTCGGCTTTCGAAAGTTGTATTGCACAGGAAATCACATTAAATAAAGCAACTGATTTAGGAGATAATGCTTTTAAAAACTGTTCAAATTTAGAAACGCTTTATATTCCTATGGCAACAAGTTTAGATAGATGTGACGGGTGTACAAATTTGCAAACGATTTTTGCTCCGATGCTTGAAAGTATAATAGCCGGAATACCTAATAATACTACTATATATTGCACCAGATTTTTGTCACATGTTACATTCCCCGATGATTTTTCCGAATATAAGTATACATTTGTCAGTCCTCGTCATACAAGTGGACTCATTGTTGCGAACTATAATGGGTATCAAGACAGATATAATCATATTTGCAGTGACTCAATCGGAGAAAGCCTTGGTGCTCAAATTCGTACAAGAGATAATGGCTTGCGTTTTGGTTTTAAACTTGATGATAATAATATAGGCTTTGATTTCAAAAAGTATGCCAATACTGTCGATTACGGATTTGTTTACACATATAAATCGTTTAATGATAAAGATGAAGATTATATTAATGACTTTTTACAAGAATTTGACGATGAATCATCAGTTAAATCTGCTACGAAAAGGAATGTTAACGGTACTGTTTCAACATACAACGCCGTGTTTACCGGTATTCCTGCAGAACATATCAATGACGAAATATCTGCAAGAGCTTATGTAAATATTGACGGAATGTATTTTTATTCGCCTGTCATTACACGAAGCTACAGCAGTGTTGCAAATGCCGTTTTGAATGATGATACAGTAGAACAAAATATCAAAGACCAAGTTAAATTATCTCTTAATAAGGAGGCATAAATATGAAAGAAAAATATGCAAAGCCGGAAACATTAATTGAAGAATTTTCTGTATTTGATGTAATTACCACAAGTGATTCAGGAGATAATTCTCCTGATACAGACATTCCATGGGGTTCATAATGAAAAAAGCAATATTAATTATAATATCTGTTATAGTTATAATTTTTTCTTTTGTTGCCTGTGAAAATAACAGCAGTAGTGAAATAACAGCCACTACTGCTGTTACTAACGAGCAAGGAGCTACTCACTATTACAAAGCTATTACAGATAAAAATAAAAAATTTATCACTAACAAAAGTGGTGAAACTATTACAACTGAAATATCGATTAAAAATACATCAAAAAGCGAAACAACTATTTCATCTAAAACGAACACTAAGCAAACAGATTCTGCAATGCGTAAAAGCAATATTCCCACAAAAACTTCAACAAACGGAAACGCCGTGAACACACAAAATACAAATATAGCAAGCACAACACAAGCAAAATTGTCAAATCATGAAAATAGTACAAACAAAACTAACACTACCCTATCCCATTCAACAACACACAAAAGTACAACACATACAAAATTCACAACACAAATCAGTACTACTCAAAAAAGCAGTCAAGTTATTACTGATAAAGAAGGTTGGGTAGATAAATGGTATTAATTCAGAATTATAATGAGGTAAAACAATATAAAAAAACAATTATTTTAATATTGTGCTTAATAATTTCGTTGTCTTTGATTTCATGTACTAAAAGTATCGAAACAACCAATACCACAAGCGAAAGCAGTTATTCAAGTAACGATAATGCTAAGAAAGAAAGCACAACAAAGCCACGCAGCAACTCTAATGAACAAAATGAGAAAAGTATAACATCATTATATGTTTCATATGGTGGAATTAAAATAGATATTACTTCTGACCAAGATGAAATTGACGAAATAGTTGCAGCAGAAAAAAGCTCAAAAATCCCTGAAACAAAATTAGTAACTATATTTGCCAATGTGTTTGCAACGTATGACGACAATTCGCATAGCCTTTTTGGAACAATTTATATAGGAGAAGATAATTGCTATTATTTGAAATTCAAAAATAGCGATATAGAAGGTGCTGCATTTAAATTACCAGATGAATCAATTTCAAATTCATCATCTTAATATTTCACCAACCAATCTATATAATAATATCAAAATACATTTAGAAAGATTTTAGTTATGTTCAAGAATTCATTATTAAAAAGTCATTATAGCAATCAACAAGCAAAGAACATTAAATATCCCGTTCTTTCAATATTAAATATTCATTTTTTGGACAATCTTCAAAAACTAATTTTAAAATGTGGAAACCCACTTAAAATCGAGAAATCGAATGATCATATATGCGTTTACTATAATATATTCATATTTGAAACAAATGTATTAATGTGTTGTAGTTTGGATAAAAACAAACTATGTTCCGTGAATTTTGCGGCAGAAAAAATATCAAAAGAATTTATATATAATTTTGAAAATGAAATTAACAATGATTTGATGGAAACATCAGTAATCTATGAATTCAATGGTAAAAAATATTGGGAATTAACGGATGGTGTTTCAAATAAACATATTACTATGTCATTTCAAAATGATAAAATTAATATTGATTTGAAATTTTTCAATAATTAACTATTTCAAACCAACAAAAGCATATACATGATAATCGAAAGGAAAATCAAATGAATAATAAAAATAATAATTCTGATTACAAAACATTTTGCGATTTTAAATATGTAAAAAAATTAGGCAATTACAATTTCGCCGAAAAAGATTCACCATTTCCTATTGTAGATTCACGTATGACTGTACCTGATGGAACAGCGTATTTTTGCTTTAATGAAAATGATGTCGAATATATAGTTTTAAAATCAATTTTTAAAGATATCTTTTCTGCTAATGCTTACATTAACATTAATGGAAAACGCAAGCTTATTGGCTATGCTGAGTTTTACAATTCAGGTAACAAAAATATATATCTAAATCGTCTTCGGGTAAATAAAGATTACAGAAAACAAGGAGTTGGTGGTAATATACTTTTAGCAATGATATTGATTGAATACAATGTTTTGAAAGAGGCTAATATATATGTTCACTCATACGCAAGTTCAACCCCAATAAATAATCGACTTACTCAAACCGAACTTGATAAGTTTTATGAAAAATATGGACTTAAATGTTGCGATAATGAAGAGAGTGCTTTAAAATCTGAACCGGTCGAACAAACAATCAGAGAAAATTTAATGTATTCGAGAAAACTCGCAAAGAAAAAAGCTTTAAAAAAATATCTATCAATATTTTCATTGTTTGTATCAAAATGACTTTTTACATAATCAAACAAAAATCATATGTTGTTTTAGATTATTAAACACAAAAAGTCACAATTAAAAACTTCTAATATTGATGAATAATAAAAAGTGAAAAACGGAGAATAATATGCCAATTATAAAAAAATCAGTTCATATTATTGATTATGAAGCAAAAAAAGTTTACCACAGAAATATACCCGGCAATTTTGACGAATATATAACAGAATTGGTTGACTTTATTAAGTCGAACAGCAATACCAGACCATTCAAAAGTACATCTGATTCTACACAAGTTATATTAGAAACAAGAAGAATTTTAAAAAGTAATGATATTGACGAAAATTCTAATAGTTTTGAAACTATTGCAAAAAAATTATTAGATGCTGAAATTGATGTTCAGGAATCAATTGGGCATTTAACTAATGTTAAGAAAGGCAGTTTGATACAGGCTTTAATTTTTGATCCATTTGAATCTAATTATTCGTTTCTTTTGGCAAAAATTGAACACAGCGATTTTATAGATGATAACGACTTTAGTTTTAAGACCGGTTTTTCTAAAGATAAAAAGAATATTTGGAAATCTTGTATAATTGATTTATCTAATCCAATAGACAATATATATTATTCTGAAATATATTCTGATACATCAGCAAAATATTGGAGTAAAAAATTTTTAGAATTTGTTGAACAAACAAGTGATGAAAATAATACGAGTAAATCCTTTACCGAAACCGAAAAAGTTTTAAAAAGAAATTTAAAGAAAAGAGCGCCTAAAGATTTTGAATTACTAAGAAACAACCTTATTGGTTATTATAGAACTCACCCTTTTATTACATATAGAACCATGGTGAATGAAATATTTAATAATTATGTACCTTGTGATTCTTCATCTATTACATCGGAAGCTTTAAAAAATACTGTTGCGACATTAAATGAGTTACCTGAAAAAAAGGGATTTGACGCACAATTTAATTCAATTCCAAAAGAACTCAAAGCAAAAATGAAACATATTTTTAAAGTTTTTGACGGAATCGAAGTAAAAGTAATGTATGACATAGATTCAAAAACTATTAGAAGTGCAGAAACTTCTACCGGTGAAAGACTAATTCTTATAAAAACCAACAATTCTGAAATATTCAATACTTATTACGACGAAAATATAAAAGTAATTATAGATGGTGATTAATTTTGAATATCGTAACCGAAATAGAAAACATATTTGGTGTTGAGGAAGAAAATTTAGAGTTTTATGAAAAATCGAAATATGTAAATATTAATTTTTGTACACAAAGAAATAATTTACCACAAGTTGATTCTTTATTAAGTTTTTTCAATAAAATACCAAACCGTGATTTAATTGAATTAACAATTAATTTTTATGATGATGAAATCAAGAGATTTTCAAAAGTTCACTTTGAAAATGAGTTGTACATTTCTTTTATTGAATTATTTGACCTTCACGATGAATGTAAAATTAATATAGAAATCAAAAAAAGAATCGAAGAGTCAATGTTCTCTGTATATCTATTAGAAGTTTTTGCTGAAAACATTTCAAAAGACAATTTCATTAACAACCTAGAATTTTTTTCTTCATTATTAATTAATCAAAAAAAATTATATTTTCAATGCTTAGAATTTGATGATTTGTTTTGGAAAACAAAAACCATTGCGTTTATTGGATTAAAATCTAAAGAAAAGTATCGCTTAAAAAACAGGATATCATTGTTAACAAATATAAAAGAAAATTGTAATTGCACAACATTAGAAAAATATCATTTGCTTCCTGAAGATTTTAAGATTGATATAGATATTGTAGATAACAAATTAAGTGCTCTTTTCAGTAAACTCGCTACATTTTTATCAATAATATATTTATCTTCATTTTCCACAATCAATAAAGAAAGCTTTAATTGTGAAATAATTGGTCAGAGAAACATCGTATTTATTGATGATTATAATTCATTAAAATATAATGAACAATTATATAAAATATATGAATGGGTATATACTGAAGGAAATATTATAGATAAATTATTAATTGCCAGAAATGTGATTAGTTTGCATTGTAAATATGTCAAATTAATTGATCTTGATGAAAGAACCTTTGAATCAATAAAAGCAAACCACCAGCTTTATTTAAAAGATAACGTTTCAAAATATATAGAAGCAAAAGAATCGGTATCAAAATTTATTGTTGATATTGTTTCTCAAATTGATGAAAACATTTCAAAATTAACCGGTGAATTAAAAAACAATTTTATAGCTCTTGCAGGATTTTTTATTACAGTATTTTTGGTAAATGTCGCCTCTGAGCAACCACTAAATAATATTGTCACTAAAGATGTAACTAAAATTTTTGAAATTATCATCATTTTTTCGATAGCATATTTATTTCCGTTTTTTATTCAAAATCACGCTACAAAAGGCAAATTAAAGCATTTGATTTGTTGAAATATAATTATGCCGATTTTCTATCAGAATTTGAAACGAATGAAATCTTCAACCAAAATAAAGAGTTTTTAAAAGTCAAAAAAGATTACAAAAAACATGTAATTATTTTGTCTATTATATGGGCTGTTTTAATATTAATAACATTTATTATTACAGAAAATATAGGTGATGATTCATTTTTAAAATGCTTGTGGAACATTTTAAAAAAGAAGTAATTCAAAAAATCGAGGATGAAGAGTTCAACTGAACTGCCACAGATTGTGCAGACAGTACAAAACAGCCTAATTGGTAGAAAATTAAATTTTAAGTAACAAAATTTTCGAACTGATTATAGGCATTCCAATTGGTGCTTTGATATCTTCTTTAGTCGATAAAAATGATACTTTATTACACACTAAAATCATTTTAATATTAATGTTGGGTATTTCAATTTATGTAATTATAACAACAGCAAAATACATTTCATATTATACAGAGGGATATTGAAAAGATCAGCGATTATTAGATGCCGTAATGGAAATGGAATATTATTTTTTTATAATGGAAGATAATAAAATTGAAAAGGAGGTAAAAAATGAGAATAAGTCATAATGATGCAATCGTTTTAGAAAGCATTGTAAGAAAAGTACATTTATGCGACCGTTTCGGAATGGGTGGCTATATAGATGCCGATCATTTTGAGACAAATCCATTTGATGCTGCTTTGATTGCAATTGCTCCAATTTGGAAAAATCTTAACTTTCAAATGGTTGAGGATTTTTTGTTCCGTTGGGAAAATTCATTGAGAAATGAAGAAATAGCAAATATTAATGAGTTTATTGAAGAATTGAATGAATTAGTAAATTATTAATATGAAATTATAATTGTTGCAAATCAGAAAGTACAAAAATTACAACGACCGACGGATTTGCCAATAAAACTATTTTCTTAAAAAGAAAAAACAATGATATTGTGTTTAAAACAACTTTTTATAAAGTTTAAAATTGTCAAATGAAGAAAGGAGAAAACTATGGAAAACAATTTATACAAAACGAAATTATGGAAGCGCATATTAAGCGTAATTCTTGCAGTGATAATCGGTTTTGGCACATTTGTTACAATGACATTTTCAAATGTACTTTTATCCGATTATGTTGATTTAAAATCCATGTTTACGGCTAATGCCGCAACACTTAATCTGGTTCCTTTGTACTACAGACATGGCGAGCTTATCGGTCTTTACAAAGTAGATTATTCCGACAAAAGAAAGTTACAGTATAAAATAGGCGAAAACGGAAAGTGGACAAACTATTCCGTACCATTTGCTATTCCTGCTCATAAAACCACTAAAGTTTATACACGAATCGGCGAAACGGGAAAGATTGCATATTATAACTTATCCAACACCAATAAAGCTCTCGGCGTGTATACCGAAAGCAATACTGATTTCTCGTTTTCATACAACGGAATTGATTTCGGCTATACAAGAATATATAACAGTGCCGATAAAAATTGGTTTGAATCAATCCACAGTAAAGTTCTTGTTACCGACAGCAGACTTGAGGTTACTCTCCCTGACGGCTCAAAATATCCTATGATTAGAAAGGATTCAACAACTTATGTTGACGAGCTTAACGGATATACCTTAACTAAGACAAATAATAATTATATCTTCGATGACGGAACATATAAATATTATTTTACAATCAAGGTATTAAACAGTGTTGCATATCTCAGTGCTATTGAGGATAACAACGGCAATAAGCTTAATCTTAACAGAACTACAAACAGCAATGAAATTTCAATTTCTGACGCAAGCGGAAGAAAATTCAGCTTGTCCGATTATCAGGCAATTAATGCACCTGACGGAAGTGACGTTAAGTATTACAGCCAAAAAGAAATTACAGACCCTAACGGTAACAAACTCAAATATACAACTAAACAAGACAAATATATTGAGATTAAAGACCAAGCAGGCGTAATCTTAGGCAAATATGAATATACTAATAATACAACCGATTTCACTCTTGTTAAAAGTAATGATAACAAGATTGAGTATTATTCAAACGGTAGATTAAAGCAAATCACATATAAAAACGGTTCTTGGATAAAGTATACCTATAATGATGACAGTATGAATTATACCACCCTTACATCAAGCGGTGAAACGACAAAGACCGTATATAATGATGCTTTTCTCCCTGTTGAATATACTGACGAATCAGGCACTAAAACAGAATATACATACGATAATCATTACAGGGTTAAGACTGAAAAATCAGGCGATGAAACTACTACCTACACTTATGATTCAAAAGGTAATGTTATTTCATATGTTACAAGTAATGAGAAAAACAATACTTATTACACATACAACAGTTCAGGTAAGGTCGTCAGAGAAAAATCAGGCAATGATTACACTTATTATACCTATGATTCCAAAGGCAACGTAACCGTTCTTGCAACGCTTAAAAAAGATTTTAAGGGAGAAATCCCAAAAATTTACGATTCCTCCTTGACTTGCTTTGATACTTTAAGTTACACTTATGACAATAAGGGCAGAGTGGCTAAGGAAGAAAACAGTGACGGCTCGTCCGTATCGTATGAATATGACGCAAGCGGTAATGTAACTAAGGAAACGAATATTACAGTTGAAAATGATAAAACAAAAACTACCGTTACCACATATACATATGATGAGATGGGTAATATACTCAATACTCAAAGTGAAAGTGACAATGGCTCTTATATTTATGATAAAGCAGGTAGAACACTCCGTGTAACACAAAACGGTGAAACCACCCGTACTCTTTATGACGATGAGGGCAGGACTGTTCAGGAAATTGCTCCTGAGGATTATGACAGTTCTAAGGACGGCTTGCCGAGTAAAAATACATATTCGGACTCTAATGCCGGTCATAGATATGTATATAACCAAGCTACAGGCAATCTTGATAGTGAAACCAACCGCCTTGACGTAACCACAACGTATAAATATAACGATGTCGGTGCGAAAATTCAGGAAAAGTTTGACATTTATGAGTTCAACTACATTCCTCACGGCGAGCTTGAAAGCGTTAAGGTATCGGGCAAAACCAAGGTTTCATATTCTTATGACGATGAGAATAAACTATTATCGGAAAGCTATGCAAACGGCGATACTGTCCGTTATGAATACGACGATAACGGTAATCTTGCAAGACAGTACCACAATGATGATACATCACCTTATGTAACTTATTCGTATAATACCAATAATGAACTCACACAGAAAATTAATTCTGATACAGGGTTAAAATATGTATATGGTGAAAATAACAGCGTATCTGTTTACAAAATTTCTGACAACACTCTCGTTCAGTCATATACCGAGGACGTAACCGAAGCAAACGAAGAAAACGGCATTGAGGCTAAAACCGATGTAACCGAATCCCATTTCGGCGATACTTATTCTTATACAACTAAGGATAATTCAATTTCATATCAATACGGCGATAATTCTCTCACTTTTTCTGCAAAGTCTAATGATAAATCGCAGACCGTTTCCGATTCTGTTAAGCTTAACGGCACAACAGCGGTTGAATCAAAGTATTCTTATGACGAAAATGGTAATGTTCTTACTAAGTCATACGGTAAAAGCACTTCAATAGCCAACACCTATGACAGCAAAAACAGAATCACATCTACTGCATATGCCGGTAAAACGACAAACTACACTTATGATTCCAACGGTCAGCTTGTTTCTGCCAACGACGATACTTATACTTATGACATCAGAGGAAACATAACAAGCAAAACAGAATCCGGCACAACAGCCACATTCAACTATTCTAACAGCTCTTGGAAAGACGAACTAACCGCAGTAAACGGCACTCCGCTTACTTATGACGAAAGCGGAAATGTTCTCACTTACGGAAACAAGAAATTCACTTGGAATACCGGCAGAAATCTTGAAAGTATAGTTGACGGGAACAACAAATACAGTTATACTTACGATGAAAACGGTATCAGAACATCAAAGACTGTCAATGGCAAAACAACTTACTACAATACTAAAGACGGAGTTATTCTATCTCAAACAGATGGAACTAACACTATGTATTTCCAGTATGACAGTAACGGTACACCGCTCGGCTTTATTTGGAACGGCACTCAATATTTCTATATGACAAATCAAATGGGCGATGTTATATCCATAACTGATGCTAATGGTACAATTGTCGGCAACTATGAGTATGATGCTTGGGGTAAGGTTCTAACAGCCGATTCAAGTATTGCACAACAAAACCCACTTCGTTACCGTGGCTACTACTATGATAACGAAACAGGTTACTATTATCTCCAATCACGATACTATGACAGCAACATTTGTAGGTTCATTAATGCTGATTCCGCAATATATCTTAACAAAGATTCTTTAATAGGAATAAATTTATTTAGCTATTGTAAAAATGATCCTATAAATATGATGGATATAAATGGAAAAGAAGCTGTTTTAACCATTTATACAATTGCTAAAATAATAGTAACTGTAATTGCCCTTATAGGAATAAGTTTAATTGCAGCTTCAATAATAAATAATTCGACATATAATGAGGCTGTAAATGGTGTTTCAAGTTTACATTCTAGTTATAGATTAAATACAAGCGCTATAATAACAGTACTAAAGGAATTTATTAAATCCTCATATAAGTATGCAAAATCAAGGGTTTCTTCAAAAAGCAAAGCTATAGCCAAATCATTGTCAATTGCTATAGCAGATGCAAAAGTTAAAACAACTGTGAAAAGAGAAAAGAAATCCACTTATTGGAATGTATATAAAAGAGACGGCTATATAATTCTCGGAAATAAAATAAGTCGGACAACCGCAATAAATAAATTACGTTCTGGCTTATTGGTGTTTTCTTCAAGTAAATATAATGCACGAAATATCGCTATGACTGCAAGTGGCGGAAAAACTCCTTATGGCCCAGAAAGGCATGGTGATAGTGGATATTTTTATCATTATCATTTATATAAACATAAAACTAATGCACATTCATTTTATTTATGAGGCAAAACATGAAAGTATTAATATCAATACAATATCCTTATGCAATTATTGAAATTCCGAATCGTTTAGAAAATTCATTTGTGAAAATAAAAAATGATTACATAAACATGCTAAATGATGGGACAAATAACAGTTTAATAAACTATGATGATTGCTTAGGACCAAATCAAATTTTTTCAATGACCATAGAATGGCTAAGTCAATATTTGATTAATGATGAAGAAATAAAAATAATAGCTCTAAAACCAAATGATAAAGAAATACAAAACTTTTCAAAAAAGAATTCTATTTTCATTTAATATAAAAACTCTTAACATTATCTAAATTATTAGGGCAAGTGAAGTTGCTTGCCCTAATTTATATTTCCCAAAGCAGAAAATATTTCTTAGCACAAAGCCTATAATAAAAAATAAAGAGCCAACAGTAAAAACAAATATAAACACAAAATTAAATTTACAGAGCAATAACAAGCATTACTTTTGGTAATGCTTGTTATTATTTATACATTTTTTCATCATTCCAATAACTATTCAAACATTTCAAATGTGCCATAAATGACTACGAATAGGCAAAAACGGTTTAATTTATATTTAATTTTTGATAAATTGTGATTGAAAACAAATTATTATAGAGAAAGGAGAATCGCTCCAATGGAGCAATAAATACAAAAAATTGTATAAATAAAGAAATATTCAAATATGAAATCAATGCCAATATTAAATGTTTTTTCAAACCATAAATATAAGTATACTATACCATTTAATAATGATATTTGTTTTATGGATAGTATAAGTAAAACTCTTGTTCATAAGGGAAAACCGCTTAGTATAAGAAAAATTGATAAACAAGAGTCTTATATTTACTATAATGAAATTTTATTTAATGCACATATCACAATAAAATATTTATTTTATAAAAACAAATTATATGCCGTAGAATTTTCAGCAAACAATTTACTTAATCCAAATTTAGATTTCATTATTAAATCTTTTGAAAAACTGATTAATGATGATGAAATGGATATTTCTATGATTTATAAATTTGATGATAAGAAAATTTGGCAAATGACTGATGGATATGCCAATAAAACTATTTTCTTAAAAAGAAAAAACAATGATATTGTGTTCAAAACAACTTTTTATAAAGTTTAAAATTGTCAAATGAAGAAAGGAGAAAACTATG